>OGWZ01002314.1_pt1 | contig 15227 bp, 12 predicted proteins | sample 1576141 | NCBI WGS metagenome assembly OGWZ01 (sample SAMEA3541512, study PRJEB24748) | human gut metagenome | biome: human gut; feature: human-associated habitat; material: faeces | place: China | collected 2012
TTTTTTTATTAACTTCTAACTAAATAATCGCCTTCACAGACATATTGAATAGAAGTCAATTCACGCAAGGCCATAGGACCACGCGCATGAAGCTTTTGCGTAGAGATCGCCACCTCAGCCCCTAAGCCAAATTGTCCGCCGTCAGTAAAACGGGTAGAGGCATTGACATAGACGCAAGCTGAGCTAGCTGAGGCTACAAAGCGATTAGCGTGTGATTGACTGTCAGTTAAAATCGCATCAGAGTGGCTAGCCTTATGTAAGCGCAGATGCTCACAAGCCTGAGCAATACCAGAAACTACCGCCACATTCATCTTTAAAGATAAAAACTCAGTATCAAAATCGCTGTCAGTACCAGCAAGCACATAAGGATAGTCTAAAGCTTTAAGCTCAGACTCTAAGTTATTATGGGCCACTAAGGTGACTTTATAAGGCTTTAGGGCCTCACAGAGCTTAGCTAAAAGCTGTGGAGCTATCTTCTCATGGATTAAGAGCGTATCTAAAGCATTGCAAGCTGAGGGCTTTTGTACCTTAGCGTTGACAATGACCTTAACTGCCTTATCGAGATCACAGTTAAAGTCAGCGAAGATATGGCTAATACCAAAGCCACCGGTAATTACCGGAATAGTGGCCTGAGCCTTACACAGACGCTGTAAAGCCTCACCGCCACGCGGAATAATGACATCGACATAATCATCTAAAGTTAAAAGCTTACCGACAAGTTCACGCTCAGTTGAATCGATAAAGGCAAGCCCCTGAGAGTTTAAGTGCACTTTTGCCATAGCCTCCTGCAAAAGCTGATGAAGCTTACGATTGGTATTTAAAGCCTCAGAGCCTCCGCGCAGAATACAGCCATTACCGGATTTTAAGCATAAGGCAGCGATATCGACGGTAACATTAGGGCGGGACTCATAAATAACGCCGACCACGCCTAAGGGCACGCGCTTTTTCATAAGCTTAAGACCTGAGGGTAAAACTCTACCCTCTAAAATCTCACCTACAGGATCTTCTAGCGCAGCTACATGGCGCACGCCATTTACCATCTCAGCAAAGCGGGACGGAGTTAAAGTCAGGCGGTCGACTAAAGCCTCATTAAGGCCACGCTCTTGAGCATTTTTAACATCGAGAGCGTTGATGGCATAAATCTCGTCTTTATGTGCCTCTAAAATAGTAGCTAACGCCTCTAGGGCCTGATTTTTCTGAGCGGTAGAGAGCGTGGCATATTCATAGGCTGCGCTTTGGCAGGCCTTAGCAATTGCAATTAAATCCATATTTTTATTTTTCAATCAATACTAAATCGTCGCGATGTACGGCAACATCACCATGAGAATAACCTAAGACATTCTCGATAGTATCAGAATGCTGACGTTTAATTAAATTAAGCTCATCTGATCCATAACGGACCAAACCACGGGCAAATACGCCCTGCTCGATACTTCTGATCTCGACGGTAGCACCACGCATAAATTGTCCTTGAATCTCCAAGATACCGCGGGGCAGTAAGCTTGAATTGCGCTCACATAGAGCTCTATAGGCGCCCTCATCGACCATTAAAATACCCTCAGGGGCAGTCGCCGCTCCAATCCAGGCCTTACGCGCTAAAACTGGATGCGCACACGGGCTAAAGAAGGTCGCATCGCCCTCGCCTTTGACTAAATCAAGAATAATTAAAGGATCAGCTCCTGAGGCAATAATCAATTCAACCCCAGCGGCCGTGGCGACCTTAGCGGCCTTAAGCTTAGTTGCCATACCGCCTGTACCCTGATTAGTACCAGCACCGCCAGCTTTAGCCATCAGCTCATCATCGATAACATTGACGCGTTTAATTAAGGTAGCATCGGGATTGACGCGCGGATCGGCAGTATAGAGGCCCTTCTGATCGGTAAGCAAAATCACACAATCAGCCTCAGCTAAGACGGCTGAGAGGGCGGCTAAATTATCATTATCGCCGACTTTAATTTCGGCAATAGCGACGGCATCATTTTCATTGATGATAGGAATAATACCGTTATCAAAGAGAGCGGTAAGCGTATCGCGAGCATTGAGATAGCGATCGCGACTTTGCAGATCGGCACGGGTTAGGAGCAATTGCCCAATCTTCAGATTATAGATATCAAAGAGATTTTCCCACAAGCGCATTAAATGCACCTGACCTACTGAGGCTAATAATTGCTTTGAACTTATATCAGATGGCAATTCAGGATTGTTTAAAACCTCGCGTCCTGCAGCAATCGCGCCTGAGGAGACTAAACCTACCTCATAACCTTGTGTAGTTAAAAGATAAACCGTGCGCACAATCTCGCTCATATGCGCTTTATCTAAATGGGAAGTGCCTGAGGTTAAAGTAGACGTACCTAACTTAATAAATATTCTTTTATTTTTTTTCATCTTTTTCTAATTAAGCAATAAGGACTCAAAGAATCTAGCTGAACTATCATACGATCTTAAAAGGAAAGTGGAATAGCCACAGCTCTCTTGCACATCAACGCGGCAATCACGGAAATTAGCTTCTAAAAGCTTGATATCATCACCAGTCACAAAGGAATTGCGCACAGCAAAGACAGAACACGGCACCGTACAGCGACCTGAGGCTGATAATAAGCCCTGCGTCTTTAAAGATAAAACTCTAAATTGCGGGATGACGGTATCCCAATTAGCCGCATCTAAATTCATACGATTGGCATAATTTGAGCGCAAGCATAAAGGCAGACTATTTAAAATCTCGCTATCGGTAAAGAAGGAATGCACCGCTGGGGCAATTACCGCTAAAGCCTTAATATCGTTAGGATTTAAAATACAGCTGCGAATACAGGCCGTACCTGAAATACGCATACCGCATAAACCTAAATGCGTAGCATCGATATTTTTTAAAGTCTTTAAATGAGCGATAGCCGCATCGATGACTAAAGACGAATTGATGTCTAAATTGAGCTTTGAGCAACTACCTAAGCCTGGCATATCAAGCGCAAAGAGCGCTATACCCCGCGGCCGCAGATAATCGTTATAGAAGCGATAGAAATCGGTGACATTTTGCTCATAACTGCCGACCATAATGACACAAGGATGGACATTAGTCTTATCGGGTACATGCAAAAGGCCTGAAACCTTCGCTCCCTCGACATTAAAGCTCTCCTCTAAAATATCACCATTAGTCGGATCCATTTCAATCATGCGCTTGTAGATACGGCGTGAATGCATGAGCGATTCAGTAGCTAAGACATCACCGCGTAAAAAAGGATAGGCGGCGATAGAAAAATAGCGTGAGGCCATACGGTATTGATGGCTTGCCGATAAAATCTCCCCTTGCTCTTCTAAAAGCTTACCGCTGTTGACACGTCTTTGCGCTAAAGCATTAAATTCATAGATCCAATTGCCAGGTCCATATTCAGCAATGGTGTCATAACAGAGTTCACGATGACGCTGTCCCTTAGCGGTAGTGATATTCGCTAAAGCCTCATCTATATCTAAAAGATTACCGCCTAAAAATACCCACATAAAGGTACGCACCGGTCGATACCAATCAGAGGCAAAGTCTAAAACTGGATCGCGGCGATTTAAAGGGGGAAGCTCACAACCTGAATTGGAGATAAAGGAAGTCTCCTGATAATCAAAGCGAGGCTTAAATAGAATTTCACTTAAATTTTGACTAGTAGCATTATCACTCATGACGCTTATCCATTAGCGGGGAAATCTTCTCTCTCTAAGCTTAACGGAAAAAAGCCGGCAAAAACATATAGACGCAAAATATTTCCCACAAACAAAGGCTTAAGCGCGAAAAATAGCCGCCCCATTAATCTCTCTAAAGCTTTAAAGCCAAGCGCTATACCTAAAGATAACAATTAAAAAATATCAACCTGCAAAAAATAGTCAATAACGTATGATTTCTATATCAGTTTCCCACAAGCAAAAAGTTTTTCGCAATATTTAACTCTAAATAAAATGTGGGAAACTCAAAATATTTTTATTATATATTTCAATAAATTATTAAGATTTTTTATACTTTCTAAAAGTTTCCCACAGACTTTCCCACAAATTAGAAAATTTTTTCCAACATAATTTCCCACAACTACGCTAAGAGAGTTGCGAAAATTTGACAAGTGGGGAAAAAGTGTGATCGACTTAAAAGGCATGAAAAATCATCCTTTTTAATAACTAATTGAAAATTTTAATATTTATTAAAATAGAGCTCATTTAAAGAAATTTTATAATTTTTTATTAATCGAAATTTGCCCCCTTTTGAAGCTTTAAAAAGCTCAAAATGGCTCTACAAAGCCAAATCTTAATAACTTATTGAAAATAAAATATTTTTATTTTTGCAAGCACTATTTATTTAAGTTTCCCACAGCTCATAAAGCGCATATAAATCAGAGTTTCCCACTAAAAAACAGCTAATCCACTGAGTTTCCCACAGCTAAAATAAAAAAATAAATTTTTTTAGATGCAAAATATTTGATCTTGTGCTAGTCACTTTTTTAGGCACGATTTTTGCTAGAGCTAAGCTAGTATCCAAGCAAATTGTCAAAATTACAGTTGTTTTTAATTTTTTAAAAGAAAAAGCTCCTAAATTTTAATTTTTGGGCAAAATTTACCTAAATTTTACAAATCTTCTAAAAATTACCGCCGTCCCCAATTAAGCACCCTTCAATTAAAATAATTTTTATACTATTAGTATTTTGTAAAAAAAGTTATTTTAAAAATAAAAAATATCTTAACTAAATTAAACGAACAATACCCTTTAAAAGCAAAACTCCACCATTAATATCATTAAGCTTCTTTTGCTATAAGAATTACATTAATGCCGCATTAATGCGTAATTAATGCAAAGCTCTCTAGCATTAGCGATTTATAAGCGTTTTAGTCCGCAAAAACCAGGTTTTTTTAGAAGTTTCCCACAGGTAAAATTTCCCACAACTGTCTTCATATTTACATCTAAATTAAAAATGCCGGCTATTTTTAATTTTAAATTCAAATAGTTATCTTTATTTAAAATGACTTTTCCAAGTAAAAAAGCTCTTTTCCGTCAAGACTTATAACAGTTTTTTTTAAAATCCCACTGACTTTCCCACAAGTGACAGAAAAGATATTTTTCAGAACTTAACTTAGAGTTAAAAAAAACTTTAAAATCAACATTAACTACTTGAAATATATTCAAAATAATATCTAATGTGAGCTAGTTCAAAATTATTTTGGCGATAAAATTTTAAAGTTTCCCACAGACTTTCCCACAAGCGAATAATATCCACAATATACTTATATTAACTTTATAATCTATAAAGATTTTTTAAATTTTAGACGTATATTAATAAACAGATTTTTTCTTAAAAACACTTAATTCACCAATTTTTTCCCACAACTTAAGCCTCAATCCACAGCTTTTTCCACAAGTTATGGCTTTTTTAAGCCTTTTGCAATGAATTTAAGTTAAACGAACAATAGTTTTTAAAAGTAAAAAGCATTGTGCGCTTTTAGCTATATGCTAAGATACGCACCATCTAAAAGGTGAGGTTTATTATGCCCAACGCAGTTGTAAAAAAATCCAAGCTTCTAAGATCAGGAATGGTGACATCCTTCTTTACCCTCTTATCCCGTATCTTAGGTATGTTCCGTGATATCGCCATCGCCTCTATTTTAGGTGCGGGTATGAGCGCTGATATCTTCTTCTTTGCCAACCGTATTCCTAATTTCTTCCGCCGCCTCTTTGCCGAAGGTGCCTTCGCGCAGTCCTTTGTACCGGTAATGAGTAAGACGCGTGAAAATGGTAGTGATAAAGATCTTAAAGTCATGCTTGCGCATACTACCGGTACTTTAGGTGCCTGCGTGCTCTTAGTGACCATTATCGGTATGTTTGCCTCGCCTATTCTCACCGCCTTATTTGGCTGGGGCTGGTTTCAGGCTCATTTAAATGGGCACAGCGATGGTCAGAAATTTATCGAAGCGTCCGCGCTTTTAAGAATTACTTTTCCCTATCTCTTCTTTATCACGCTCACCGCTTTAACGAGCTCCATTTTAAATGTCTTCGGGCGCTTTGCCATTCCGGCCATGACTCCCTGCATTTTAAATCTGACCCTCATAGGCTTTGTCCTATTCTTAACTCCGTACTTTGAGGATGCCAATGTCGTCTTAGCCTATGGCATGGTAGTAGGTGGCATTTTGCAATTGCTCTTCCAAATTCCGGTCATTATCAAGCTTAAGCTCTTAGTCATGCCTAAATGGGGCTGGAAAGATCCTAATGTCACTAAGATTAGAAAGCTTATGCTTCCGGCTATTCTCGGTGTCTCTGCAAGTCAGCTTAATTTATTAGTAAATACCGTTTTAGCCTCGTTCTTAGCTACAGGAGCCATTTCCTATCTTTACTATTCCGATCGCTTACTTGAATTTCCTATCGGTATCTTTGCGGTGGCGATCTCTACTGTAATTTTGCCCGCGCTCTCTAAGGTCAATCAAAAGGTCGATCCTCATCGTTATCAAAATACCTTAGATTGGGGCGTGCGTTTAGTCCTGCTCTTAGGCCTACCTTCGATGTTTGGCATTATCGCCTTACGCGAGCCGATGCTACGCGTCATCTTTATGCGCGGAGCTTTTAGCATGGAGCATGTAGCCCTCTCCTCAGCCTCGCTTTTAGCCTCAGTTTCAGGCTTAGCTGCCATCATGCTTGTCCGCGTCTTAGTACAAGGCTTTGCCGCTATTCAGGACACTAAGACCCCGGTACGTTGCTCTCTGTGCGCTATTGCCGCTAATATTGTCTTCAACCTCATCTTAATTGTGCCTTTAGGCTATGTCGGTTTGGCTCTCTCTACTGCTTTAGCCGCTTATTTAAATGCTGCACTCTTACTCTTTTTCCTCTATAAGCGTCAGATCTATAAGATCTCCAAAGTAAGCTTATTCTTTATTTTAAAGGCCGCCTCCGCTGCGATTATCATGGCTATAGTCCTGCGCTATCTCTCCTTTGATTTAGAGCAATGGGCTTCTATGAGTACGCTTGTAGGTGCACTCTATTTAGGTGGTTTTATCGCCTTAGGCGGCGTGATTTTTGTGGCTGTATGTCTTATCTCAGGCATCAAGCCACGCAGTTTAAAAATGTAAATAAGCTACTGATATATTTTTAAAAAATTGTAAATAGGAGCACATTTATTTTCTTTTTATAGTGAATTTTCATAAGGCTTTGCCTATATTTAGAGTATAGGAACACGCAAGGAGTGCTTTATGAAACAATATAATCATATCTTGGTGGTTATGGAGCCTAAACGTGACCACCAAACAGCTTTACAGCGTGCGCTAGAGCTCTCTCACTATAATCCTAAGGTCAAGATTACAGTCCTGCGTTTAGTGTACGATTTCTCCTATGATATCCATATCCTCAACCGCCTGCGCGAAAAGGATACCCGCGAGGATATCTTAAGAACTCACGAAGAGCAGTTGCTGTCTATCATCCATAAATATACTGAGCATGAAGAACAAACTCCTAATATCGACACTAAGGTAGTCTTTGCTAAGGATATTGCTGAAGGCATCATCGCGGAAATGAAGAGTGGCGATTATGATCTCATCATCAAAGCCGCTAACCATCATGGTGTCTTAGATGCCATTATCTTCACCCCTATCGATTGGTATTTACTGCGTCATGCTGATGTACCGGTAATTATCGCTAAAGATCATAAATGGGCAGAAGAAGGCAGTATTGTGGTAGCGATGGACTTTTCCAATCGCGCCCGTATGAGCACTAATTTAACCTTATTGCGTGAGGCGCAACAGGTCTCGGCAATTACAGGCGATCCTATACATTTAGTCAACAGTGCCCCTGTGGCCTTACCGACGATTATGCTCGAAGTCCCGCATTACTCTCCGGAAATTTATGCTGAGAATATTTTAACTGAGCATAGAAATCGTCTCTATGCCTTTGCTAAAGCTCACGGCATTCCTGAGGAGCGCTGTCACATTGCCGAGGGTATGCCTGATGATGTGATCCCCGATCTCTGCCGTAAGGTTAAAGCCCGCGTCGTCTTCATTGGATCTGCCGGTCGAACTGGAGCTATGGCCGCTTTAATGGGTAATACCTGTGAGGAGATCGTCGATTATTTAGATGCCGACTTAGTGGTCATCAATAAAAAGGTCTTAGCTAAACAAGAAAGCTAAAAGCTAAAACCCTAAGGCTGACTTAAGCGTCAGCCTTTTTTGTGCATATAGCATAAAGAGGTGCCCATGTAAGTCTTACCCCTTCATTATCGCTATAGGCGCGCTCATAAGCCTCAATAAAGGACAAAAGCTTACCGCGTGTCCACATTTGTGAAGATAAGGCGGCAATACCTGTGGCCTTAAAATGCCTGAGCATCTCTAAAGCACTTTTAAAATGCGTAACTATAAGCTCTGATTTAAGCTTAAAGTCAAAGCCTTGACGGGTAAGCATTTTCGCTAATTGCGCAGATGTCGGATAATTTAAAGACAAACCTGTTATGGCCTTAATTTCCGCGAAATGCTCAGGTGAGAAGATCGCAAAAGCTAAGATCCCCTGTGGCTTTAAATAGGCTTTAAGGCGCTTTAGACTTTCTTCTAAATTCTCAAACCACTGAAAACTCGCGCAACCGATGATGAGATCGTATCTTGTAGAAAAATTAAGCTCTTGCGCATCGCCTTGTAGATAATGAACCTGAGAGCCAAATTCATCCTTACAGATTAAAAGCATCTGTGGACTTAAATCATTAAGAGTAATATTGGCGTGAGGATAGTGCTTTACTAAAAGCTTAGAGAAATTCCCTGAGCCACAGCCTAATTCTAAAATCTCCTGAAAATTACCTTCAGGTAATAACGCTCTTAAATGGGCGCCCATCTGTCTTTGTACAAAAGCCTCCTTGCCATAGCTTGATGAGGCTTTAGAAAAACGTCTTGAAACTCTATCCTTTAGCATGAGCCTAATAGCTTTGAAAAAAGCTCCTTATCAAAATGAGCCCATGGACCTTTGATGATCGCCGTTGCAGTATCAGAAAAAGCCTGACGCAAAATGGCCGGCGGAAAAATCTTATCGCGTGTGCCAATATAGGCCACATCATAATTAAAGCAAGGGCGCTCTTGTTGCTGTCTTTTAAATTCATAGAGCGCTAAGAGCTCAGCTTTACAGCTTAAAGCACTTCTTTGAGGTAAATTTTCCATATAGAAAGTCGGATCGCGTCCTAACATGGCACTTATAAATTGAGCTTGAGCGCGACTGTCCATATTTTCATAGCTTAAATACCACAGCTTTTGCTCTAAGCCTATCTCCCCATCCTTAAAGACAATACCATCGGGAGTACCATTGACGGCAATAGCCTTAGTAATCTTAGATCTAAGCTTACTCTTATCTACAAGATAAGGGGTGAGCATTACGCCTATAGACCAAGCGATAATCTCAATATTTGTAAAATTTTCATAAAGAGCGAGATCGCAATCTAAGGACTCATAATCATAGAGCATCGCCACCGTAGTCTCGCCGCATAAAGCTCTAAAAGGCGTGGGATCTTGACCGTAACCTGAGATAAAGAGTTTTAAACTCTGCCCCTTAACTTCATTTAAAAATTCCTGACGCATTAAAGTTCAAACTCCTCAATGGCCTTACCTAAAGCCTCAACCTCAAGATCAGATAGAGCAGCGCTTAGTGATATCCGCAAACGTGCCTGTCCCTTAGGAACAGTGGGATGACGTATAGGCAGAGCATAAAAACCGCGCGCTTTGAAAAACTCATAGGCCGCAAGTGCCTTTGTATTTTCATAGGTTAAAAGCGCCATGATCTGACTTTCTGAAATATCCACAAGGCCCTTTTTAGCAAAACACGCATGAATATATTTGTGTATACGCTCTAAACGCTCTTGTCTATCTTTAAAGCGCTCTAAATGCTCTAGCATAAAGGCAATATGCTCAAAGCTCAAAGGTGACATGGCGGTAGAGAAAATCAAAGGTCTTACGGTATTGATAAAATAATGTCGCGCCACTTCATTGCAAAGTAAGAACGCGCCTTGCGAGCCTAAGCCCTTACCACAAGTACAGAGGATAAAATCCACCTTATCTAAAACCTGTCGCTCTTCACATAAACCTAAAAGCTTAGCGCCTCTGACACAAAAAGAATGGGCTTCATCGACATAGAGACTAAGTTTTGGATATTTAGCCTTAAGAGCTACTAAGGTCTCTAAATGCGCCTTATCGCCATCCATGCTGAAGATGCCTTCAGTGACAATGACGATATGTGCATAAGCATCATAATGCTTGCAAATTAAACGCTCTAAATGCGCATAATCATTGTGAGCATAGCGCAAGGGGTGAGAGGCGCTCAACATGCCGTCGATAATGGAGGCATGCGCATATTTATCGGCGATGATAAGCGTCTGCGGAAGCTTAGCTAAAGCGCTGATAACACCAGAATTAGCCGCAAAACCGCTATTAAAAAATAAAGCTTTTTTAGAAAATAAAGTCTCACAGACAGCGCTGGCATGAGCATAGGATTCATGGGCGCCGGTAAGTAAGGGCGATCCTGATGACGATAAACGTCGAGCATAAGACGGTAAAGTATCTAAAAATTCCTGGGCTAAAAGCTTATCGGCGCCTAAGGCTAAATAATCATTAGAGGAAAGATTGACATAAGTACGACCGTCTACCGCAATTTTGGAACCTTCTTGAGATTTAGGAATAATCCGCCTGAACATATTTTTTTGTAAAAGCTCGTCCTCAATGGCGCGCATACTTGCATAAATACTCATTAAGACCTCCTAGACTACAAAACTTGTGCACTTGTACAACAACCTAAGGGAATACAAGATTGCCTAAAATTTAGTAACTAAGCTTAAACTTTACTTCACCCTAAAGCAAAAATTTATCTTATGCCACAAGCCTTAAAGGTGGTGCCCACAGTAAATTGACTAAGTTCTGTCAGCATTCACGGTTTAGTGCGAAATTCTTTGATAAAATTTGTTTTTTTAAAGCCTTGTAATAACTTTGAACAGCCTAAGCACGTTATAATATCAGGCAGTTTTAATTAAAAATTGAACGCTGTCAATAACCCCTGTCTTAAGACAAAGGCTTGAAAAACTTGATGGACTGACCTTAAAACGCTTTTTTATGAAAGCGTAAATTCTAAGGTGGGTAGATAAAATCTGTAGAATTCTAAGCTATGTCTGAAGCTTAAAATCCTATAATTTAAACTTTTAAATTACCCCCTTCTTTATGGCCGTCACCTTATCCTTGATAAGCTATGAATATCCATCAAGAACATATTTGAAGATGCAGGCTCTTGCCTTAAAACTTGATTTACCATAAAGCTTTAAGGACATCAGATTAAGGCGCCACAGCGTCATGCTCTTTGCTAACTAAAACTTAGTTAGAGAGCTGAAACTTTATAAGCGCATTTATGCAAGCTGAGATTGCGAAATTAAAAACTGAGGATGTGACATCTAATTTCTATGAAAAGAATTTCTCAAAAACCTGAAAGAATGAATAAGCCTTTATTTGATGCTATGTATCGTCGCGCTAATGGCAATCAGATTATGCCTACTTGTGCCTGCGATCCGCAATTACGTCAGCTGCTCAATATTATCTATACCGCTAAAGCGCAGATAGATGATATTGCCGAGGACAGTCCTAAGGCCGGCCACAGCCCTGTCGCCTCTGCCTCTTAATTGAGGTTGCAATTTTTTTAGGAGTAAACATGAACGCAAGTATTGCCGCCTTAGAGCCCACTAAAGTCTGGTCTGAATTTGCCCAAATCTTACAATTACCGCGCCCCTCAGGCCATGAGGAAAATATTGTCAATTATTTAGTCAATTATGCTCATGAGCATAATTTTGCCGTAGCCTTAGATGAGGCTGGCAATGTCATTATGAAAATTGACGCCACTGAAGGTCGCGAGCACAGCCCCCGTGTGATCTTGCAGGCCCATATGGATATGGTGCCGGTAGCTGCTGATGGTATCGCGCATGACTTTTTACAAGATCCCATCGATGCCTATATCGATAACGATTATGTCAAAGCTTACGGCACCACCCTTGGAGCTGATGACGGTATCGGTATTGCTACTATCTTAGCTTTAATTTCCGATGAGAATTTAAGTCACGGTCCGCTCACCGCTATCTTCACTGTCGAAGAAGAGACCACCATGAAGGGGGCCTTAGGTGTCAGCGCCTCTGATCTTGAAGGAGAATACCTCATCAATCTCGACTCTGAGGAAAATGGTCTTTTATATATCGGTTGTGCCGGTTCTTGCGATGTCAATTTAAGCTTTAAAACTGAAAAAATCGCTGTTGAAGATTGTGTTGGCCTAAAACTTAGCCTCAACGGTTTCTTAGGCGGTCACAGCGGTGCTGATATCAATTTAGGTCACGCAAATGCCATCTCCATCTTAGCTTTAGTACTCAGCGACTTAAGCTCTGACTTTGACTTCTTTATCTCCGATTTATCAGGTGGTGTAGTCAGAAACTCCATCCCCTCTAAAGCTAGCGTTACCCTCAATGTACCAAGTGAGCATGCTGTAGCCTTTAAAGAAGCCTGTCAAAAGTCCTTTGATAAGATCATCGCCACCTACAGACGCTTAGAGACTAAGGCCGCCTTAAGCCTCTGTGATTGCGCTTGTACTCACTGCCTAAGCTATGCGCAATCTTTAAGCTTAGTAAACTTACTCTTAGCTCTGCCGCATGGCGTTAAGCGCATGTCCGACATCGATCCGAGCATTGTGGAGACCTCCGCTAACTTAGGTACCGTCAAGACTTGCGCTGAGAGCATCGATATCTGCCTCATGCCGCGCTCCTTAAAGGAACAGGGCTTAGATGAGATGATAGCCTATATCGAAGCTTGCGCTATGCTTTTGGACAATGTCGAGATTAGCTATGAGCATCGTCATGCCTGTTGGTTATCCTCAGATCACAATGCTCTCATCGACAATATGCAAAAATCCTGTCAGCAACTAAACTTAAAACCGCTTAAGATCACTTTAATGCATGCTGGTTTAGAGACTGCTACCTTTGCTAAAACTGCCCCTAATTTACAGCTTGTATCCTTAGGCGCTACTATTTACAATCCGCACTCACCGCAAGAGCGCGTCAATATTCAAGGCGTAGGTGAGATCTATAATATTGTTAAACACACTTTAGAAAAACTGTAGGAGAACATAAGGAAGAGTCTATGCGCCAAAACACCACCTCTTTGCGCCCATGCTTGCCATTTCAGTGTTTTCATACCTGTGCCGCCCCCGGTCGCACTCATAATAACGCTGTGCTCTTTGTGCGCGGCGCTAATCATGAAAGACTGCGTATTCATTTAATTACTTTCCCGCAGCATGAGATTGTGCGTACCCCGATGAATTACACCGGCACTAGCTCCGGTATTCATCGTTTTGTTACTCCTATCAATATCGATAGTGGCGCTAATTTACAGCGCTATGCCTTTAAGATCGCTCTTTTAGACGAAAAGCAACAGATTATCGATGTGGTGTGGTATAGCTCCTTAGGCATGTCGCGTGAGCGCCCGTTATTACAGCATTGCTTTGCCTTTGAATTATTCAATACCCATCCGACATGGGCTTTAGATCTGATTTTATATGAGATCTTCCCCGATAAATTTGCCGCCTCTCGTGGCTGTTTTACCGTTGATGGCACCCGTATCGATGCTGACGCTCCGGTAAAGCCTAAACTCTTTGAATATGTAGATTTAGACGAAGTACATTGCGGTGGTGACTTAGATGGTATCGGCGATATGCTTCCCTATCTACGACGCTTAGGCTGTGACGGTATCTATTTAACCCCGATCTTCAAAGCTAATTCTGTACATAAGTACGATACTGAAGATTATGACATGGTCGATCCGCACTTTGGTGGTAATGGTGCTCTTAAACGCTTAAGAACTCTGTCCTTAGGCTATGATATCAAGATCATCTTACACGGTACTTTCAATCACACCGGTGATACTCACCCGTGGTTTGATCGCCAAGAGCGTACCGGTAAGGGTGCTTTACACCACAAGGATAGCCCGTATCGCGAGTACTATACCTTTACCTCCGATGGTGAGCCTTATTGCTCTGACGGCAAGGCTAATTATCCTAAGCTTGATTATTCAAACTACTCAACCCGCCATGCCCTCTTTGAAGGTGAGAACAGTATTATCCGCAAGTGGACACGTCCCCCTTATGGTATCGATGGCTGGGTCATCGACGATGCCTCACAAGTTGGTGATAATGGCAATGCTCGCAATAATCTCAAGCGTCTGCAACAGATGTGCGAGGCTGCCCGCAATACCCATCTCGATGCCTTCATGTTAGGCTATTTCACCTCCGATGCTCGTTATGCTATCAGTAACCCGGGCAATGTCGATGGCAGTATCAACTATACCGGCTTTATCGGCCCTATCCGCGCCTTCTTCGGCGGTGTCAACCTCATCGGCGATCCGACCCCGTATACAGGTGAGGATCTCAAACGCACCTGTGAGGAATACTCTGTAGGTATCTCACAGCAAGTTAAGCTCTGCCTCGTCAATCAATTAGATAACGATCAGCTACCGCGTTTTTATAACATCATCGGTGGCGATAAATACCTCTATCTCGCCGCTTTAGCTACCCTCTTTACTTGGCGTGGTATTCCTTGTATCTATCAGGGTGATGAATTAGGCGATGTTATCGAAAATTATGAAATTGGCCCGCGCTCACTCATTCCGTTTAAGGCCTTGCAGGATCATCACGCCAGCCCCAATAGCGCCGATGTTCAAGCCTGCATCACTGAGCTTGCTGCTATGCGCCGTGAGAACACAGCTCTCACCCGCGGCTCTATGCTCTTTGTTAATGCCGGTGGTGCGCACTTTGCCTTTATCCGTATTTACGATAATCGCTTCTCTATTGTCTTTGTTAACGTTTCAAGAACCCAAGTCAAGATCGAGCAAGGCTCAATGCTCTTCCCGCTCTTAGCTGCTATGTATATGCCTGAGGATTGTAGCGATGACGATACTGCCGACTCAGGTGAGACCTTACTCATCCCCTTATCTGGCCGTAATGTCCGCCGTGTCGATCATGGTGAGGGTTTAGAGGCTCTCTATGAGATGCTCTCTCGTGAAAAGCTCTCCGTACGTTGCTATGGTGCTACCCGCACAAGTGAAGAGTTTGAAAAGAAATTCTTAAAGGATTTAACTTCCACTAAGAATATCACCATTCCGGCACGTACCGCCGTCATCGTCAATAACTCTAAGGATCTCAACGCTCCTAAAGACTAATTAAAAAACTTTAAGCTAAAAGC
>OGWZ01002319.1_pt1 | contig 15212 bp, 17 predicted proteins | sample 1576141 | NCBI WGS metagenome assembly OGWZ01 (sample SAMEA3541512, study PRJEB24748) | human gut metagenome | biome: human gut; feature: human-associated habitat; material: faeces | place: China | collected 2012
TCGGTGAGGCTGAGGTTCTGCACCTTCGCCTCGGCCAGGCGGTCCACACTCTTTTTCATGCCGTAGGTGAAGATGCTGGCGATGCCCAGCACCTGGGCCCCCGCCTGGCGGAGCACATCTACCACTTCCAATACACTGCCGCCGGTGGAGATGAGGTCCTCAATGACCACCACTTTCTGCCCCGGCAGGAGCTTGCCCTCAATCTGGTTCTTCCGGCCATGGTCTTTCGCCCCGGAACGGACGTAACCCATGGGGAGTGCCAGCAGGTGGGCGGTGATGGCCGCATGGGCAATGCCAGCGGTGCTGGTGCCCATCAGGACCTCTGCCTCGGGATAGTGCTCCTTGACGATGGCCGCCAGGCCGTTTTCCACATCCAGGCGGACCTGGTGGTCGGAGAGGGTCAGGCGGTTGTCACAGTAGATGGGGCTCTTGATGCCGCTGGCCCAGGTGAAGGGCTCGTCCGGCCGGAGGAACACGGCCTGGATTTTCAGCAGGTCTTTTGCAATCTTCAGTTTCTCGTTCATAGTCTCTGTCTCCTCATCCCACAAATTCTTTCACGCAGCGTGCATAGGCCGCCACCGGATCGGCAGCGGCGGTGATGGGCCGGCCCACCACGATATAGTCCGAGCCGATCTCCTTGGCCTGGGCAGGGGTGGTCACCCGGACCTGGTCCCCTTTCTCCCCGTCGGCAAAGCGGATGCCTGGGGTCACGGTGAGGAAGGCCTTGCCGCAGGTGTCGTGGACCTTTCCCGCCTCCATGGGGGAGCACACCACCCCGTCCAGGCCGGCTTTGGCGGCATTGGCCGCGTAGTGCATCACGGTCTCATCCATGGGGGCGGAGACCAGCAGCTCCTCCTGCATCCGCTCCTGGCTGGTGGAGGTGAGCTGGGTCACCGCGATCACCAGGGGGCGGGTGCCGTCCGGCCGGGTGACCCCTTCCAGGGCGGCTTCCATCATGGCCCGGGTCCCGGCGGCGTGGAGATTGACCATATCCACATCCAGCTTCGACAGCACCGCCATGGCTTTCTTCACGGTGTTGGGAATGTCATGGAGCTTCAGGTCCAGGAAGATCTGATGGCCCCGGGCCTTGATGGCCCGGACGATCTCCGGCCCCTCGGCATAGAAGAGCTCCATGCCGATCTTCACATAGGGTTTCTTCCCGGAAAACTGGTCCAGGAAGGCCAGGGTCTCCTCCTTGCTGCTAAAGTCGCAGGCGATGATTACATCTTTTCCCATCCGTGGGCACCTCCAATGAGTTCGTTGATATCTTGGACCCCCAGCCGCTCCAGCAGGCTGGGCAGGGTTTGCACAATTTCCTGGCAGGCATAGGGGTTGACCAGGTTGGCCGCCCCCACCTGCACCGCAGTGGCGCCAGCCAGCATCATCTCCACCACGTCCTCGGCGGTCTGCACCCCACCCATTCCGATGATGGGCAGGTCCACCGCTTCATACACCTGCCACACCATCCGCAGGGCCACCGGGAAGATGGCGGGGCCAGAGAGGCCGCCGGTGGTGTTGGCCAGGATGGGGGCGCGCTTTTTCAGATCAATCCGCATCCCCATGAGGGTGTTGATGAGGCTCAATCCATCGGCGCCCCCCTCTTGACAGGCTTTGGCGATGGAGACAATGTCGGTGACGTTGGGGGAGAGTTTGAGATAGACCGGCTTTTTGCACACGGCCTTTACCGCCCGGGTCACGTCATAGACCATGTTGGGATCGGTGCCGAAGCTCATGCCTCCGTGGTGGACGTTGGGGCAGCTGACATTGACCTCGATCAGGTCCGTATGGGGCGAGGCGTCCGCCTTGGCGCAGCATTCCACATACTCATCCAGAGAAAAGCCGCTGATGTTGGCCAGGATGGGTTTGTGGTAAACCTCCCGCAGCCGGGGCAGCTCCTCCGCCACCACCTTGTCGATCCCGGGGTTCTGGAGGCCCACTGCGTTGAGCATGCCCCCGGGGGTCTCAGCGATACGAGGGGTGGGGTTGCCGAAGCGTGGCTCCCGGGTGGTCCCCTTGACGCTGATGGCCCCCAGGCAGTTGATGTCATACCACTGGGCAAATTCGTAGCCGAAGCCAAAGGTCCCGCTGGCGGGGATGACGGGGTTGTCCAATCTCACCCCGCTGAGCTGTACCGCTGTGTTTACCATAGGATCTCCTCCCTTTCCAGCACGGGGCCTTCCCGGCAGATGCGCTTGTGGCCGTACTTGGTCTCACAGGTGCAGCCCATGCAGGCGCCGAAGCCGCAGCCCATCCGCTCCTCAAAACTAAACTGGCCGGAGGTCACTGCCGCTCCATCCACCGCCCGGAGCATGGGCTCTGGGCCACAGGTGTAGAGGTAGGTGTACCCCTCCTTCGGCATGGCGTCGGTGACAAAGCCAGGAACGCCATAGGAACCGTCCGCCGTGGTCACGGTCACCGGCACGCCCAGCGCCTGGAAGTCCTCTTCCAAAAACTTTTCCGTGCGGGTGTTGAAGCCCAGGATGGCTTGGGGCTGCTTCCCCTGGGCCAGCAGGGCCTTGGCCAGGGCATACAGGGGGGGCACCCCCGCACCGCCTCCGATGAGGAGCGGCCGCGCCCCGGACTTGGTCAGGTCATAGCCGTTGCCCAGGCCGGTGAGCAGATCCAGCGTTTCCCCCGGAGCCATTTGGGCCATCTGGGCGGTCCCCTGCCCCACCACCTTATAAATGAGGGTCAGGGTGGTTTCATCCCAGTCGCAGACCGAGATGGGGCGGCGGAGAAACTTTCCCGCCAGGGCAATGTTGACAAACTGCCCCGGGGCGGTGATGGCACCCGTATCCCCGGCCAGCACCATCCGATGGGTGGCGGGCGCCAGTTCCTGGTTGGTCTGAATGGTAAAAAGTCCTCTTTTCATCCCTGGTCCCCTCCTTTCGCCTGCCATGCAATGGTTCCGCCGGAGAGGGTCAGCAGGCACTTGCCATAGACCGTCTGGCCGGTAAAGGGCGAGCTCTTCCCCTGGGAGAGGAAGTCCTCCGGACGGATGGTGTAGCAGGCGTCCAGGTCAAAGACCGTGAGGTCCGCCGGCGCACCCACCTCCAGGCCGCCGCCCAGGCCAAAGCGCTTGGCGGGGTTGGTGTGCATGAGATCCACCAGCTGCGCCAAGGTGAGGATCCCAGGGCGCACCAGCTGGGTATAGAGCACGGGGAAGGCAGTCTCCAGCCCGACGATGCCGTTGAGGCTCTTTTCCAAGCCGCCGGCCTTTTCCTCTGCGGTGTGGGGCGCGTGGTCGGTGGCCACCATGTCCACCGTCCCGTCCTGGATGCCGGCCAGCAGGGCCTGGCGGTCAGCCTCCGACCGGATGGGGGGATTCATCTTAAACCGCCCATCCTCTTGGAGCATGGTGTCATTGAACACCAGGTAGTGGGGTGTGGTCTCACAGGTGACGTCCAGCCCCTTGGCCTTGGCCTGGCGGATGAGCTCCACCGACTCCTTGGTGGACACATGGCAGACGTGGTAGGCGCAGCCTGTCTCCTCCACCAGCGCCAGGTCCCGCTCCACCTGCTTCCACTCGCTGGCGGAGGGGTTACCCCGGTGGCCGTGGGCCCGGGCATAGGCCCCGTCGTGAATGTAGCCGCCGCCCACCAGGCTCTCGTCCTCGCAGTGGGCCACGATGAGTTTGCCCAGGGCCTTGGCCCGGCGCATGGCTTGCCTCATCCTCTCAGAGTTCTGAACCCCCCTGCCGTCGTCGGAGAAAGCCACCACATAGGGGGCCAGCCCCTCCAGATCGGCCAGGTCCTTCCCCTGCTCCCCTACGGTAATGGCTCCGTAGGGATAGACATGGACCACGCCGTCCCGCTGAATGAGGTCCAACTGGGGCTGGAGGTGTTCCAGGCTGTCCGGCACCGGTTTCAAGTTGGGCATGGGGCAGACCGCGGTAAACCCTCCGTGGGCTGCCGCCCGGGTCCCGGTGGCGATGGTCTCTTTGCGTGAAAAACCCGGCTCGCGGAGATGAACATGGACATCTACGAAACCGGGAAACAAAGTACCGTTCTTTAATTCAATCACCAAGGCGTCGGCCATCTGGGGAACTTGGGGAGAAAGGGAAACAATACGTCCGTCCTCCACAAGCACAGACAATTTCTGGGTGGTTCCCTTCCGAAACACCGTCATTTGGTTTAGGAGAATCTTCATCTATTCTTTCCTCCCGCAGGGCATTGCGTACAATGCTATTTTTCATATGTTACCAGAGACCAGACGTTCTGTCAATTCTCTATCGGTAAAATTTATCGTTTGACTTTTCTCCCAAACTATTGCACAATGAAAGGGAAAAAATCCCACTTGCCCGCCAACGGAGGAATCTATCTATGCTGAACAAGAAGATCGAATACTTCGTCACCCTGGCCGAGTGCCTCAGCTTTACCCAAGCCGCCGCAGCCCACTCCGTGTCTCAAACTGCCATCAGCCAGTACATCGCTTCCCTGGAAGCCAAGCTGCAGGTGCGGCTGTTCAACCGCAACGCCCACGCCGTCTCCCTCACCGATGCGGGGAAGTTTTTCTACGAACGGGTCACCTTCATGCTCCGGTATGAGAGTGACACGAAAAAACGCCTCATCGCCATTGCGGAACAGTACAGCGGCTATGTGAAGGTGGGCATCGGCATGTATGAGTCCCGCCACACGGAGGATTTCTTCTCCCGCTTTCTGTTGAGCCACCCGGAAATCAAAGTGGACATTTTCCAGTACCCCTATGGTGCCCTCACCGAAAAGCTCAAATCCGGAGAGTTGGACGTGATCCTGGCCAACGTCCTGTGTGAGAAGGCCTTTGCCAAGGAGGAGATCCTCTCCCGGCCCATGTTTGAGTCCTTCAACTACCTGGTGGCCGACCGCTCCATTGCCGAGAAGTATCCCCCTGGGGACGCGGCGGCCATGCTTCGGGGAGAGTGCCTCATCACCAACTGCGAAGATACCGGCCCCAACTCCATGGAAATGCTCCGACAAATGCTCCTGCGGGAATTCGGGGTGGTGCCGGAGCGCTTCGCCCAGACCAACAGCACCAACGCCCAGATGCTCATGGTCCGTGCCTGCCACGGCATTGCCATTGTCCCCGATATTGTCCCAGAGGCCCGGGAGGGCAGCCTGGTCCGCATCAAAATGAACATGGGGGAAATGATCCGCTATGACATGGTGCGGCTGGCCTCCAACAGCAGCCCCGCCGCCCAGGCGCTCATGGAATTTACGTAATCTGGATGCTATCGCTTCCTTCCACCATCGAATGTTTCCCAACAGCGTCCTCAGATTCTAGATCTGGGGGCGCTGTTTTTATGGCGTAGTGCAACGCCAAGTTCCCTCCCCTTGACATGGCTCCTCCCATGCAGTATCCTAATAGTACGAAAATCGTATTATAGAAGGAGAGATGGGATTTCATGGAATCTCTTGGACGCTATGTGGCCCAAGTGTGGCATGAGGTGCTGATGAACAGCGCCACCGCAGAAGACGTGGCCAAGTATGCCCCGTTGGCCGGCCGTTCTCCGGTAGAACTGCGGATCCTTCTCCTGGCAGGCAGTACCCAGGACTTACCCTTAAGTGCCTATGCGGAAGCCCTCCACCTGCCCAAGAGTACCCTCACCAGCATTCTGCAACGCTTGGAACGGCAGGGCTATCTCCACCGTACGCCTCGGGAAACAGACCGGCGCTCCGCCTGCCTGACCCTCACGGAGCAAGGCGTTGCATTCTACCACACCTACCTCGCCTACCAGCAGGACTTGGGAGAACGCATCCTGCACGGTCTGAACCGGGAGGAGCAGCAACAGCTTCTGGCCCTGCTGCAAAAAATTCAGTCTTATATGGTCAGGAGGCCGTAACATGGATCGTACCTTTGACAAAACCGCCCTCACCGGAAACACCGTCCTCCTCACCGGCGCGGGTGGAGGGATTGGCCGGGAAACCGCCCTGGCCTTTGCTGCCCTGGGGGCTTTCGTCCTCCTGACAGACATAGACCGAGCGCGGGGGGGAGCAGGCAACTGCCGCCGTCAACCTGCGCTTCCCCCAAGCAGCCTATTTTCTCCACGCGGATCTGTCTGACAAGGAGGCGGTGGCTGCCCTCTGTGAGAAGGTCCTGGCCCAGTACGGCTGCCCCGATATCCTCTTTCACAACGCCGCTGTGGTGGTCACTGGCCAGGTTGGTGCCGTCCCTTTCCAGGCGTGGGAACACAGCTACGCCGTCAACCTGCGGGCCCCCATCCTACTCACCTCCTCGTTCTTGCCCCACATGCGAAAACGGGATCGGGGATGCGTGGTCTTTGTCTCCTCCTCTGGAGCCGCCCCCTACCTCAATGCCTACGAGGTCTTTAAAACCGCCCAAGGGGAGTTTTCCAGCGGTCTGGCTGCGGAACTGGAGGGAACCCACATCTACACCTATACCATCGCGCCAGGTCTGGTACGGACCCAAACCGCGGAGGACAGCATCCAGGCGGTGGCGGCCCACATGGGCCTCTCCACAGAGGCCTTCCATCGGGAACAGGCTGCCCACACCCTTTCTCCCCAGGAGGCAGGACAGGGATTTGCCCTGTCTACCCTGAGCGCTTCCACCTACCACGGGCAGGAGATCTCCTCTCTCCAAGCCCTTCACAAGTGCTTGGGGACGAGAAGGGACCGTACCACACCTCCCGCAACAGAGACGCCTGCCCTTCCCCCTGCCCTGTTGATGCGCATTTTTGACACGTTCCAGGCCCAGTACCACGGCTGGCTGCAGCGCAACCTCTTTGAACGGCAATGGGTGCTGCGAGACTTTAAGAAACGAGTGGGGCTGCCGGCAGAGGCCGTGGATAACACCTTGCAAACCGCTCGGAACACCTTAGAACGGGGGGAAAGCCCTACCCTCTCTCCCGCCCTCTTTGCCAAGCTGCAGTCCTATTGGCAGCACCAGTATACTTTGCTTCAGAGCTTTGAAAAGGATCCAGACCAGCGGGAAGCCTATGGCCGGCAGATCCAGGCTTGGATTGCCGATCTCCAGCAGCTGCTGGACCTGCTTTGACCCTACCAGGACAAGCGTTCGCCAGCAGATCCCCGGTCGGGCCAAATCGTTTCCCCCAAAATCGCCCAGTTCTGGGCAAAGGGCCGCAACAGGTTCCAATAGGCCACGCCCCCCAGCTTCCACTCCAGGGCCAGGCGCAGCTTCGCCTGCACGCTGCGGGCATCCTCAAACCAAACCCGATGGGCCTCCCCCTCCTTGGTGTAGGAAAAGGTGGGGGTCTGGGCCGTCTCGTCAAAGGAAATCTCCGCCCCCACTTGGGCGGCCAAGCGCACCGCCTCCTGGTTGCCCAGGGTGACGGCCCGGCGGCCGGGGGTATGGGGCAGCGTCCAATCGTAGCCGTAGTTGGGGATGCCCAGCTGTATCTTTCCCGGCGGGATCTCCGTCACGGCATAGCGCACCACCTGCGCCACCTGGGGAAGGGGCGCCACCGCCATGGGCAGGCCGTAGGCATACCCCCACTCGTACGTCATCAAGAGTACGGAGTCTGCAATGGTTCCCACGGCGCCGTAATCGTGGCCCTCGTAAAGAAGCCCCTCCTGGTCCGGATGGGTCTTGGGGGCCAGATCTACGTGAAGCGACAGGCCCACCTGGTGCAGCCGGTCCCTGGCGTTGCCCAGGAAGGCCAGGAAAGCCGCCCGGTCCCCCCGGGCGATGTACTCAAAATCCACGTCCAGACCCTGGTACCCCTTTTCCAATAGGATGGCCACCAGTTCATCCAGCACACGGTCTTGGAGGGCCTGGTCTTGGAACAGTTGGGCCGCCCGCTGGGAAGAAAAGTTGCCGCTCTCATCCATAGAGGTCAGAACCAGCATGGCACCCACACGAAACCGCTGGGCCTCTGCCAACAGGGCACGGTCCTCCGGCACCACCAGGGTGCCATCCCCCTGAAAGCCGTAGGAAAAGACAGAGAGGGTGGTCAAAAACGGCAGGGGCTGCCGCAACACCCCGGGAAGTACATGTGGGTAGGCATACCCGCCCACAGAAAGACGGCCTTCCCGTTCCCCTGCCAAGGCCAGGGCCAGCACCTCCCCTGGGTAGAGGGGATGCCCCTGCGCCAAGGTGGGGTTGTACTGGAGCAGCTGCCGGAGGGGCACCCCCGTCTGTCTGGCAATACCCCACAGCGTATCCCCTGGCCGGACGGTGTAGGTGGCCGTGGGAACCAGCACCACCAAGGCCTGCCCCGGTACCAAAGGCTGGTCTGGTCCCAAGCCATTGTCGCTGCGCAGCCGGGCCTGGGAGACCCCAAACCGCTGGGCAAGCTGCGGCAAGTGGTCCCCTTTTTGTACCACGTAAATCATCGGATCCCTCCCGGTTTCGTCTCTGGTACCACCATTCTATGAGGAAAACCCAACCCCCATACCTCAAAAGGCGGCAGCACATTGTGCTGCCGCCTTTGGGCGATACGCTATCGCAACAAGAAGAACAGGCCTTATTGGTGCTCCTCCTGTTCCGCAGCCCAGGTCTCCAAGGTACGGTAGTCCAGCTTCCCTCTGGGGGTCAGGGGCAGTTCTGCCGGGAAGTGATAGGCCGCTGGGATCAAGTAGGTGTTCAGGGCCTTCTTGGCCCGGTTCCGGAGAGCCTGCTCCAGTTCCCGGGGATCGGTCCCCTGGCGGGGCACCACATAGGCCACGGGAACCGTCTCGCCCTCTCGGTTCTTCCCCCCCACCACGGCACAGGCTGTGACCTGTGGGTCCTCCAAAAAGCAGTTTTCAATCACCGAGGGAAAAATTTTAAAGCCGTTGCGGGAGAGCATCCGCTTCTTTCGCCCGGTCACCACCACCCGGCCGTCGGCCGTGATGTGACCCAGGTCCTTGGTCCATACCCAGAGGGTGCCATCGGGACCAGGTTTCAGCACTTGGTGGTCGGCCTCTGGCCGGCGGTAGTAGCCATTCATCACCGCCTGACTTTGGATCAGGAGCTCTCCCTGCACCTCCGGGGGGCAGAGGGCCCCAGTCTCCGGGTCCACCGCCACCACGCGGCAGCCGGGCAGCGGGCGGCCTACGTCACCGTCCTCCCAAGCCCCGTAACTCACGCACATGATTCCCCCGTCCTCGGACATGCCGTACTCTTTGATGAGCCGGGAGGCACAGCCCCGCTGGGCCAGGAAGGCATTGATCCGCCGTTCCAGTTCCGCCGGGAGCACATCTCCCCCGCACCGGGGCACCTTCAGGAAGAAGAGGTCTGCCTCCGCCGTCCAGGCATCCTGCAGGAGAAACTGCCAGTAGGCTGTGGTGCCGCAGACCTGCTCTGGCCGGTAACGGCGCAGCATTTCGCCCAGGTCATGGGGACGGAACATGGGACAGAGAATCACCCCCATCCCCAAAGAGAGCGGGGTGTGGAGGCATTGACTCAGGCCAAACACGGCAAAGAGCGGGAGGAGTACCAGGGCAAAGCCCCCTCTGCCATACTCCGTCTCTGCTCGGGTATAGTACTCCAGCGCCCAAGCAAAGGACCGCCGGGAGAGCACCACACCTTTGGCCGGCCCCGTGGTGCCCCCGGTGTAGGTGATGGCCACCGGCTCTTCCCACCGGTCTGCCTCCGGCGGCACTTGGGCAGGGGGGCGGAGAAAGTCCGCCCAGGACAGGCAGTCCGGACCTGCCCCCTGCTGCCAGGTGTTGAGATGGAGCTTTCCCTCCAGTTCCGGGGCCACGTAGGGAGCCAGGGGCAGCACCACGAAGTGCTGGGTAGGGGCCTTTCCCCGGTGATGGTAGACCTTGGAAAAGGCCACCTCCAGCACCAGGGCCACCCGGGAACCTGCCTGGGTGAGGTACTCCTCCACCTCGGCAGGGCTCACCTTCATATCCACCCAGTTGGCCACCGCACCGATTCGGTCAATGGCGTAAAAGGCCATCACTGCCTCGGGGGTGTTGAGGGAGAACAGGGTCACCAGTTCTCCCGGCCCCACCCCTAGGGCACGGAGGCCCGCCTCCGCCTGCAGGATCCCCTGGAAGAGCGCGCCATAGGACAAGGACTTGTCCCCACAACGGAGGACGATGTCCTCTTCCCGGCCCTGGCCAGCCTGCCATAGGGTCTCGTAAAGGGCCTGCTGCTTCACAGGAGGGTGAGCTTGGGGCCGCCGTCGGGGTTCCGGTCGTTGCCGGGGCCGCCCTTGTTGACTGTGATGTTATCCGGGTTGATGGGGACCTTCCGCAGCATCAGGCCGGGCACCCCAGAGGCCGCCGCCAAGCTGGCGCACTGGGACTGCATGAAGGGGAAGAGCTGGTCATAGACCTCCCCGTGGACCTGGCGCTTGACCTCATCGGTGGTGGCGCCGGTGCAGTTGAAAATGCCCACCAGCACCACGGTCATGGTGAACTTGCCCCCGGCAAATTCCTTGTCCCGCAGGGTCTGCTGGAGTTTACCCACGCAGCGGCTGCCGTCGGACATGAAGCTGACGTTCAGAGAGAAGGAGCTGTCCAACTGGATCTGCCCGGACTGCTCCAATTTATTGATCAGGTGAATTTCCTGCACTTTTTGAGACATCAAAGTTGCGTTTGCCATAGGAAACAATCCCTTCTTTCATAAAGTGGTACCCTTATTATATACAGCCCGGCCGGGAAAGTCCAGGGCTTTCTCATCGGCGGGGAAACCCCGCAATGCCCTTCTGGAGCCGCATCTGCAGCTGATAAACGTGGAAGGGATCGCACACCCCCGGATGGATTTGAACCGTAAGGGGCAGGACCCGCGCCTCCCCTTGGGAAACCCACTTTCCCAGCGTAAAAATGGGGAGCAGATACGGGCGCTCTGGGATGGCCGCCAAGTGGAACGCCGAAAAGGACATCCAGGGCACCATGGAGACATCGAAGGTATTCTCCGGACGGACGCCCTGGGGCATCCATGCCGGGGAAGCCCCATAGGCCGCCACATCGCGCTGATAGGCTGCCTGGAAGACCTGGTAATCCGGATGAAAGGGCGTCCAGAGCACCGAAAAGGTCTTCTCTTGGGGGTGAAACACCGTGTAGGCCGGGTCCATATGATCGTAAATTCCCAAACCCTCCGGCGTTGCCACAGTGCGGAACACTTCCATCTCGTTCACGCCCTGGGTCAGCAGCCAGAGAAGGGCGGGGTAAAGGGGTTCCCCCGCCAGCGGCGTAACGTCTAGGGGAACCGTTACCGCAAAGGGGCCTTGCCCGGTCTTTTGTACCCACTCGTAATGGGCCCTGCGGGGCCATCGCGTCCTGTCAATGGGGACCAGTCCCATGGAATCCCTCCGTTTCTTTGCTCTCTGCTCTGCATTCTCATTCTACCACACTGCCCCAACAAAGGCCAACGGGTTTCTCCATTTGGAATATTTTTGCCAGAGACAGGCACACTAGAAAGACCGTATCAGTAAAGGAGCGAACGCTTTGGACATGAAAAAACTCGGACGGCAGACCGTCCGCTTTGCCTCTCCCCCTTCCATCGCCGGCTTTGGCAACGCCGTCGGCCAAAAGGAACGGGACGGCCCCCTGGGCCCCTACTTTGACCTGGCCGGGGAAGACGACACCTTCTCCCAACCCAGCTGGGAAAAGGCAGAGACCGCCATGCAGAAACAGGCCCTGGCGTTTGCCCTAGAACGGGCCGGGATCACTGCGGACCAATTGGACTATGTCTTTGCCGGGGATCTCCTCAACCAGTGCATCGCCACCTCCTACTCTCTCCGGGCCCAAAACGCCCCCTTCTTTGGGCTGTATGGGGCCTGCTCCACCATGGCGGAAGGCCTCTCCCTGGCCGCCATGCTGATTGACGGCGGGTTTGCCGCCTATGCCGCAGCCATGACCTCCTCCCACTTCTGTTCTGCGGAGCGGCAGTACCGGAACCCCCTGGAGTACGGGGGGCAAAAGCCGCCCACCGCCCAGTGGACTGCCACCGGCGCCGGGGCTGTCATTCTCTCTTCCACCGGGAAGGGGCCCTATGTCACCCATGTCACCACGGGGAAGGTCATCGACAAGGGCATCACCGATGCCAACAACATGGGCGCTGCCATGGCTCCGGCCGCGTACGCCACCCTCCGTGCCCACTTTGAGGAGACAGGGCGGGCGCCGGATTTCTACGATCTCATTGTCACCGGCGACCTGGGCAGCCTGGGGAAAGACATCGTTCTCGACTTCTTCCGGCAGGATGGCGTGTCCCTGGGGCCTTGCTACGACGACTGTGGGGTGCTCCTCTTTGACCCCAAACGCCAGGATGTGCACGCCGGCGGATCAGGCTGCGGGTGCAGTGCTGTGGTGCTCACAGGGTACCTGCTGCGCGCCCTGCAAGCCGGGACATGCCACAACCTCCTCTTCTGCGGTACCGGGGCCCTTCACTCCCCCACGGCCACCATGCAGGGGGAGAGCATCCCGGGGATCTGTCACGCCGTGGCCATCGCCGGAACAAAAGGAGGCAAACCATGAGCAGTCCGGAAACCTATCTGGCCGCCTTCCTCTGCGGCGGCCTGCTCTGCCTGGTGGGGCAGATTCTCATTGACAAGACCCGGCTCACCCCGGCCAGAATCCTGGTGTTGTATGTGGTGGTGGGGGTTGTTTTGGGCGCAGCCGGCCTGTATCAGCCCCTGGTAGACCGCTGCGGGGCGGGGGCTACGGTCCCCCTGACCGGGTTTGGCTACAACCTGGCCATAGGGGTGGCCAAAGCCGTGGAGACGGAGGGGGCCCTGGGGATCTTTACCGGCGGCGCCGCCGCTGCCGGGGGGATTGCCGCTGCCGTGTTCTTCGGCAATCTGGTGGCCCTCTTCTTCCGGTCCAAGCCGAAGACCTAACCCCCGTTGCCTTTTCCCCGCCTGCCTGTTATAATGGAAAAAGACAGACAGAGGAGGGATCCCCATGGTGAGTTGGGAAGAATTGGAGAACGCATGCCAACACTGCCGCGCCTGTCCCCTGGCAGAAACCAGGACCAACGTGGTCTTCGGCGTGGGCAGCCGCCAGGCGGACATCCTCTTCATCGGGGAAGGCCCGGGGGAGCAGGAGGACCTTCAGGGGGAACCCTTCGTGGGCCCGGCGGGAAAACTCCTGGACCTGATGCTCTCCCTCATCGACCTGGAGCGGTCCAACGTCTATATTGCCAACATCGTCAAGTGCCGTCCCCCCAAAAACCGAGACCCTCTCAACACCGAGCAGGACGCCTGCATTGGGTATCTGCGGGCCCAAACCGCTCTGCTCCGGCCTAAGATCATCGTCTGCCTAGGCCGAATCGCCGCCATGCGGATCATTGACAAAGACTTCCGCATCACCCGGCAGCACGGCCAGTGGTTCCACCGTGCCGGTGTGGCGATGACCGCAATCTACCACCCCTCTGCCGTCCTGCGGGATCCGTTGAAGGGACCAGACACCTTCGTAGACCTGAAAAGCATCCAGGCCAAGGTCAAAGAACTCTGCCCGGACAGCTTGACTCCCCTGGTCCGTTAAGGCCCATAGACTACAAAATGTAACGCCCAGTCCTCAGGACATTCTACCCTGAGGACTGGGCGTTGTTGGATTCTAACCGGTATGCCCTCGCTTATAGGCACACATTCTCTGGCCTTCCCGCCAAAAAAGCATCGATATTGTGGAAGACGATCTCCGCCCGGCGGAGCATACTCTCCTCGGTGGCGAAGGCCACATGGGGGGTGAGCACCGCGTTCTTGGCGTGGAGCAAGGGGGTCTCCGGGGGAAGCGGGGGCTCCTGGTCGAACACGTCGATGCCGGCCCCGGCCAACTGCCCCTGGTTCAGCGCCTCGGCCAAAGCCACGTTGTCCACGATGGCGCCCCGGGCCACGTTGATGAGGATGGCAGAGGGCTTCATCATCGCCAGGCGCTGGCGGGAGAGCAACCCCTTGGTCTCCCCATTGCTGGGCACGTGGAGGGAGACGATGTCGCTTTGCTGCAGCAGCTCCTCCAGGGAAACATACGTCACACCTAGGCGCTCCACCTCCGGCCGGCGGGTCCGGGAATAGGCAATGACCCGGGCGCCGAAGGCATGGAAGAGCTGCGCTGTGCGCGTGCCAATGGCGCCGGTGCCTACAATCCCCACGGTGCGCCCGGCAATCTCCCGGCCGCGGAAGGGGGTTCCTGCACCGCCGCTGCGGGCGGCCGTCTCACAGGCCGGCAGCTGGCGCAGGCAGGCAATGGTCAGCCCCAGCGCCAGTTCCGCCACGCACTGGGTGGAGTATCCGGCCGCGTTGCACACGGTGACCCCTTTGGCCCGGCAGGCCTCTAGGGCCACATGGTCCACCCCGGTAAAGGCCACGTTGAGCAGCTTTAACTGGGAGGCCCCTTCCACCACCGAAGCGGGATAGGGAGTGTTGGCGAGGATGGCGATGTCACTGTCCCCGGTACGGCGGAGGAGCTCCGCCGGGTCTGTGGTCCGCGCCCCGTAACAAACCATGGAATGGCCTTGGGCCTCCAAGCGGGCCTGGTACTGGGCCAGAACTTCTGCCGGAATGCCCAGCGGTTCCAGTAGGACAATCTTCATGGCAGACGCCTCCTTAGAAGGGCAGGTTCATTCCGCCGGTAATCTTCCCCATGCTGGCGCTCATGTCGTCCATGGCTGCGCGAATGGCCTCGTTCACCGCCGCGATGACCATGTCCTGGAGCATCTCCACGTCTTCCGGATCCACCGCCTCGGGGTCAATGGTGAGGGCTTTCAAGGTGTGCTTGCCGTCCACCGTAGCAGAGACCACCCCACCCCCGGCGGTGGCGGTATACTCCTTTTCCTGCAGCTCCGCCTGGGTTTTCTCCATGTCGGCCTGCATCTTCTGGGCCTGCTTAATCATATCCATATTCAGGCCGGGCATACCCATGCCCATTCCCTTGCCGCCTTTGCGGCCCATGGGGGGACGTCCATATCCTTTTGCCATTGTTCTTGTACTCCTTTTTCCTTATTTCACCGTAAAGTTCCCAAACTGCTGGCCCAGGGCCAACAGGTCTTCAAAATTGTCCTTCCCTTCCCCTGCTGGAGGCTGCGGGACGGGGTCTGGCCGGCCCACCTTAAACACCACCCGGCGCTTTTGGCCGGTGAAGGCCTCTGCCGCCTGCTCCAGCAAAGCGGGGGTCCCGCCCCGGCTGAGGAAGCTCTGGGTGAGCTCCGAATCTGTCCAGAGGGTAAGGGTATGTTCCTCAAAGGTGCCGGTGACCGACTCCGGTTTGTGGAGGAAGGAGGCCACCATGGGGGGCAAGTTCCCCAAACTGGCCAGAAAGCCCTGCCAGGTAGGCCCTCCCTCCGGCTGTACTGGCACACTGGGAGACGGCGCAGGCTGTGGTGGCGCA
>OGWZ01002366.1_pt1 | contig 14909 bp, 10 predicted proteins | sample 1576141 | NCBI WGS metagenome assembly OGWZ01 (sample SAMEA3541512, study PRJEB24748) | human gut metagenome | biome: human gut; feature: human-associated habitat; material: faeces | place: China | collected 2012
TACTGTGTATAAAAGCTTTCTGCATATTTTAAACGGTCTTCCTGAAGTGCTGCATAATCAGGCAGGATCACCGGAGCTTCTACACCGGACAGATCTTTTGTCTTGTAGACTGTTCCTCTGATAAATGTAATATCCCTGACATCTATTCCGCTGTCTAACGCATCTGCAATCTCGACCATGCTATGTTCACCCATGCCATAGGAAATCAGATCTGCCTGTGAATCGATCAGAATTGAATGCTTTAATTTATTCGACCAGTAATCATAGTGTGCAAGTCTTCTGAGACTTGCTTCAATCCCACCAATAATGATCGGAACATCCTTATACGTTCTACGGATCAGATTGCAATATACCACTGTTGCATAATCCGGTCTCAGCCCCATCTTTCCACCGGGAGAATAGGAATCCATACTTCTATGTTTTTTTGAAACAGTATAATGATTGACCATAGAATCCATATTGCCACCGGAAACCAGAAAACCAAGTCTTGGTCTGCCGAATACATCTATGCTCTTATCATCTTTCCAATCCGGCTGTGGAATCATACAGATCTTATATCCATGTGCTTCCAAAACTCTGCTGATAATTGCCGGACCAAAAGAAGGATGGTCCACATAAGCGTCTCCGGTAATAAACACGAAGTCCGGCTGTTCCCATCCTCTTTCTATCATATCTTTTTTATTCACCGGCAGAAAATTATGTGTATTTGTCATTTTCTTTTCTCTGCTTTCTATGCATCTTCTTTTCTTGCTGCAATATCAACCGACATACCGGCACCAAGTGCAACTGCTTCTAACGCTTTATCCGAAACATACGTATCAATTCCCGTTTTTTCCTTGATCAGCTTATCCATTCCATACATCAGGCTGCCACCACCGGTCAGAACAATCCCATTTACCGATATATCCGCAACCAGCTCCGGCGGAGCCGTCTCAAGTACACCATGAATCGCCGTCAAAATATGAGAAGTTGTATCTGCAAATGCTTCTATTGTCTCATTTGCCGTGATCGTGATCGCCTTTGGAAGTCCCTTGATCAGATCTCTTCCCTTTACAACATAGGTGATGTCCTCCGGTCTCTCATAGACCGATCCTACCGCTATCTTTGCTTTCTCCGCAGTTTGTTCTCCGATCAGAAGATTATACTTTCTTCTGATATATCGGATCATCGATGCATTATAATCATCCCCCGCTGCTTTAATCGAACGGCTCTCTACAGCTCCTCCAAGTGATATAACTGCAATATCTGTTGTTCCTCCTCCGATATCAATGACCATATTTCCTTTGGCTTCCTCTATATCAACTGCTGCACCGATTGCAGCCGCAAGGGGTTCTTCCATAACATAAACACTCTTAGCTCCTGTTCTGTAAACAGCCTCTTCTACAGCTCTCCGCTCCACTTCTGTGACTCCGCTGGGAACACAGACACATATTTTCGGTCTGCCAACCCCGGTTCGTTTCTCCATAGCACTGCGGATAAATGCCTTTAACATTCGCTCTGTAACAATATAATCTGAAACTACTCCTTTTACGAGCGGTCTTACAACTTCGATTGATTCCGGTGTCTTTCCGATCATCTTTTTTGCTTTATTTCCAATCGCAATAATGCGTTTCGAACTTTTCTCATATGCAACAACAGACGGTTGGTTGATGACAACCCCACGACCTTTTACATATACCAATACATTCGATGTCCCCAAATCTATTCCTATATCCATACTATCTTATATCTCCTTTAAGTTTGACAACCATAAGAAACAACTTTCTACTCGTTTCTTACGTTATCGTACCGATTGTAAAAATCTCACACAAATACAGACTTTGATAACCGATCTGCGTAAAAAAAGTGCCAAGTTTACAATAATAAATATTATAAACATTGGCACCATTTTTTTCAACCAAAATATAAACTGGAAAATGTTATCCTACGATATTCACTTTTCATTACTTTATATCTGTCTTCATAACTTTCTTTGCTTCAGGATTTCTTGCATCTGCTCGTTCCATCGCTTCGTCTACAGCAGTTAACAACCTGTCAATATTACCAGTCTCCATCGCAAGAAGTAAATTCTTGATATTACCCTCAATACCATCTTCATATTTATACCCTTTTTCAATGATATATTCTTTGGCAATTACAATCATATTCTCTTCTTTAATCTGATCAAAATAAACACGATTGTTAAAGCTTCTTGCCTGTGTCATATTATCTGCAAGCATCTTGCTAAGTGCAACCTTTTCACCGGTAAGAATTATCTTAACATCATTCTTCTCCGAAGAACAAAGATCAACCATCTCTTTGAACCGCTCAGGTGTTATAAGTCCTGCGCTCTCAACGATCAGGCATCCGCCTTTCAATTTTGTAACCGCACCGGCAAGCTTACCGCTATTGATTACTTTTGCTCTAACCTTTGCCTTTGCAGGTGATGTACAGAAACCAAGATCATAATAACACTCAGCAAAATCTTCTCCAACCTTTGATGAACCAAATCCATGCAGACCGAGAATAACGAGATTCTTTGAGCGTTTCGGATCCACTTTCATTGTCTGAAGAACATTCACAATCTGTGCGCCCGCAGGATTTACACAAAGATACTTATACAGATACTTTGCTTCCGATGGCAGGGCTTTCTTCATTTCCTGATTAATCTCACTCTGTTCAGCTTCTACAGCGGCTTCATCCGTTGCTTCTAAGGATACATCTATCTTAGATGCTTCTTCTACCTTTCCTGCTTTTAAAAGTTCAACCTGTTTTCTTGCTTCTTCTTCCTTCTTAACAGCTTTTTCAAGAACCTTTGCAGCAGCAGCAGCTCTGCCACTTACTTCTTCCAATTGCTTCTTTGTACTGATTTCTTCTTTCAGAAGAGAATCAAGATCATGCTTCTTTTTATCTTCTGCTTTCTTAACTGCCTCTTCATTTGCAGCTTTTCTGGCAACGACACGTTCTTCCTGTTCAGTCTTCAAACCGGCAATCTTCTGTTTTAGTTCTTCTTCTTTCTTCTTAGCATCATCAAGCAACTTCTGTGCTGTTTTCTCTGCTTCCTTCTGGGCATCAACAGCTTCCTTCTCTGCAGTCATTGCAGCAGACTGAACTTTCTCAAGTTCTGCAGCCTCGCCTGCTGCATATTTTTCTTCTTCATCTGCAAGGAACTTCTCGCGTGCATCCTCTCTGGACTTCTTATCCTTATCCAGTTTCTCTCTTCCATCTGAAGCAGCCTTTTCTGCATTCCGGATCTCTACTTCTTCTTCAATCTTAGCCTTCTCCAGAATTTCTTCTGCTTCTTCCTCTGCATTTTCTGCCTTGGAAAGAAGATCTTCTGCCTCTACTACGGATTTCTTTGCTGCATCAAGTGCCTGCTGTGCTTCAGCCTTTGCTGACTTAAAGGATTCTACATCTTTCTTTGTCGCAACAATATCATCGTTTGTTGTCTTCTTTTCTTTATTGAGTAAATCAATTTCAGACTGGAATTTCTTCTTATCAGCTTCACCCTTTGAAATTCTGGACTCTGCCGCTGCTTTTGCAGTTCTGGCTTCTTCCAGTTTCTTCAACGCTTCAGCTTCTTTTGCTTCTGCTTCTTTTAATGATTTCTTTGCTGAATCAATAGCCTTTGTTGCTGAATCATTGTTATTCGTCGCAGTCTTAAGTTTGCCTTCACTCTCAGCAAGCTTGCTTTCAAGTCCGGCTAATGTCTTTAATGACTCCGACTCCATATCTGTTGTATTCTTAAGGTTAAGAGCTGCTTCTTCCTCCGCCTTCTTGGAATCTGTGAAGATAACACCTGCACGCTGCTTATTCTTTTCTGCATCGTCCATCAGCTTCTTAGCTTTGTCATTCTGTGTCTCTTTCTTTTTCTTGGCAGCATCAATTGCTTTCTTCTTATCTTCCTCTAATTTTACGGAAGCCGTTTCTGCATCCTTGCAAGCCTTTGTATACTCAGCTTCATGTTTTTCAATATTTGCTTTCTTAGCATCTGCAAGCTTTTTGATCACTTCATCAGCTGCAGCCTGTGCATCATTGATGATTTTCATCTTGATAGTCTCAGGATTGCTCTCCTTTAATACCTTATCCGAATCATCCTTTGCTTTCTTATTAGTATCTTCTATCTCTTTATTGATAGCTTTTACTTTTGTTTCAAGCTCTGCATTTTCTTTTGCTAAGAGTTTCTCATCAGCCTTCTTCTTTGCATCGAATTCTGCCTTCAGCTTATCTTCATAAGCGGCTTTTTTCTTTGCACATTCTTCAAGCTGTGATTTCAGTTCTTTTTCTTCTTTTTCAGAATCTGCAATCGTCTTCTTGGCTGTTTCAACGACATACTTTGCATCCTGAGCCTTACGTTCAGCAAGTTCGATAGCCTGTTTTTTCTTGGTCTCGGCTTCAACCTTTGCCTTTTCAGCCGCAGCCTTCTTACGTGCCTCTTCTGCTTTCTTTTTGGACTCTTCCTCTGCTGCTTTACGTTTAGCTTCTTCTTCAGCTTTTTTCTTAGCTTCTTCTTCAGCTTTTTTCTTAGCTTCTTCCTCTGCCTTCTTCTTAGCTTCTTCTTCTGCCTTTATACGTGCAGCTTCTTCTTCGCTGGTTTCATCAATATTGGAGAGGTTCTCAATACCGGCTCCAAGGAAGTCTTCATCTTCATCGTCATCATCTATATCATACATAGATGAAACATCCGCGTCATCGTTGTTTCTGTCAGGTAAAATACTGAAAAGATCACCATTTTTGTCATTTCCTTTTTTAGTCTTAACCTCTTTCACCTTAACATTCTTGCCCGGTGTCCATTCAGCATCATCTGAAACAACAGATGTCATATCATCTTCGTCAAATCGTTCTGCTTCATCAGATAACGTTGTCTTATCTTTACCTTTTATCTTATTCGGTTCAAGGGAAGCATTCATATTCAAAGTCGAACCAAGACCGCCTCCTGTCGCACCCGGTTTTCCTGAAAGGCCTTCTCCTGAAGGTGCACTACCAAGTCCACCAAGTCCGCCGGCTCCTTCTCCAAGGCCACCGCCAAGTCCGCCGAGACCGCCATAGCCTTCTCCAAGGCCACCACCAAGTCCGCCGAGGCCACCACCAAGTCCCTCATCGGCAATACCACCGAGGTTAAGACTGATCTTTGGCATTTCCTGCTTTTCATTCTTTTTCTCTGTTTTAGCTTCACTCTCTGCCTCTATATTATTTGTATCCGGCTTTTCAGCTTCAGCTTCTTTGTTCTCTGTCTCTTCAGGCTCATCCTCATGAACAATACCTAATGCTTCTTCTCTCTTACGACGCTTCTTCTCCTCAATACGCGCAAGTTCTTCAGCAGACAAAGTCTTGTATTGGCTCTTGCTTCCACTATCTGAAGTTTTCTTTTTATTGCTGCTCTTATTCTTCAAAGCCTGTTCTTCTTCAAGTCTTTTCTGCTTTGCAGCTTCAGCAGCCCTTTCTTTTTCAAGCTGTGCTTTAATCGCAGCAATCATAGCTTCTGTTTGATCTATAGCCAATTTGTACGCCTCCTTCCACATTATCAAATAAAAAAATAATATTTATATTAATCTAATTATTTGTCATTTTTTCTTAAGCTTATATTTTTTTTCATCAGAATGTTTTGATTCAGATTTCTTTACAGCTTCGGACTCTGAAGCACTATCATTTCCCTTTATGTTTTCCGATTCATCGGTTTCATCCTCGCTTGAAGGATTTAACACAAAGCTGTCCTGATGCATATTGAAATAATCAGTGTTTGATGCATATTTAGTTCCAAGCTCGATTCCGAGTCTTGCAAGCAATTCATCTGTCTCACTGATCAAAGCTTCCTCTTTTTTCAGATTTTCAGCCATCTTCTGATCGTATTCTTCCTGTATGTCTTCATGCTTTACATGTTCTACAACAGGTGGTTTATCACTGTTATAATCAGGGAAAAGACTTGATCTGAATGTAGGAAAATCTATTTTTCTGCCATTTACATTTGCAGAATTCTCAACCACCGGTTCTAAGATTTCTGATTCTGAATCTTTTATTTCAAAAACCTCTGTTTCAGGATTTTTTGATGCAGGATCATTTATTTCAAAATCGTCGGTTTCAAAAATCTTTGCTTCGGAAATCTCCGTTTCAGAAGCATCATTTATTAAATCTATATCATAATCCTGTTCTGATATTACCTCTGAAGCTGATTCATCGAGTTCATCAGGTACCGACTCATCAAACGCTTCTGTTATGACGTTGACAGTTTCTTCCGGTATATAAGCATCTGTTTCCGACTGTTCGAGCTGTCCGGATTCTGTCGTCTCCGGCTCCGCCTGTTCCGGTTCTTCTGCTTCGACATCAACATTAACTTCCGCTTCGTCAATGATTTCAGCTTCCACATCTTCTTCCTGCTCGATTTCTTCTGTCTCAGACTGAATGATATCCTTATTACTTTCATCCGACATCATGTCTTCCGGTACTTCTGAAATCTCGACAATATCATCATCCTCATATGCCTGTTCAAATGAATCATCTTCCCAATCATCTGTATCAAATTTATATTCATCCAGTGACTGGATTGCAACATCAATATCAAATTTATGATCTTTCTTTCCTTCAGATTCAGAAACATCTCCCGAAAGCTCTTCATTTTCACTTATCTGAGGTTCTTCCATGAGAACCGTCTCGTCTTCTTCTGCTAGCTGTTCAGCAATCTCTGCTACCTCTGCATCCTCATGTGGCTCCGCAGGTTCTGCATACTCAGCTTCTTCAGCAACAATCTCCGACTCTGTATTTTCTTCAGACTCAGGTTCTGTATTTTCTTTTTCAATAACTGTTTCAGTATCCGATTCTGCAGCCTCTTTCTCAACAATTTCTTCAGTCTCAGGTTCCGCAGTCTCTTCCTCAACAATTGTCTCAGTCTCAGGTTCCGCAGTCTCTTCCTCAACAGTTGTCTCAGTCTCAGGTTCCGCAGTCTCTTCCTCGACAATTGTCTCAGTCTCAGGTTCCGCAGTCTCTTCCTCGACAGTTGTCTTGATCTCCGGTTCGCTTTGTTCAAGCGCATCCGGGTCAACCATCAATACTGTATCGAAATCATCTGTAATATCCGAAGTATCAAAATCATCCAGACTTTCATCGAATGATTCTTCTGATATCTGATCCAGATTCTTTTCTTCGCTAACAATCGAAGCGGTCTCCGGCTCTTCCGGCTCTTTCATTATATCTTCACTCTGAGTCGAATCTATATTCTCTTCTACCGCCATTACTTCATCCAGTAATTTGTCTTTGTCCGGTTGCAGCTTCCCTGTTTCAGCAATTACCTCTTCAATCGCAGCCTCTTCTTTCTTTGACAGTCGTCCTATATGAAATCTCTTTCCTTTATCCTTTTTTTCCTCTGACTGCTCATTTTCCTGTTGTTCTTTCTTCTGCTGTTTCTTTAATTCTTTCTTTTCTTTAGATTTAAGCAGCATCTGTTTGAACTTCACAGAATTTGGTATGGGTTCACGATCATCGACCATCAAAGTAATCTTAGGGTCTTTCGGGAACATACGAAGGTGATCAGCTTCCAAAACCTTTTGTTCAAATGTTCTGATCTCTTCCTGTTCTTTTGAATCATCCTCCTGTTCTGATGCAGGATAACAATATATAGTTTTCTCTACATCATATGATTTATCTCTAAGCCGGTTCACATTCTCAATATATGGGGAACCTTTATAGGTCGCGCAGAAAATTTCAGCCTCCGACTGAAGTTTCTCCATATTTCCCATTGCAGCATACAATAACAACATCTCAAAATCCCAAGCTGCATCCGTTTCGGCTTCATTTGCTGAAATAAGAATTCCATACAGCTCTTTGAACGATTTTCGTTTTGCTTTTGCAATCATGTATTCTATACGATATGTACCTGCATCTTTTTCATCTTGATTAAATTTATAGATGTCATAATATGTGTCTACAAGTGAGTAAAACCCCTCAGATAAATACACTTTAATCAGTGAATATATAATCTTATTTCCAACAGGCGCCATGGAGTGGGCTTTTACAAGAGCAGCTCTGGCTTCCGAATAACGTCCGTTTTCATAGTAAACTTCACCACAAATCTTGATAAACTGAGGTGAAAGCGATCTGGTCAAATCCTGATGTTCAAGTATATCCAATGCAAGACTATAATCCCCGCTTGCCGCAAGTTCTTTTATTTTGTTGACACTTGACATGCTAATTCCAGTACCCATCCAATCATACTCCTAAACTAATTTTCATCAGCTAATTTTATCACATCAGGTCATCTTTTACAACTGTCATGTACCTGAGTTTTGCTTCTTCGAGCATATATATGCACAAAGCAATCCTGTAAATAATCCAGCTATCAATCCTCCTATATGCGCTGCATTATCTATGCCTTCCGAAACATATCCATTCAATATTGTGATCACGGATAAAAAAATAAGATCCTTTAATGAAATATCTGATATCTTTCCTTTACCAAAAAAGGCAAAAACAATCAATATACCCATCAAGCCGCAGATTGCACCCGATGCACCTCCTGCATATTCGTAAAAGTTTCCCATATAACAACTGACTATCGAACAAACAGATGCTACAATGCCGCAGAACAAATATACGCATATATACTTTACTTTCCCCAGCAGATATTCTACCCTTGCTCCAAGAGCAATCAATACAACCATATTGCTTAAAAGATGCGTCAGAGAAAAATGGAAAAACATAGATGTTAGCAGTCTGTAATACTGCTTTTCAACAAGAACATACCGAAGATTATCTGTCAGAATTTCTTCAAGAAAAGAATATCCGTAAGCATCCCTGGTATATACATATGCTATGAATACCAAAATATTGAGCAATACCAGAATCGGTGTTACCACTCCAAATATTTCCTTTAACCGGATACGCCAGTGGTCTTTTTCCGCATAAATCTCTTTTTCAAGAATCCTCTGTAACCCGTCAAAATCTGCCGGTTGATTCTCAAAAATATATAATTTACCATAATCCTCACTGAACAGCCAGACATTGTCCATCTTCTTAATGATCGTACTTAAGTCGTCATCAAATATTCCGTCCTTGGTAAGTAGCAGGTTCAAAATCATAACTCTTTTTCCTGTTTCTTCCAGATCATTTCTAATCTGTGAATTAAACTTTATAAGATTATCCGCTTTCAAATTTCTGCTATTTCCAAGCACAATAACGTATATGGCATCGCCTTCCGCTCTGCCATATACATTATTACTGTCAGGATTTAATTTTTTATATCCTTTTTCCCCCAGATGCTCAATGATCTGTAACATATATTGTTGCATTTTTACAATCCAAGGAACAGATTCTCAACCTTCTCAATTACAGTTTCCTTCATATCTCCACGTGTTTTTTCATACTGAATACCGGATTCCATAATCTCCAATAACTGCATACGAAGTCCTGAATCAATATCCTTAATATACTTCATAAGGACATCCTTGATCTCCATAACATATTCTTTCTGTTTCATTTCTTCCAACATCGGCTCATAATTAAATGTTATGCTGTTCTTCATCTCATCCTGTTTTCTGCCACAGATCACGCATTCCTCTGCGCCACCTTCATTTACATGTCCGCAGTTACAGGTCCATACAAGTCCATCCGACTTATAATTACATACAGCATCAAGACCTTTTTTAACTTTAAGTGCTTTATACTTCAATGCACTCATTTCAACATCGATCGGATCATCTCCGCATGAATATACACCTCTTGCAGTTACATATTTCTGAATATATACTTTACAACTTGTAATAATCTTTATGTATTTTTCAGGAAGTTTACATTCTATATAATCAGATTTTAATAATGATACATTTGTTTTATCAAATACAAAATCCACACCTGTTAATGTGATTTCATCACCGTAAATATTTACAAACTGAATGTCTGCTTTGATTGCTTTGACATCATCCATATTGTAATTATTATACCATGCCGAAATCTTGGTTCCATTTCCCTCAGATGCAAGGATAACTTTTACGGCTCTCGGTACAAGCTTGTCGTAATAATTATTTACATATAATTCTTTTCTTACAAAATCGCTCTTATCAAATTCGGATTTGTACTCTTTTTTCACCGAAACAAGTGTACCGCTAACAATAACCGCTGAAATATTAGATGAATAATCAACTATATTTGTTTTAAAGCCTACGACCGCATTGTAATTTGTCTTTCCGACAACTTCCTCAAATGACTTGATGGTTTCCTTCATTGTTCCATCCAGCTTGTCATGGTACATGCTGCTTCTGTCTGTTGCAATGTCAGCAATAGATGCACCGATCTCCTTTAAAAAATTAGAGCTTAAAATTGTCTGTACAAATTTATAAGGACCATATTCTGTTATCTCATATCCTTCAAAACTTGTGCCTGATGTAATCATAATATTTGCCATGTGTAACGCACCTCCAAAAATATATGAAAATTGTATCACAATATATCGGAATAGACAAATACTTTTTGTGAATTTTATATTAAAATCATGTCTTTTTTTAGTAATTTTACTCAAATAACCACAAATATTGTTTAAACTGCAATCGGAATATTCTTCACTTGTGGTCCTGTCTGATAATCTTCAATTGTAAAATCATCCAACGTAAACTGATAAAAATCTTTTATATCCGGATTCATGGTAAACTTTGGTGCAGGATAGGTTTCTCTGGATATCAGCTCTTTTACGATCGGAATGTGTCTGTCATAAATATGTGCATCTGCAATTACATGCACCAGTTCTCCCGGTTTAAACCCTGTAACCTGTGCAATCATATAAACCAGTGCTGCATACTGAACAACATTCCAATTATTTGCCGCAAGTACATCCTGTGATCTCTGATTCAATATAGCATTCAGGCGATCTCCTGTTACATTAAATGTCATCCCATAAGCACACGGATACAGATTCATCTCATGAAGATCCTCGTGTACATACATATTTGTCATCATACGACGACTGTATGGATTATGTTTCAGATCATAAATCAAGCGATCCACCTGGTCAAACATACCTTCTTTGTACTGGTGTTTTACACCCATCTGATATCCGTAAGCTTTTCCGATCGAACCATCTTCATCTGCCCAGCTATCCCAGATATGACTTTTCAGATCATGTACATTATTGGATTTTTTCTGCCAGATCCACAGTATCTCATCTATAGCAGACTTAATATATGTCTTTCGAAGTGTAATTGCCGGAAATTCCTTTGACAGATCATAGCGGTTTACGACGCCAAACTTTTTGATCGTGTAAGCACTTGTTCCATCCTCCCACTTAGGGCGGACTTTTTCTCCCTCTGTACTATATCCGTTTTCTATGATTGATCTACACATTTCTATAAAAATATCATCCGCACGACTCATTTTGTACCTCCGTTTTTTTCATAAATAAAGCTTCTGTAATTGTATCGTATCAACCGAAAAAACGCAACTTATTACATGAAACACTACCATTTATTACATTTCGGCACTTTTTTTCTGCAAATCGTGTATGATGTTGCAAAGAAATGAAAGGAGACTTACACAAATGCCAAATGAAAATTATCCATTACCTAAGCTTCTACGTTACTTCCGTGAGAAAAAACAAATGACGCAGGCAGAGGTCGCCGAGCAGCTCTCAATCTCGCGATCCGGATATGCTAATTATGAATCAGGGCGGATACTTCCCGGTATCGAACATATAGCCAAATTATCGAAGATTCTCGACCACGACTTCCTGTTCGCCTATTCCATGTCATTAAAAAACGCAGAACAGGACAATTACAATCTGATTGAAGCAGTCAGTGATCCATCTGCATATCAGGCTGTTCCTGTTCGCAAAGAAACAATTACTGATCTTATCAATCAGTTGAAGGAAGTCCCAACATGGGAGTTGGAGCTACTAAAAACCTATGTACAATTATACTGTAATGAGAAAAACGAAAAGGAGAAAAAGAATATATGACATCCGTTATCCGAACCAATATAGGCAGTGCACTGTTATCCCTTCGAAAAAGCAAAACCTTATCCATGCGTGAAGCAGCCGAAGAATTAAAAATATCCCAATCTGCCTATTCCCAATACGAACGTGGCAGTTCTATACCCGATATAAAAACAATTTTTTATGCATCAAATTACTATCATATCAATATTCAGTTTCTTGTATTTCTAATCTGTATTGATCTTGCATCTCTGGAAAACATTAAAAATGAGAACCTTTTTCAGTTATTTACCTTTGACAATATATTTGACTGGGATTTTTTTCATGTATTTAAAGAGTATGATCGTCTGTCTAAAAATTACAAGGATGCCGTCACCCGTTTTCTTCATGCCGCAAATATCTGTAATCAGAATGAATCCAGAAAAAACAACAACTAAAAAAACAGCAGTCCGATCTGTTTTATAGCTGCCTGACTGCTGCATTTATCGTATTCATTACTTTTTTCTTATCTGCACTCCAAAGCGGTGCGATCAATAGTTTCTTCGGTCCGTCTCCGGTCAGGCGATGGATCACCATATCCGGCGGCAGTACCTTCAGACACGAAACAACACATTCTGTATAATCTTCCAGCGACAAAACAGAACATTCTCCATTCTGATACAATTCAGCAAGGTTGGTTCCTTTAAGGACATGAAGTAGTTGCAGCTTTATGCCCTGTGCACCGCTCTTTCCTATATACTCTGCTGTTTCGATCATATCTCTCTGTGTCTCTCCAGGAAGTCCCAATATCATATGTACGATCACATGTACACCAAGATCACGGAGTTTTTTTACTGCCTCGTCATATACCGAAAGCGGATATCCGCGATTAATAAGCTTTGCCGTTTCCTCATGGATCGTCTGAAGTCCGAGTTCTACCCACACCGGCTTGATTCTCTGTATATCACGCAGCATATCGATCACCTGATTTCCCAGGCAATCCGGTCTGGTTGCAATTGAAATAACCGCAATGTCTGACCGCATCGCTGCCTTTCTATAAATATCCCGCAAACGGTCAATATCACCATATGTATTCGTAAATGACTGAAAATATGCAATATAATGTTCACCTTTGAACTTCGAAGCAACCAGCTGTTTTGCCTGTTCGATCTGTCGATCTATGTCCATATCCGCTTTTGGACTGAAATCACCCGATCCTAGGCTACTGCAAAAGATACAACCGTCAATTCCTGCCGTTCCATCCCGGTTCGGGCAGGTGGTTCCGGCATTTAATGACAGCTTGTATAATTTCTCCCCGAAGGTATCCTTTATATATTGATTTGCTGTATATATATTCATCTTACATATTCCTTATACATTGAACTGCCATGTTCATGTCCATCTCCATATTATATATCTTCCATATCCAACTTCCATATCGATCAGACAGCAGCTTTACTGTTTAAAAAAATTCGAGCAGCTTCTCCGGCTTATGGATGATCTGGGTAGCACCATGTTCTAACAGGAATTCTTCATCACGAAAGCCCCAGGTAACAGAGATACATTCCAGTCCGCTGTTCTTTGCGGTCATGATATCCACATCTGAATCTCCAACATAGACTGTGCCTTCCCGTCCAATCTGCATTTCCTTCATTGCTTCTATGCAAGTGTCCGGTGCCGGTTTCTTTGCTACATTTGCAGACTCTCCGATCGCTGTACTTATATATGCACCAAAGAACTGATCCCTCAGTCCCTTCACTGCAGCATCAAATTTGTTCGATACGATACCTACCGGTATTTCTTTTTCTTTTAACGCCTTAAGCACATCGACAACTCCCTCGTAAGGGCATGTCTTATTCAACATATTCTTTGAATAATGTTCCTTGAATATCGCGAGTGCTTTTAATGTATCCTCCTCTGAAGTTCCCGTCGGAACTGCACGCTCCATCAGCTTCTCTACGCCATTCCCTACAAAGCGGCGGACCTCATCGATTGTCCGTTCCGGATAATCCATCTGACAAAGTGCGTAATTTGTACTGTCTGCCAGATCCTCTAATGTATTTAAAAGTGTTCCATCCAAATCAAATATAACTGCCTGATATTTCTTCATTGTACATCTGCCTTTCTGCCTTTGTTCTATTCCGGCTGATCGAGTTCCTGTACGGCTCGGACAAGCGCCGGAACGATCTGCTTCTTTCTGGAAACCACGCCTTCCAGATATGCATAATGATCGACAAATTCCGTCTGGAATGCACGGGAACAGATCTCCTCTGCCTCATCTCCAAATGCCAACATTCCGGAACTATCGTCTAAGATACTTGTCATTACAAACAAAAATACATCACATCCATTTTCTGTATAATCGGTCAGATACTCATACATACTCTTCTGTATCTGCTCAATCTCTCTGGTATTGATCGATGTGATCTGTCCGATCGCAAAGGTACGTCCGTCGATCTCAAATTTCTTATAATCCTGATGCAGAATCTCATCGATTGTCTTTCCCTTCAGATTACTTCCGGCATCAAACATCTCCATTGCGAAATCATTTACATTAATCTCGGCAAGTTGCGCCAGTGCATATGCTGCATTCTTATCCTCACAGGTACAGGTCGGTGATTTAAACAGCAGCGTATCTGATAAAATAGCCGCACACATCAATCCCGCAATCTTCTTATCCGGTATAATGTTCTGCTCTCTGTACATCTGATATATGATCGTAGATGTACAGCCAACCGGCTGATTTCTGAAATAAACCGGTGCAAGCGTTTCTACATTTGCAATTCTATGATGATCGATGATCTCCCGGATCTCTGCCTTGTCGATATTATCAACCGACTGTGTACGTTCATTATGATCGACCAGGATCACCTGTTTTTTTCTGGCATTGATATAGTTACGTCTGGAAACCAGTCCCAGATAATTTCCACTCTTATCTACAACAGGGAAATAACGAACTCTCGTCTTCGACATAACACTTTTTATCGTTTCAACCGAATCATCCTCGTTAAACGTCATTATATTATCACGAACCATAAAGAAC
>OGWZ01002370.1_pt1 | contig 14893 bp, 13 predicted proteins | sample 1576141 | NCBI WGS metagenome assembly OGWZ01 (sample SAMEA3541512, study PRJEB24748) | human gut metagenome | biome: human gut; feature: human-associated habitat; material: faeces | place: China | collected 2012
GATAAGGAAACGGCTACAGTTTAAAAAAAAGAAGCTTCTAAAACTAAAAATACTTCTGAGAAGATCTAAGTTACAATGAAGATTTAACAAAAAGCCCCGCTCACAACTTGCGGGGCTTTTAATCATTAAGACAAAGTTTTACAGAGAATTATTTAAAATCTCGAGCACTGCGGCTTTATCAAGAGGACGGATAGCGGTATCTAAAGGCATCCAGAACTTCATGACATGAGAGGCCATCTCCTCAAAATGCTCAGGACCTACACCTAAATCGCTAAGCTTTGACGGCAGACCTATACTCTTAAAGAACTTAGCGGTCTCATCGATAGCTTGATTAGCTAAAGCCATAGTATCGCCGTGATCTTGAAGACCAAAGACGCGCACTCCGTATTGAGCAAAACGCGCGGCGGTATCAGATGTTAAGCTATAACGCATCCAATGCGGGGTAATAATAGCTAAACCATAACCGTGAGTGATATCCGTAAAAGCACTGATCTCATGCTCAATACCATGACAGACCCACGGTGAGGGGCTACGACCCATAGCTAAGAGGCCATTACAGCCAAAGGAGCTGACATACATTAAATTAGCTCTAGCCTCATAATCATTGCCATCGGCAATAGCCTTAGGGGTATATTTAATCACAGTGCGCAATACCGCCTCGCACATGCTATCGGACAGCTCATTGCCATCTTTGACTAAATACTGCTCAAAGGTATGGGACATGATGTCGGCAGCTCCTGCGGCTGTCTGATGTTTAGGTACACTATAGGTATATTGCGGATCGCAGATAGAATAAGACGGATCGAGTTTTCCAGGTCCAAAGAGCGGTAACTTTTCATTAGTCTCAGGATTTGAGATCACCGCGCTATTGTCAAACTCACTGCCGGTAGCCGCTAGAGTTAAAACTGTGACAATAGGTAGAACTTTATCGATCTTGCTTGCATCTAAGACCAAATCCCACGGATCGCCATCATAACCAAAACCGGCACTGATATTCTTTGAAGCATCGATGACACTACCGCCACCTACAGCTAAGATCACATCGATATTTTCTTTTTTGCAAATCTCAACTCCAGCTCGTACCGAAGCAATCTTAGGATTAGGGGCAATGTCAGCTAATTCAAAGATCTGACAATCCTTTAAAAGCTCTTTGACCTTATCATAAAGACCTGAGCGCTTAATGCTACCACCGCCATAGGTCAATAAGACTTTTTTACCAAATTTAGAAATAATGCCCGGTAATTCCTCAATACGATCCTTACCAAAGATTAAATGACACGGCACATGCAGATCAAAGCTATGCATATTAACTCCTATCTTTTACTAAATGTTTTTTAAACCTTAATACCTTTTAAGTAAAAAAACTCATAGAAATATATAAATTTTGCAAAATTTTGCGCTTTAACAAGCTTTTAAGTCTCAAAGACTTTTTTTGATTTTTTATATATTTTTATTAGCCTTTTCAATGTAGTAAACTATAGCTAACTCATTTTAACTGCCACCATAAAGGTCAATTATGCTTTCCTTAAGTCCTCTTGCTACCACCATTTTAGGCACCACCTTTACCTTCTTAATGACGGTATTAGGCGCAGCTCTCATCTTCTTTATTCGCCATCAAAGCAATAAGCGTTTAGTACAAAGCTCCTTAGGTTTTGCCGCCGGCATTATGATTGCCGCCTCCATCTGGAGTTTACTTATTCCGGCAATGGAACATGCACAAAACTTAGGCATGAATAAATTGCTTCCCGCCTTAGGCGGCTTTAGCTTAGGTGCACTTTTTTTATTTGCTATCGACAAATGCATGCCCCATATTCATCCGCTCTCGCGCCATCATGATGGTCCGCAACTACAGCTTGGAGATAATCTGCTCCTCTTTATCGCCATTACCATTCACAATATCCCTGAAGGTATGGCCGTCGGTGTCGCCTGTGCCGCTAGCTTAAATACAGGCAATCCTGAACTTATCTCCTCAGTCTTAGTGCTCGCTTTAGGTATCGGCATTCAGAATATCCCTGAAGGTACCGCCGTAGCCCTACCCTTCTTTGCCTCTGGCATGAAAAAACGTAAGGCTTTTTTATTAGGCGCACTTTCAGGCCTTGTCGAGCCTGTAGCCGCTATAGCTACAGTCATGCTCATAGGCTCAATGAACAATTTATTGCCCTGGGCCCTCTCCTTTGCCGCCGGCGCTATGCTCTATGTGGTCACCGAAGAGCTTATTCCGCAAGCTCATGAGGATGAAAGTCACTCCGATCTTGCCACCATGTCAGTACTAGTGGGCTTTATGCTCATGATGGCTTTAGATATAGCTTTAGGCTAAAACATAAAGAGCATAATCGCTTAGCTCTCAATATAACCTAAGATCTATAGATTTCTCTTAGCTAAAAATCGCGATCTTTTGCCTAAAGATCTAAGCTTAAAAGCAAGAACAGCCTTTGATGACTTATTTGGCTTTGCTTAACTCTTTATAATTAAGATATGCTCTAAAGCTATAGCATAATTGATAAAAATTATTATAGATATAGATAAGTGTTGACAATATAAAGGGAAATGCTAAGATGAATGCATGAGTTAGCTTATGCTAACTTATATGATCTGAATCTAGTCTGTGTTCCAACGACAAGCAGTTCTAACTATATGCAGTGTGTTTTGAAGGTATCAATAGCGATACCTTCTTTTTTTAGATAAAGTTTTATTTTAAGCACCAAAAAGCCTGCACTCAGGCAGGCTCTTTTTATGCTTAATTATGCTTTGATATTAGCGATAATCTCATCACCAAATTCAGAAGTAGTTCTTAAAGAAGCATTTTCCATTAAGGCGGCAAAGTCAGAGGTGACCTTACCCTCAGAGATGGCCTTTTCCATACCATTGATAATGAGATCGGCAGCCTCATCCCAGCCTAAGTGACGGAGCATGAGCTCAGCTGAGAGAATGATGGAACCTGGATTGGCCTTACCGGTACCGGCAATGGTCGGAGCGGTGCCGTGGGTCGCTTCAAAGATGGCGCTATCAGAGCCGATATTAGCACCCGGGGCAATACCGATACCACCGACTTCGGCAGCTAAGGCATCGGAAATATAATCGCCATTGAGGTTCATAGCGCAGACTACATCATAGTTTTGCGGATAGAGCAGGATATTTTGTAAGAAGGCATCGGCAATGCAATCTTTAACGACGATCTTGTGACCGTTCTTAGGATTTACAAAGCTGACTACCCCCTTCTCATCAGCCTTAGCCCCATAATCGCGCTCAGCTAAAGCATAACCCCACTTCTTAAAGCCACCTTCGGTGAACTTCATAATATTGCCCTTGTGGACAATGGTAACGGAAGAGCGATCATGATCGATAGCATATTCGCAGGCAGCCTTAATGAGGCGCTCAGTACCCTGACGGGACATAGGCTTAACACCGATACCGCAATGCTCGGTAAATCTAATCTTTTTAACGCCCATCTCCTGCTCTAAAAACGCGATGACGCGACGGGCACCTTCAGAATCGGCCTCCCACTCGATACCCGCATAGATATCCTCGGCGTTTTCACGGAAGATAACAGTATCAACAAGCTCAGGATGCTTAACTGGGGACGGTACACCCTTAAAGTAACGTACCGGACGCAGGCAGATATAGAGATCTAAAGTCTGACGTAAGGAAACATTTAAAGAACGGATACCACCGCCAACTGGGGTAGTTAACGGGCCCTTGATGGCGACGTGATATTTACGGATAAAATCATAGGTCTCATCAGGTAACCAAACGCCCTCGCCATAAACCTCGGTGCTACGACCACCAGCATAGATTTCCATCCATGAAATCTTCTTTGTACCGGCATAAGCCTTCTCTACAGCCGCATCGACCACCTTTTTCATGACCGGAGTGATATCGGCACCGATACCGTCACCGCGAATGAACGGAATGATCGGATTATTAGGAACCTGCAGTTTACCTAAAGCGTCAATCTCAATGGCGCTACCTTCGCTAGGAACGACTACTTTACTTTCAAAAGCCATTTGTATCTCCATGATTAAAACCTTTTAGATTCTAGCAAATTGCGTCAGCTTATTTTATAAAATGAAAATAAACTAAAAATGAGCTAAAAAGGAGCAAAAAATGCGTTAAAATCCTTTAATTGCCCAAAATTAAGTATTTATAAGTCCTAGCAAAGTTCTAAAAACTCCTTGTCATAGCTAAATTATGTGCTATCATGAGTGCCATTCGATGCGCCTATAGCTCAGTTGGTTAGAGCATTACCTTCACACGGTAGGGGTCCTCGGTTCGAGTCCGATTAGGCGCACCATCCTCACAAATTTCCTCATTTTCCAATTTAAAACTACAAGCTCACTTGGCATCGACTTTAAAACTTACGCCTTTACTAAGTCCTTTAAGCACGCTTTGTACCTAGACTTTACAATTCTTTGACACAATGGCTTTAGCTTTAAGGAGAAATCTATGCAATTGTGTTTTTTAAATGTAGGTTATGGCGAGTGTCAGTTAATTATTGATGCTAAAGGCGAGGTCACTATTATCGATGGAGGCAGTGCCGATAGTGATACTTATAAGGTTAAAGCTACTTTAAGACTTAGCGAGGCTTTAGAGCTTTTAGATATACATAAGATTAAAAACCTCATCTGCACTCACGCTCATTATGATCACTTAGCCGGCCTAAGTGAGCTTATTGCTATCCCCTCTTTACACATTGAAAACTTTTATATAAATCAGCTACTGCCAGAAGACTTCAAATTTCCCGATCTCCCCTCAAAAGGCGCTCTTGATTTTGAGGATTATCGCTTATGGAAATATGCCCTGCGCGCTTATAGAGATCTTATAGACTACTTAAAGATGCAAGGAACACATATCTATGAGGCTAAAGAAGAGGAAAATTTAGTCTTAGATGAAAATCTAAGCCTTAAGATTTTTGGTCTTAACTCTCAGCAAAAAAGCTCTCGCCTTTATGAGCTCAAAGCCTTAGCCACTGCAGATAGGGAAACTTTTATTAAGGCTTTAGCAGCTTTAAATCGTCATGAAAATAATCAAAGTTTAAGCTTTATATTAAAGACTAAAGAGCATCAATGCTGTCTTACCGGCGATAGACAAAATTGGGAGGACTTATCGCCCAAACTTCCCCCTTGTACGCTCTTAAAGCTTACCCATCACGGGCAAAAGGATGGCTTACCTGAAATTTTATTAGAGAAAACTTGCCCTAAGAAATTTGTCATCTGTGCTGATTACTATAGAAAATACCATGCGGCAGCGCCTGAGGTTATATCTAAAATTAAAGCTTTTGCTAAAGCTTCAAATATTGAAAGTCAGATCTTTATTACAGGAGATCTCAATTTAAGCGCTGATACTTATGGCTCATTACTAAGCTTTAATGAAAATTTACACGCAAGCTTTCCGATTAGCTGTACAAAAAAGCGCCCAAGCATCTTTAAAAGAAGTCTCAAAAAAATCTATCTTGGCAAAAATGACCATCTCTTTGCCGGTGATGAAAATTATGCCTATAAATTTTTATATACCCATATCGCCCCTTGCGATATCTATAAGGTAGAGCTTCAATTTGACCGACAGATAGTGGGAATTATGAGTATTAAGAATTTAAGTAATAAAGCCCAGCCGCTGATGCTCAGGCTTTACAAAAATTTCATTGAAATGAGTATTTTTGATGAAGAGTCCTCCATCTTAGTGCTTGATTTTTACGCTGAAAATTCCGTCACAGTTGCACAAAATCTATATTATTACCTTTAAAAAGATTAGTTTTCTTGTAGGTCAATTAACTAATCTTTAACCCCAAAGCCAAATTTTTCACGATTTTACACAGGTTTAACCTCAGGCAAAATTTTACATAACAGACAATCTTTAAAATTCCCTGCAATTAAATTTTAGGTTGTTTGTTATCTATGAATCCTTCTTCTAAAAGTAAATTTATCAAAATTGCCTTAGGCATTTTAATCTTAGGGTGGACCTTGTTCCCCGTCTATTGGATGCTCACGCTTTCTGTGCGCTCACAAGAAGATCTAAACTCAGGTTTTTCCTTAGTACCCAGATCTTTTTCCTTAGATAATTTTATAAATCTCTTTAGTCAAAAACACTTTGCTACGGCTTTATTCAATAGTTGCATTGTGACCTTTACCGCTTTGACCCTTTCCCTTGTCATAGGTCTTAGCTGTTCATATATTCTCGCACGTCCGCGTTTTAACTTTATCTACAGACGCTTTATGATCTTCTGGGTATTGTTAGTACGTATCTTACCGCCTATTGCCTTTGCCATTCCGCTCTTTATTATGATGACATCTGCAGGCATCGGCTCTACCCGTATTCCTATCATTCTCTGCCATATTTTAGCCTTAACTCCCTTTATTATTTGGTTTATGCTCGCTTTCTTTGCCAATTTACCTAAGGAAGTTGAGGAAAGCGCCCTTATCGACGGCGCCACTGAATTACAGCTTTTCACTAAGATCGTGCTGCCACAGGTCTTACCCGGTATTGCCGCCGTGGGTATTCTTTCATTCATGACTTCTTGGAATGAATATCTCTACGGCGTCATCTTTGTACAGTCATCTTCACAGTTCACCATTCCCCTAGCCTTAGCCACCATGAACTCTGAACAAGAGCTCACACAATGGGGTGCTATTGCCGCAGGCGGTTTAGTGTCCTTAGTACCAATCATCTGTTTCGTCTTTTTTGCCCAGAATTTCTTATTAGCAGGCCTCTCAAACGGCGCTGTTAAAGAATAAATCTTTATTTAGGAGTTGATTATGAAATTTAAGAAAACTGTTTTGGCCTCAATGTTATGCGCCCTGCCTTGCTTTATGGCTTTAAATTCCGCTTATGCTGCTGACATGGAGAAATTAGTGATCGCCGCTCGCGGTGGCTCTCATGTTGATGTTATCAATGCCGTTAAGGAAAAGTTTGAAAAAGAGCATAACGTCACCATCGAGGTTATGGGTTTAGAAAATGCTGACTTAAAGCAGAAAATCGCCTTAGACTCCCGCGCCTCTTCAGGTGCATTTGATCTCGTCATGCTTGACGATCCGTGGATCCCGGAGTTTGCTAAAGCTGGTGTGCTGTGCAATTTAACCCAAAACGGTTATAGCGATGATAGCGACTTTGTCAAAACCTCTTTAGATATCGGTAAGGAGCCTTATGCTAAGGGTGATACCTATGCTCTGCCTTTTGCCGGTAACGTTACCTTACTCTTCTTCAATCAGGAAGTTTTAAGCTCTTTAGGTTATAAGAGCGCTCCTGATAACTGGGATGAGGTTTACAAGATCGCCAAAAAAGCTCAGGAAAACGGCAAATTAGGTTATGTCGTTCGCGGTCAGCAGGGTAACCCGATTGTTGGCGATTATATGCCTTTATTATGGGCCTTTGGCGGTGATGTCTTTGATGACAATTGGCAGGTCACTGTCGATACCCCTGAAGGCTTAGCCTCCTTAAATCTCTACTTAGAATTAGCTAAAACCGGTGCTAATTATGAGAAAAACGACATTGTCTCCTCTGTAGCTAAGGGCAATGCCGCTATGGCCTTAGGCTGGCCGTCTTGGTTCATCTCAGGCTCTGACACTGCCGCAGCTTACGCGGTAATTCCAGGTAAGGTCAGCGCTGATAGCAAAGAGTACAGCGCTGGTGTCATCGGTAACTGGATGATGGGTGTTACTGCTAATACTACCCACAAAGATTTAGCCATTGAGCTTTTAAAATACTTAACCTCCTCTGAGGTACAGAAGGCTGCTGCCGATAAGGGTGCTGTCCCGACACGTGTTTCCGTCTTTAACGATAAAGATCTCAGCGCTAAATATCCTTTCTATAAGACTTTATTAGTCGGTACTCAAAACTCCAAGGTCCGTCCGCGCACTGAGCTTTGGGGTGAGATTGAGAACGTCTATGGTATTGAGCTTTCAAATGCCCTCTCTGGCACTAAGTCTGTAAAGCAGGCCTTAGTTGATGCTCAGAAAGCCATTGAAAAGGTAATGAAATAATTTAGTCTAAAGCCGCCTTAATTCTCCATCACTAAGGCGGTTTTACTTTAAAAAAAGATATGCACAAAGCTCGATTTTTCTCGTTTTTTATGGTCTCACCGGCAACCTTTGTCTTTGCCCTTTTGACCATGTTCCCGCTAGGCTTCATCATCTACTATAGCTTTAGCGATTATTATTTTCTCTCATTGCGTCCAACTCGCTTTATCGGTACTGATAATTACACTGAGATCTTAGGCGATGAGTACTTCTTGATGGCCCTTTACAATACCGTCACCTTTACCTTTTTAGCGGTAATTACCGAGGTGGGGGCTGGCTTATTATTAGCCTTATTTGTAAATTCCATCGTCAAATTTAAAAAGACCATGCGCACCTTAGTGCTCATTCCCACTCTTATTCCGCCGGTCACTGTCGCTTTAATGTGGCAGATCATGCTTGCTAACCACGATGGCCTTGTAAATGAGATCTTCGCATTCTTTAATTTAAGTGCCGTCAACTGGCTCAATGATCCTAAAACCGCTTTTTTCTGTATCTTGCTCATCGATTTTTGGCAATATACCCCCTTCTCCTTTTTATTGATCTATGCGGCCTTACAATGTGTCCGTCAAGATCAATACGAAGCAGCTGCCATCGATGGCGCTAGTGCCTTACAGCAATTTCGCTATATCACCTTACCGGCAATTTCAGGCAGTATCTATCTTGCCGCTATTTTACGGGCTATCGACTCGTTCCGCCTCTTTGATAAGGTCAATATCCTAACTGGCGGAGGACCTGCTAATACCACTGCCACGGTAACGCAGTACATCTATCACTTTGGTACACAGGCCTTAAAGATTGGCTATGGCTCTGCCGCCTCCGTCATTATGACCATCATCATTCTTTTAATCGCCGCTTTATATATACGCTATAACTTTAAAAAACAGGTTTAACCATGGCCGCCATTTCCATTTGTAGTTTAGAAAAAAAATACAGTCCCATTCATGCGGTAATCTCCGATTTAAATTTAGAGATCCGCGATAAAGAATTCTTAGTCCTCGTCGGTCCCTCAGGCTGCGGTAAATCCACTACCTTGCGTATGATTGCCGGTTTAGAGACCATCTCCGGCGGAATTTTAAAGATCGGCAATCGCGTGGTAAATGACGTGCCAGCCCGTGAGCGCAATATCGCCATGGTCTTTCAAAGCTATGCCCTCTACCCGCATATGACCGTATCTGAGAATATGGGCTTTGCCTTAAAGCTTGCTCATGTTCCTAAGGATCAGATTACAAAGCGCGTCGATGAGGTGGCCGAAATTTTAGATATTAAAGAATATTTAGGCCGTAAACCAGGAGCCCTCTCAGGTGGTCAGCGTCAGCGCGTAGCTTTAGGACGCGCTATGGTGCGCAATCCTGATGTCTTTTTATTTGATGAGCCTTTATCAAATCTTGATGCTAAACTGCGCACCCATATGCGCACTGAGCTTATCAAGCTTCATCAAAAGCTCGATACTACCTTTATCTATGTCACTCACGATCAGACCGAGGCTATGACCATGGCCGATCGCATTGTCGTTATGAATAAAGGCAAGATCATGCAGGTTGATACCCCAGAAAATCTCTATCTCTATCCTGATAATCTCTTTGTGGCAGGCTTTATCGGCACCCCGCAGATGAACTTTATCAATGCAGAAATCCTCTCACAGCCAGGTGCACTCTATCTCAATGCCGGACGCTCAATTTTCAAACTCCCTGAGAGTTTAAAGTTCACCCTCCGCCATGAGCAATTGCCAGGACGCGAGTTAATTCTAGGCCTGCGTGCTGAAAATATCAGTGTTGATAAGCCTTCTGACACGAGTAAAACTTACGCTAAAATTCATGCCCGTGTCGATGTCCGCGAGCTTTTAGGCGCCGATGCTTTCTTGCACTGCACTAATGATGCCGGCAAAATCTGCGTGCGCGTCAGTGCTGACAATAATTTACGTTCAGGCGACGAGCATGATTTCTACTTTGATCCCTCTAAGGTCTATCTCTTTGATAAAAAGACTGGTAATACCGTCATCGACCGTCGTTAATTATTAAATCTCATTTTTTGCGCCTGCATTAAAAGAGGCTCCTTAACTTTAATAGAGCTTCTTCTAAAGCGGCGCATTTTTTTTATTTTCAGTGAAAATTTGGGCCTTTACGCGCTTTTTGCTAAAATTAGCGCATCAAAGGAGATATGCATGTCAGAAAGATTTAAACCCTTTGCCACTGTCGCTCTCATCATCGAGCATGAGGGTAAGTATTTAGTGGTTGAAGAATACAATGAAGATCAGAACAATCGCTTAGTATTTGGCAATCCTGCAGGTCACATTGAAAAGCACGAGAGCATTATTGAAGCGGCTTTGCGCGAAGGTCGTGAAGAGACTGGTTGTGAGGTCGAGCTTTTAAGCTTGATATCTATTGACGATTATGTCAAAGACTATGAGACCATCTATCGCTTCTGCTTTGAAGCTCGCATCAAAAATTTACCGGAAACTTTAAAGGCTAACGATCCGGATCATGAGATTTTAGACGTCAAGTGGTACACTAAAGAGCAGATCTATGCAAATCGCGATCTGTGGCGTACTCGCTTAGTAGGCCGCAATTTTGATGCTTATTTTGCAAATCAGCGTTTCCCTTTACAGCTTATCGATACCATTAAGTCTTAATATATGCAATTTGATGCTCGTATCCCCTATGAAGAGCTTGCCGGCAAGGAAGTTGTGGTAGGCCTTTCAGGTGGTGTAGATTCCTCTTTAAGTGCAGCTCTCCTCAAAGAGAACGGCATGCATGTCACTGCCCTCTTTATGAAAAACTGGGAAGAGGACGATAATGAATCCTATTGCGCGGCGGCAAAAGATCGCGAGGATGCGCAAAAAGTCTGTGACAAATTAGGCATTGAGCTTAAGACCATCAACTTTGCCTCTGAATATTGGGACAATGTCTTTGAGATCTTCTTATCTGAATATGCCGCCGGTAGAACCCCAAATCCTGACATTCTCTGCAATCGCGAGATCAAATTTAAAGCCTTTATGGATTATGCCATCAAGGTTTTAAAGGCCGATTATATTGCCACCGGACACTACTGTCAGCGTAGCTTCAATCTACCCCATGCCCACTTATTGCGTGGTGCTGACGCCAATAAAGATCAAAGCTATTTTCTCCATGCCATTGAGCACAATGTTTTAGAAAAAGTACTCTTCCCGGTAGGCCATTTAGAAAAGCCTCTCGTGCGTGCTATGGCCGCAGAGCGAGGCTTAGATACGGCCACCAAAAAAGACTCTACCGGTATTTGCTTTATCGGTGAAAAGCGCTTTAGACAGTTTTTAGCACAGTACTTACCGGCAAAACCAGGTCCCATTAAGAGTATTGAAGGCAAAGTCGTCGGTACCCATAATGGCCTTATGTATGCAACCATAGGTCAGCGTAAAGGCCTTAATATCGGTGGTACTAGCGATGGTAATGGCGAACCTTGGTATGTAGTCGATAAGGATATTAAAAATAATACCCTCATTGTTGCTCAAGGTCATGGTAGTGAGGCGCTCATGGCTTATGGCCTTATGGCCGTAAAACCTAGCTGGATTATAGCAGAGCCACAATTGCCACTGCGCTGTACCTGTAAGATCCGCTATCGTCAGCCTGATGTAGAGTGCACGATTTTCAAAGACGGTGACAATCTTAGAGTAGAATTTATAAATCCTGTTGCCGCTGTAGCCCCAGGACAGTCCGTAGTCTTCTATCTAGGTGAGGATTGTTTAGGTGGAGCTGTGATCGATAAGGCTTTAAAAAAATAAGGAGAACTGTTAATGGCAGATATTAAAGGCGAGAGCATTGCGCTAGCAGCCTTATTTCAATGCTGTGCTCAAATAGCCCGTGTTGCTAATACCGGTTTTTGGGACGAGCATGCCGCAAGCGCCGTCATCCGTGGCTTATTGGTAACTAATCCGCAAACTGTTGAGGATATCTATGCTCCTGGCCGTTTGATGACAGGCTTTAAGCAGCTTGTAGAGAGCTTTGACAGAACCATGGTCAATAAGACCTCAGATACTATTGCCATTACTCAAAATGCACTAAAGCTGATTGCTTTAGAGGTCAGCATTTCCCGCAATAGCGAAATCTTCAATCGCATGGGCTCTGAAATTGACCGTTTAGCCTCCAATATTTTAGCCTCTAAGCCTGATTATTTAGAATCAAGCCCAGAGATCATCTTAGATAGCGCTTATCTAAGCGATTTCTCCTCACTCTATCAGTCACTTATCAGCCCGAATTTCCAAAAGCTGATTATCTATGGTGAGGAACAGTATTTAAGAGATACTGCCAATCAAGATAAGATCCGCGCTTTATTGCTTAGCGGTATCCGTGCGGTAGTATTATGGCGACAATTAGGTGGCCGTCGTCGTTTCTTATTTTTCCGCCGCAAGGCCATTGTTGAATGTGCCCGTCGTGGCGCCACTTCCGGAATTTTGTAATTTAATTTGAGGACTATCATGGAATTATCTTCACTTACCGCTGTCTCTCCTTTAGACGGTCGTTATGCATCTAAGACTGCAGAATTACGCCCGATTTTCTCAGAGTACGGCTTAATGCGTTTTCGTGTTCAGGTAGAGCTCACTTGGCTTAAGCACTTAGCCGCCTGCCCTTTAATTAAAGAAGTTCCGGCTTTTAGCGCTGAGACTATCGCCTTTATCGACGATATCATCAAGAACTTCTCTGAAGAAGACGCTTTAGATATCAAAAAACGTGAGGCTGTAACTAACCACGACGTTAAGGCTGTTGAGTACTTCCTCAAGGACAAGACCGCCGCTTGCGCTGAGATTGCCGCGGTCAAAGAGTTCATTCACTTTGCCTGCACCTCTGAGGATATCAACAATAACTCTCACGCCTTAATGCTAAAGACTGCTCGTGAAGAGGTTATCTTACCTTTATGCGACGAGATCATCTCAAAGATCACTGACTTAGCTCACACCTATGCTGATGTTTCTCTCCTCGCGCGTACTCACGGTCAGCCGGCTTCTCCTACCACCATTGGTAAGGAAATGGCCAACGTTGTTTATCGTTTACGCCGTCAGCGCGATGAGATCGCTCGTGTTGAGATCATGGGTAAGATCAACGGTGCCGTGGGTAACTTCAACGCTCACTCTGTAGCTTATCCTGAGGTTGATTGGTATGCCTTCTCTAAGGCCTTTGAGGAAGATTTAGGCTTAACCTTTAACCCTTACACCACTCAGATCGAGCCTCACGATTATATCGCTGAACTCTTTGCTGCTATCGATCGCTTCAACACCATCATGATCGACTTTGACCGTGATATTTGGGGCTATATCTCCTATGGTACCTTCACGCAGAAGACCATCGCCGGTGAAATCGGTTCTTCTACCATGCCGCATAAGGTCAACCCGATTGACTTTGAGAACTCTGAGGGTAACCTCGGCATCGCCAATGCCCTCTTTGTCCACTTAGGCAATAAGCTCCCGATCTCCCGCTTCCAGCGTGACTTAACCGACTCCACCGTTTTACGTAACTTAGGTGTTGCTATCGGTTATTCCATCTTAGCTTGGAAGTCCACCCTCAAGGGTATTTCTAAGCTTCAGGCTAATGCTGCCCACACTGCCGCTGAGTTAGACGACAACTGGGAAGTTTTAGCTGAGCCGTATCAGACTGTAATGCGTCGCTATGGCATCGCCAATCCGTACGAGAAGCTCAAGGCTCTGACCCGTGGCCAGAAGGTTACCCGTCAGATGATGCTCGACTTCTTAGAGACCTTAGAGATCCCTGAGAGTGCCCGCGAGCAGTTACGTGAGCTGACCCCGGCAAGCTATATCGGCCGTGCCGTTAAGTTCGCAAAAGACATCTAATTTGTCTAAGGATTCCGGGAGCCTAACTCCCGGAATCTTCTATTAAATATCTACTTGTTGTATACTAGTAAACAAGGTTTTGACCAAGGCAACATTTTTTGTGTTGCTTTTTTTTTATAATTATAAAAAGCACAATTTTTTCTGAGGGGCGCCTATGAAAGGAATCAAATTACCTGAGCTTAAGCTCAACACCGATTATCCCATCAGCAGGCAGATCTATACCTTCTTGCGCCGCCTTATTACCGATATCAGCATCAAACCCGGTACCCGCTTGTCTGAAAACGTGCTCTCAGAGCATTTTAAAGTTTCAAGACAACCTGTACGCGAGGCGCTCTTTCAATTAAAACGCTGTGGCCTTGTGGAAGTATTTCCGCAAATTGGCTCCTATGTCAAAAAGATCTCCCGCGTCAATATTCAGGAAATCTGCTTTGTCAGAAGTTCAGTTGAAATGAATGCCATCTATCAGGGCTTAAGAGAGCGCGATGAGCACTTTGAGATGGTGATGGCAAAGCTTGCCGATAATTTAGAGCGACAGCGTAAATTCTTTAAAGATAATAATTCCATCGATCGTGATGCCGAATTTTTGGATCTCGATGATGAATTTCATATGCATATCTGTGAATTTTCCAAAACCTCCCTCTCTTGGGATGTAATTTGGGACATCAAGGCTAATCTCGATCGTATCCGCTATCTCTCTACCCATAGAGTCTCTAAGATCGACAATCTTATCGAGCAACATCAGCATATCTACAATCTTATCAATGAGGGTAAGGCTTTAGAGGCCATGGAGGCCGTACGCGTTCACCTCTATGAGATTGTTTTAACCTCTATTCCCATCTGTCTTGAAAATGCCGAATGGTTCAATCCTGAGGATGTCACGGCCTTACGTGAAGAATATAAGGATAAAGAGTTTGAAAAAACTCAAAGCCAACAGTAATTGCCCCTTTATGGTCTCTACCCTAAGAGACCATATTCACCAAAAGCTCCTTTCAAGTTCTAACTTAAATAACAAATAATGGTTCTTCCGTATTGGTGTTGGAATCTCTGATGGGTAGTAACATAATTTAAC
>OGWZ01002374.1_pt1 | contig 14878 bp, 12 predicted proteins | sample 1576141 | NCBI WGS metagenome assembly OGWZ01 (sample SAMEA3541512, study PRJEB24748) | human gut metagenome | biome: human gut; feature: human-associated habitat; material: faeces | place: China | collected 2012
GTCCGTACGGTTGCTGACACATGATCTCTTTTTATAATATTCAAATAATTTACGTTATTCAAACCACCACACAGTGTGTATGTTAAATGGTACCGATTTGTACTATGCGTTCTTTACATAAACGCCGTTTTCTTTCACAAATCCCATTTTTTCAAGATAACTTTTATGTCCTTCTGTCACTTCCTTACAGATAAATTTCTTATATCCCTCTTCTGCTAATTTTGCATAAAGGAAACGTCCTGCGGAACAGTCTCTATAGGTTGGTGTTGTGTAGTCAAAGCTGATCTCTAACGCATCTCCTTCTTTCTTTCCCGCTAATACTCCGGCTGGAACCCCCTCGCAGCAGACTGTATATATTGTATCTGCTGCTGAAAGCTCCAAGGTGTTCTCTAAGAAGTATTTTTTCATATCTTCTTTATAGTGTTTTATAAAATATGTTAAGTAGGAATCTTCTTTGTCCCCACGAATCATATCATAGTGATTTCCATCTGCTTTACTTAACTTGATCAGATTATAAATATTGATCACCACAAGGCTGGCATTGACCACCGCCAATGGGTAGGAATGTCCGATCATTGCATAGACTGCAGATATAGAGCTACCGACCGTATTGATCACTCTTAGTTTTACTACGGATGTCATCAGCATAGAAATGATAACAAAAATGCATCCGATATATCCAAAAATCTCAATCATTAATGCTGTACTCATTTTTTAATTCCTCATTTTCTGAAATTAGTATCCTGCGCCATTGTCTGTATTTTTCATGATCTTGATCAAACGGCTTGTTCCTAAACGGCTCGCTCCAAGACTGATGAATTTTTCTGCATCATCAAAACTTGAAATTCCACCAGCTGCTTTGATCTTCACATTTTCTCCAACATGCTCTTTCATTAATGCAACGTCATCAAATGTTGCTCCTGCTGTTGAGAATCCTGTGGATGTTTTGATAAATTCTGCTCCTGCATTTGTAACGATCTCGCACGCTTTGATCTTTTCTTCTTCTGTTAACAGACATGTTTCGATGATAACTTTTAAGATTTTTCCATCACATGCTTCATGAATCTGTCTGATCTCTTCTTCTACTTCTTCATATCTTCCATCTTTTAAAAATCCAATGTTAATGACCATGTCGATCTCAGATGCACCATTTGCGATCGCATTCTTTGTCTCGAACACTTTAACCGCCGTTGTATGGTAACCATTCGGGAAACCGATAACTGTACAAATTGGAAGTTTTCCCTCTACATATTCGGCTGCCTGTTTTACATAAGCTGCTGGAATACATGCGGATGCTGTTTCATATTTCATTGCGTCATCTAATATTTCTTTGATATCTGCCCATGTCGCTGTCTGAGCTAATAATGTATGATCTACAATACTTAAAATTTCTTTTCTTTCCATAATAATATTTCCTTTTGTTAACTGTATTATTTTCCTATTTTATCTAATATCTGATGCTTCATTTAAATGAATTTAAAAAAGTGTTACCATGCTGACGATCAATGCACTCATTAAACTTACGAATACACCAGCAATCATAGAACGAATTTGCAACTCATAAACATATATTTTCGATCACTTGCTTTTTCTGATGTCAAAATGGTCATTATATTTTTTATTCTTAACAGCAATGCATTTTCATCATGTTTGATCCATTTCCAGTAGATCGATGCTGGAATTGCTAACAGCTCACTATCTTTAGATGCACAGATGGAAACATTATAATTTGTATCTTCGGAAAAAATTTCAAAATCTCCTACAATATACATCTTTGCGAAATCCATAAAATAATATACTTTTCCTAATTTTTGATAATCTACCCCTGCAACATCGCCTTTTAAGATGATATAAACAGTATCGCATGGCTCTCCTGCTCGAATAATAAACTCATCTTTTTTTACATTTTTATGTACCGCCGCCCGAATGACTGCTTCTGATACATATTGAAATAACTTATTTAAGTAATCTCTTTTGCTTCCTTTGACTTTATTGATTTCCTCCAAAAATTGCTGTTTCGTCTCCATCTTTATCCCTCGGAACACTCTTTCCATTTACAAATTTTGCAACTACATTTCGATCATCTGCAAGATAGATCATTCGTTCTAATCGTTCTTTCACTGTTAACTCTTGCGGGTGTCGAAGACTTGAATCATCTAATACGACTGCATCGAATTCATATCCTTTTTCAAAAGTTCCTACTTTGCCAAAAAATTCTCCGCCTCCTCTTGTCGCTAAATAAAATACTTCTTCAATATTTAATGGTTTTAATTCCTGATCTGAAAGTCTCCAGCGAAGTTTGGAACACTGGATCGCCATAGACATTGCTGTAAACATGGATAATGTAGAACCTGCTGCCACATCGCTTCCAAGACCTATTTTCATTCCCATATCAAGATATTTTCGGATCGGAGCTACCCCGGAGGAAAGGTTTGTATTTGACTCTGGGCAATGAGCGATAAACACTCCTTGATCTTTCATCATCTTGATCTCATCTTCTGTGCTGTGTACACAGTGTGCCATGATCGTTTTGCAATCATTTCCGAACATCCCATATTTATTGTAAGCTTCTCCGTAGAAAGAAGTGTCCGGGCAAAGTTCCTGCACCCAAGCAATTTCACCAAAGTTTTCTGACAGATGTGATTGCATTGGAAGATCATATTTCTTCTGCAGATCTGATAATTCTTCCATTAGTTCATCCGTACATGTTGGAATAAATCTTGGTGTTAAGATCGGACGGATATTTTCAAATTGTTTGGAGGCTTTGATCCATTCTTCAGTATCTTTGGCTGACTGTGCTGCACTCGCTTCACATAAGTAATCTGGACTATTTCTGTCCATGTTAACTTTCCCAACGAATCCTTTGATCCCGGCTTCTTCTAATTTTTCCATCAAAAGTAAAGTTGCCTCATTATGGATCGTTCCAAATACACAGGCTCTTGTCGTAGCACTCTTTCTCATATCATCTGCGAAAATATCGTATGCTTTCTCGGCATATGCTAGTTCCTGATATTTCGCTTCTTCCACAAAGGTATGAGTATTTAGCCAGTCTAACAATTCAAGGTCCATTCCTAAACCTCTAAATGAATACTGCGGTGCATGAACATGAAGATCTATAAATCCAGGAATGATCAGTCTGTCTGTATAGTCATAACATGGTATCATCTGATACTTTTCTGGCAGTTGTTCGTAGACTCCTTGACATATCCCATCTTCACTGACTATATATCCATTTTCTATGACACAAAGTTCTTTGTTGTCATTGCTGTAACAGATGTTTCCTTTCATTACAAATCGTCTCATTTTGCTTTCTTTCCTTTCTGATGTCTCTTACTTTTCTTAAATTTATCTTTACATATTTACAACAACTTTCGCAACTAATTCTTTAAAAGATTTTGCGACTTTGTCCGCTGTTTCCTGTACTTCTTTATGATTTAATTCTGCCTTGGAAATTCCTGCTGCCATATTTGTAATACATGAAATTCCGCAGATTTCCATTCCCATATGGCGAGCTACCATTGCCTCACATGCGGTACTCATTCCAACTGCATCTCCACCCCAGATCTGTGCAAGTTTTACTTCTGCCGGTGTTTCGTAGTTTGGTCCACTAAACTGTACGTATACACCCTCCTGAAGTTCGATATCACATTCTTTTGCACAGTTTCTGATCACGTCCTTCATAGTAATGAACTCTTCCCTGCATGATCACAACTGGAGTTTCTTCTACATAACCAAATACAAAACGTCCTTTGTGTCCTTTGACTGTATACAATATTTTTTGTACTTGTTCTATTTTCACAAGAATATAAAGAAAATAATAGCAGCAGAAACAAAACTCCTTTTTTGCTTCTGCTGCTATTATAAAAATGATGATGTCCTATCAAACATCTTTCTCTAATTCATGAATGATCTGCTCTGTATCTAATGGTTTTGTATAATAGTATCCTTGTACAAGATCAACACCCCATTGTTTTAACAGATTGATCTCTTCCTGAGTTTCCACTCCTTCTGCTACAACTTTATGTCCAAGATTCTGCATGACTGCGACAATATTTTTGTATAATAATGCGACCTGGTCATCATAGCAGATTCCATTTAGCAAAGAGCGATCCAGTTTGATCGTTGAAAATGGTAGTTTTAGTACCGTATTTAGATTCGCATATCCAGATCCAAAATCATCCAGGCAGATCTGAATTCCTGACTTTCTGAAATCTGCGATCGTCAGATATAATGCTTCACTGTATTCTGTCGCAACAGTTTCTGTGATCTCAAATTGAAAATACGAAAATGGTATGTCAAATTCTTCGATCGTACAAATCAGTTTTTTGCTATATCCTGATTTTAATAATTCCAATGGAGACAGATTATACTTTATACTTTCAATCTTGTCCATGATCTGTGGATGCTCTTTTATGAACTTGCAAACCTTTCGGAATTGAAGATACCCAAGCTTTGCAATCTGTCCATGTTTCTCTGCAATTCCGATAAAAACTTCTGGTGAGATCATCCCAAGTGACGGATGTCTCAATCGGCTTAATGCTTCCATTGTACGATATCTTTTTTCTTTTAGATCATACAGTGGCTGATAATATACTTCAAAAAGATCCTCTTCGATCGCTGTCGCCATATATTTTTTAACTTCCTGTTCATAAAGAAATCCTTCTTTTGTATGTTGATCATTCTGAATCAGTATCGTTCTGTCTGATTTAGGTTTTAACTGTACCAGATATTCTAGATAATCAATCAATAAGTCCATCTCTTTCATTTCTTGAACATTGATGATACCACATATCGCAGCGGAAAAATTAATCCGTTCCCCTTTTACTTTAAAAGGCCGTTCAAATAGTTGCATGATCGCATCTTTATTCCTTTCATAATCCATCAATGACGATGTGAACACAAAAAAACGATTTCCATGGATTCTGAAAACATGATTTGCTTCATTGATCTTGTGGAGGTATTTAGCAATCTGGATCAGCAATTCATCTCCTGTTGTAACTCCATATAACTTATTAACTTGTTTTAGTTTCCACAGATCGATCATAAGCAGATGAAGTTCCCTCTTTCTCTTGATCTGCTCTGGAAACCATCGCCTGAAATAGCCTTTAGAATACGATCCGGTCAGGCTGTCTATATATAACTGTGGATTATAAAGTGCCCAAAACAAGATCGTAATCCCTAAGGATAACCCAAATCCTGTCATTAACAAAGATTGAAATTTCATCTGTACCGTAACACAGATCAATGCAACTCCAAGGAATTCCTTGATCGCTCGAAGCTCATCCTTCTGATATTCTTCTTGATTGATAAAACAATTTATAATGACAACAGCTATACAGATCAATGTAAAAATATATGTTACCAAATATGCTTTTCCATGAACATACTGCCCCTGTGCATTGCAATAGAAAAACTGTTTATGAAAAACATTGGTCACGATAGCTAGTTCCATACACAGTATTGGTACTGCCATAATCTTTATATTTCTTGTTCTTATATCTTCATTACAGTGTCTTAATGCCTGTGTATAATTAAAGAAAATATATACAACGATCATCTGCAGGATATAAAGCATCGTGGAAAAAAAGATCATCCATGAATTATAAGCAGGATTACTTTTTACTAATAGTATAGAGCTTAACAGATCAAAGATGATATCAAATATCCCTGCGATGATCAAAAACCAGAACATTCTTCCACTAATATTATTTAGTCTTTTATAACGCTGAAAATGAACCAACAGAAATATTAAAAATACAAGTCCTGCAATCAAAAAATCTATGTTATAATCTGTCATTTATATTTCTCCTCTTTTTGTTACAATACATATCCTGATCGGCCTCATATTTCCAATCACTGATCTTCTTTTGTTTTCCTTCTGTATCTTTTAAGAAACTTACCCCTCTTGCAATTGAAAGATAATATCTGTTATTTCTATTATACTTTATGATCTCATGATCCATTTGTTTCAATAATTCATCCATATTCTCTATTGAATCAAAAATAAGCACACAAAATTCATCCCCGCCGATCCTGTAACATTTTCCATATGCTGCAAATACATTTTTTATACACTGCGCCGCAGAAATGATCAGTTCATCCCCTGCATTATGTCCATAAAGATCGTTCGTATGTTTTAATCCATCCACATCCATAAAGATCAATGCAGCATTATCGTAATCTTGTGCGTGATCCTCAATGTCTTGAAGCTGTTCCTCGAATGCAGTCCTGTTGTTAATACCTGTCATACGATCTTCTTTTAGCAGTCTTTCATAAACTTCGAGCTCAGATCTTGTTTTCGCCTGTTCAACTAGATTTACGAAAATACTGATCAATAACAACAGTTCAAAGATCAAAACACCCATTTCAAAAATAGTTCCATAAAAAGGAACCTCAGGTTTCCAGTACATGCATAATGATAATACCCCTGCAACAGCCATGATCCCAAAGGCACTCATAATGATCTTAAGTTCGCTATCTTTTGTTCTTCGGTATTCTTTTATCATCAGAACAACAATGGTTATTACAGCAACAAACAAGAGCACATGTGTTACGAACAGCATCTGGACCATATGGATTTTCAAACATTTGTTTAAAATTCCCTGAATCAACGCGTTCGCATAAAATAACAGATCGATCATATCTAAGATTTTATATTTTCCAAAATCCAGTGTATTTTTTACAAAATGAACCATCGGTACTGACATCAGCATAAATGCATAAAAAGAAACCATTCCTGTCAGTGCCGGAAATGATGTATATTCCTGTGCTAACGCTGAATCTGACAAAAACCAGATTCCACTTAGTGCCAGAAATGCTGCTATGTTTAAGAATCTGGCGCTGTTTAATTTAAAATGCTTCAGATAAATTCCAGTGATCAAAGCTACAAAACTTAAGAAAAACATGATCGCGATCATCACGATACCAACTATTTCCTGTTGAACATGAAATCCCATAACTACATCCCCACGTCCAACTAAAATATCGTCAAGATCATAGATTCCGTTGCTTCCGTTCTGATATATGATCTTGATAACGGTTCCTTTTTTCCCTTGTTCTGGGATTCTCGCATCGCAGCTTAATTTGGATTTCATTTGATCATTGCGATGAAAATTAGAATCACTGTATCGATAGATCAACTGATCTCCAGCATAAATTCTAACTGAATATTTTGCTGCCTTTGTTGTCATCAGATATCCTTTGTATTTCTGGGCGATCGTATCATTATATAGTACAAGTTTTCCTTGCGGATCTGCCTTTATCTTCTGATTTAGATCTACTTGCACTTTTTTATTATCTTGTATTCGATACCACCCAGTTGTTTCTATTAATTTTCCTTTTGTATTCTTTACCTCTTTTTTTATGATCCCTATGCAGAGTAACGTCATGATAACGATCACACAACAAAGTAACATTCCTTCTGTTAACTGAATTAATCTTTTCTTTTTATCCATATATTTTCCTTCTCTTTTTAGATTTCCAATATACTCATTATAAAGAAAAAAATGACCTCTGACAATCTATTTAGAGATTATCCTGAGGTCATTTTTATAATTTCATTTTTTCAGTTATTTTTGTTCTTCAGAAAACCGTTTTTTGGCTCTTACGACTTCCTCTACATGTTTTGCTACGGTTGTACAACATCCTCCAACTGCACTTGCTCCAGATTTCATATAATTGTATGCGTATTGTTCAAATGACAGGGCTGACTGTTTGCCAAACCAGACTTTCTTCACTGCATCGTACTCTTCCCCGCTGTTTGGGTAAACTCCGATCGGAATATCACAGTTTTCTTTGATCTTATGGATCAATCCTGTGATATATTCTGGTTTTGTACAGTTGACACCGATCATTTTTAAATGAGGATATCCTTTTGCAAATGTTGTTGCACATTCTGCGATTGGTGTTCCTTCGCAGATGATATTTTCACTTAGACATGAGAAACTGATCCAGTAATCATATCCATATTCTTCAGCAATTTCTGCCTCAACTTTAGCTTCTTTTAGAGATGGTACTGTTTCAAATAAAATGATATCTGCTCCTGCTTCATGTAACAGTTCGACTCTTCTTTTGTGAGATTCCTTTAATTGTTCATCTGTAATACCATAATTTCCACGGTATTCGGACCCATCTGCTAAATATGCTCCATATGGTCCTGCTGCACCTAGACACAGTGGCCACGCTCTTCCAGCTTCACGTCCTTCTTCTTCTTCCCACCATTCATCTCTTGCTTCACAAAAAATCTTAACAGCACTGCGTATCAAATTTTCTGCTTCTTCTAACGTATATCCATTTTCCATAAGTCCTAGAATGGATGCCTGATAGCTGCATGTGATCCCACAGTCTGCTCCTGCTTTGAAGTAATTTTTGTGAACCTGTTTGATCAGTTCTGGCTGTTCCGCTAAGATCTTAGCTGTCCATAACTTGGAATTCAGGGAAACTCCCCTATTTTCCAGTGGTATGGACATAGAGCCATCAATGACCATGATCTTATTTTCTTTGATGATGTTTTCAATAGAATTCTTCATCATAAAACATCTCCTTTTTCTTCGACTGTTTCATAAGATACTTTTTCTGGATATTCTCCTCTTTTTAATGCTGGAATAAAACGATCCCAAAAATCATTATATAGTCGCATGATTTCTTTTCGTTTGCTGTAAATAAAGATCAATGTGACAATGACATAAACTGCACTTAACAAGTCAGTTGCCGCCCATAAAAGATCGGCTTTGATATTATAAAATAATAAGAAATATTGTATTATGCATTTCTTACGTTAATATTTGACAACATTTTATTTTTGTGCTAGAATACGAACATAATTAAACGTGGATCGTGACTATTATATGAATAGGCGAGACTAGAATTTATGATAAGGTTATTTTTATACCCTTATTATATTTTCTGGTCTCTTTTTTATTTTGGAGGATACAAGTATGAAAGAAAAACACTACATAAAGAAAGTGCTCAATAATAATGTAGTATTTTCGAAAAACAAAGATGGAAAAGATATTATTTTAACTGGCTTAGGATTAGGCTTTCAAAAGAAAAAAGGAGAATTTGTTGATGAAAATAAAATTGAGCATATTTTTAAAATTGAAAGCGATGATATCAACACAAAATTATCCGCATTATTAGAACAGATTCCTATTGATTACTTCTATATTGCAGATTGCATCAAAAAACTAGCCGAAGATGATCTTAACAAAGAGTTAAGTGATAATATCTATGTTACACTTTGTGATCATATTTATTATGCCGTTGAGAGATATCATAAGGGCTTGATCTTCCAAAACCAGCTGGTCTGGGAAATTAGGCGTTTTTATCCTGAAGAGTATCAGGTTGCCAAAAAATCAATTGCTATTGTCAATGATGCTTTAAATATTTCACTTTCTGAAGATGAAGCAAGCTTTATTGCGTTACATATCATTAATGCTGAGATCAACGGAAAAGAACTTCAATCTGTTATTGAAATGACCAAACTAATCAAAGATATCTGTAACATCGTTCAATATGAATTTAACATAGCATTTGATGAGGAATCTTTAACTTATACCCGGTTTATTCTTCATTTAAAATTCTTTTCACAACGATTACTGCTTCATGAAAATGTTATGGAAGAAGCTAATTTTCTTTATGACCAAGTAGAGCAAAATATGTCAGAAGCTTTTTTATGTGCTAAGAAAATCTCTACTTATATTAAAAAAAGTTATGAATACGAAATATCAAAAAGTGAAATTGTTTATCTGACAATCCATATTCAACGCCTTTTAACACAAGGGCAAAAATTATAAGTTTCATTATGTACCTAAGATTGTGACTACTTCGAGTAGGCAAGACTTAAGATAAATTTTAAATCTTAAGGAGGAAAAGAAAATGACTAACAAACAACTCGCAGAAGAAATTTTGCAAAAAGTAGGAGGTAAGAAAAATATTAATTCTTACTCTCACTGCTCCACAAGGCTTCGCTTTGATCTTAAAGATAAAAATTCTATTGACAAAGCTGCCTTAGAAAGAACCGATGGCATATTACAGGTAATGGAAGTTGCCGGGCAAACACAGGTTGTAATTGGTTCAAATGTTCAATATGTATACGATGAACTTGCCACATTACTCCCACAAGGTAATACATCTTCTGAAAAATCAGACGGTAAAAAAAAGGGAGTCTTCGGATCTGCTCTAGAACTAATCTCAAGCTTATTTACTCCGCTGATTGATGTGTTAATCGGTGCAGGTATACTAAAGGGGCTTTTAAGTATCCTTACAGCTACCAATTTATTAACTGACGCAAGTGGTACCTATCAGATTTTAAATGCAGCCGCTGACAGTTTGTATTATTTTTTACCAATTGTTATTGCAATCACATGCTCTAAGAAATTAAAAACAAATATGTTTGTTTCTGTAACAATTGCTGGTGCGCTATTATACCCAAATTTAACTGCATTATATGATGCAGGAACTGCAATTACTTTTTTAGGAATTCCCGTTCATTTGACTGCATTTAAGAGCAGTGTATTTCCAATTATTTTTGCTATTGTGTTGCTATCTTTTGTAGAGAAAGGACTAAAAAAGATTCTTCCTGATTCTATTAGAAGCCGAATTGCTCCTTTTTTCTCATTACTGATCGTAGTTCCAGTAACAATTGTTATTTTTGGACCTTTAGGATCTATGTTAAGTAATACAATCGCTAACTTTTATATGAGTCTTTACAAATTTAATCCAACAATTGCTGGTGGTTTCATTGGTGCAATCGCTCAGGTATTAGTAATTTTTGGTATTCACTGGGGACTGTTCCCTATTATCTTCTCCAATATCGAGAAATTTGGATTTGATACAATTTTAGCTGTTTTTGGACCAAGTATCATCGCTCAGTCTGGTGCTGCATTTGGTGTATGGTTAAAGACAAAAGATAAACGTTTAAAACAGATTGCATCCCCTGCAGCTATTATGGGATTCTTTGGTATTTCAGAACCTGCGATTTATGGAATCACTTTAAAATATCGTAAAGCATTTGCATGTGCTGTTATCGGTGGTGGTATCGGTGGTGCGATTGCTGGGTCTTGCGGCGCTCGTGCTATGGCTGTCGCTGTTGCTGCAGTTCCAACCTTCCCTGCTTACTTTGGAACGGGATTTACTGGATTTATCATTGCTTACTTTGGAGCATTCTTAATTTCAGCTGTCTTAACTTATTTTGTAGGATTTAATGATTCCATGATCCCTGAATCTGAACGTTATGATGCAAAAGGAACTGTTACACCTGTTGCATCTTCTATTGAAAACAATGGGGCTATTGCAATGAAATTCTACAGCCCTGCTGATGGAAACGTTGTACCTTTAACAGAAGTATCTGATCAGGCCTTTTCTTCAGAAGCTTTAGGAAAAGGAATTGCTGTAAAACCAACCAATGGAACAATTGTTTCACCGATTGCTGGAACCGTTTCTGCTGTATATCCAACAGCTCATGCATATGGAATTAAAGGAAATAATAACGAAGAAATCCTGGTTCACATCGGAATTGATACTGTAAAATTAGAAGGTAAATATTTTACATCAAATGTAAAAACAAATGATATTGTAATGCCTGGAGATCTTCTGGCAACGATTGAATTAGATAAGATTATTGAAGCTGGTTATGATCCAACCGTTATGGTTATTGATACAGCTGACAGTTCTAAACGAAATGTTACATTATTAGCAAAAAGTACGGTTCATGCAAAAGACGATCTTGTCCTAATTGAATCTATATAAGGAAGTGATATCATGTTACAAACAACAACGATGCCTTTATCGAAAGGCTCCCTACATTCATGTACTTTTAAAAGAATTCCTGATGAAACACGTTTTCACGTTGTTGATCCTAACGTGATCCAAAAGGTAGAATCTTCTGGAAAATATATTCTTACATATAAAGAACCTGATATAACCTATTTGAATATTCATGAATTAAGAAAAGAGATGGGATCTCCAAACCTTGATCTGTGTACTGAGGAAATCGAAGAAATTCCATATCTTGTTTCATTATCTGACCGGAAAATTCCGATTACTTTTTTCCGAATTCCAAATAAGGAAAAACAATCTGCCATCGTGTTTATTCATGGTGGCGGGTATATTGGAGGCAGCACTTTGGTCTTACAAAATCAATGCCGTTTTCTTGCTGAGCAGTCTGGTGCAACTGTAATCTCCATTGATTATCGTCTAGCACCTGAAGCTCCATTCCCAGCTGCTTTTGATGATTGTAAAGATGTGGTCAAATGGTTAGTACATCATGCTGATCACTGGAATATTGATCCTAATAACCTTTCTATCGCTGGTGAAAGTGCTGGTGGTGCTCTGGCTGTTTCCTGCGGTTTATCTGAAGTTGGAAAATACTTAAAACTTGTGATTCCTATTTATGGAGCTTTGGATGTATGTTCCGCTTCTGATCTTGATTATTGGGATTATGATCTATACGACGTGATTCCTGAACATAAAAAATATGTTATCACTCGTTTAAATCGTTTTCGAAATTTAAATGGTACATTACAAAACTTATATCTTAATGATATTTCAGATGCAAAAAATCCTATGGCATCTCCTTTGTATGCCACAGATTTATCAAACCTTTCTAATGTATTAATGATTGAAGCAGAATATGATTATTTTCGATTATCTAATGATCTGTTTGCCGAACATCTATGGAATGCTGATATTCCTTGTGAAGTTATCCGCTATCAGGGAATGGATCACGGATTTTATGACAGACTTGGATATTGTGAACAGACAAAAGACTGTATTCTTGAGATTGCAAAACATATAAAATAATATATTGATACCAAACAGAAATGAATTCTTGGTTCGTAAGAATTCATTTCTGTTTTTTTTTCTACATTTTCCAATTTATATGTGTTACAATTGATTCTTGTATTCTACATGAAGAAAGGAAAATAAAGATGAATAATAATAAAGAATTCTTGGCAACCGAACCCATCGGAAAGTTACTGCTAAGACTGGCAATTCCGACTTTGGCCGCTCAGATGATCAATATGCTTTACAATATTATTGACCGTATTTATATTGGACATATTCCTGGAAGCGGTGCTTTGGCTTTAACTGGAGTTGGAGTTTGTATGCCCCTGATCATGATCATCTCAGCATTTGCTGCTCTCGTTGGAAATGGTGGTGCACCTCGTGCTTCGATTTTGATGGGGAAGAAAGATCTTGATTCTGCTGAAAATATTCTTGGAAATTGTTTTACGATGCAGATCATTATCTCTGTGATCTTAACTTTGATCATGTTTTTTGGCAACCGTACATTTTTGATGGCATTTGGAGCCAGTGAGAATACGATCGAATATGCAGTCAGTTATATGAATATTTATTCTCTTGGCACGATTTTTGTACAGTTAACACTTGGAATGAATGCATTTATCACTGCGCAAGGATTTGCGAAAACTGGAATGTATTCTGTTTTGATCGGAGCCGTGATCAATATCATCTTAGATCCGATTTTTATCTTTGCATGCCATATGGGCGTTCGTGGTGCCGCACTGGCTACAATCATATCTCAGGCTTGTTCTTGCATCTGGGTATTGAGTTTCTTATTTGGGACAAGATCGACACTTCGTATCAAGAAACAAAACCTGACACTGAAAGCTCCTGTGATCCTGCCTTGTCTGGCTCTTGGACTTTCTTTGTTTATCATGCAGGCGAGCGAGAGTATCATCTCTGTGTGCTTTAACTCTTCTTTGCTGAAATACGGTGGGGATGTGGCTGTTGGTGCCATGACGATCCTTACTAGTGTGATGCAGTTTGCGATGCTTCCTCTTCAGGGACTTGGACAGGGTGCACAGCCGATCATGAGTTATAATTATGGTGCAAAGAATACGGAGCGTGTAAAGGGTACTTTCTTACTCTTATTAAAGGCAAGTTTGACTTACTCTATCATCTTATGGGGCCTCGTCATGTTATTCCCTCAAGTGTTTGCTGGTATTTTTACTTCAAATCCAGCTCTTGTTATATTTACAAAGAAGGCTCTTCGTGTTTACATGGCAGTTATGTTTATGTTTGGAATTCAGATTTCCTGCCAGATGGCATTTAACTCTCTTGGAAAAGCAATTTCTTCTATTGTTGTTGCTGTTATGAGAAAATTTGTACTTTTAATTCCTTTGATCTATATCATGCCTCATATTTTTACAACAGATCAGACCATGGCTGTTTATATGGCGGAACCTGTTGCTGATTTTATTGCAGTAACATTTACAGCGATCTTGTTTTCTGTACAATTTAAGAAAGCTCTTGCTGCGATCCGTTTATCCTAAAAAAGAAAAGTCTGGAAAATTCTAATACTTTTCCAGACTTTTCTTTTTATCATAGGGTCATAGACGAAAGAGTCTTAATCTCTCTTTAATTTCACTGCCACACCTTTTTCAAGACTTTCATGAACTGCTTCTGCGATCAATTCTGCCTGTAATCCATCGTTTCCATCAGCTATAAATGGAAGATCATTCTGTAAACAGTAGATGAAATCGTTAATTGGTTCAATTCCAAATCCACTTGGTCGTCCGCAGTTATTTAAGATGAAATAAGAGTTTGGTGTGCGTAATTTGCTATTGTTATAGATTTCTACTCCACGATTCTGAGAGTCGATCCTAAACATTGCATTTTCACACAGGATCTGTGTTCTTCCATCATTATTTTTTGCGAATCCTTTTGGTAATATCCAAGAATTTTCTACTGTCCAGTAGCATCCATTTTCCATTTTTAATGTTGCCTGGATAGAGTCGTATGTATCAACTCCTCTTGCTTTTAACACTTTCTTTGTTATAAAACCACAAAATTTTAGAGCAGAAATGCCTTTCACGAATAATCGCTTCAGACATTTCTGCTCTACTGATTCCCG
>OGWZ01002402.1_pt1 | contig 14727 bp, 15 predicted proteins | sample 1576141 | NCBI WGS metagenome assembly OGWZ01 (sample SAMEA3541512, study PRJEB24748) | human gut metagenome | biome: human gut; feature: human-associated habitat; material: faeces | place: China | collected 2012
TATCGGTGTTGTAAGAACTTATGAAAAGATAATCAGAAATTTAGTTTATGTTTCTATACAAAAATAGAAGAAATTAAAACAATCACTACTCCTATAATTGCTACTGATAATCCTCCAATTGACAGTTTATCTAAACCTTCCTTTTTTGTTCTTTTCAACTGTTCCAACAAAAGGCATACCAGAAAAATGACTATTGCAATTAAAAAAATTTTACTTCTCATATAATTTTTTCTCCGTGAATTAATATTCTTTTACTCTTAAATGGAATTAAATTAGAATTAATAATATTGAATTTTCAATACATTTCTTGTTTTTCATTTACTCTAAATTCAGAACATAGTCTTCCTGCGAGTGATTATAGCATAGAAAACGTTTTTATAAAACTGTATTGTTAATTTTTGTTTCACTATGAGCAGTGCACAGTTCAATTACGCTTCGCTTCATCTCGCTGATGCGGCATTTAACTCACTCTCACCGCTTTTATGAGTCACATACAGCTCAATTACGCTTCGCTTCATCTCGCTGATGCGGCATTCGCCGCATTAAAAAAAGAGAGAATGTTCTTTTCGAAATGTAAACATTTCTCTCTGAACATTCTCTCTTTTTTTATGTGACTCATTGCTTACGCACAAAGAAAAGTACCACCCCAGGCAATTTAATGTCCGAAACGGTACCCGCAAGTGCGCCTCCAGGGGCTCGAACCCTGCACACCCTGATTAAGAGTCAGGTGCTCTACCAAATGAGCTAGAGGCGCTTGTTTTGTTTTTGTCTCTTCGTCAGCGACAAGGATTATTATAGTACTACTTGTAGAAAAATGCAACTACTTTTTTAATTTTTTTTTAATTTTTTGTAATATTTATTTTTGTATGGTATTTTCCCCCCATTTTATAAGGGTTCCCGGCGTTTTTTTATTTTATTTTTTTTGCTTTTATTATGACTCTTTTCTTATTATAATACGCTTTTTTCAGTTTTAATTTTATTATTTGCATATTTACCCTTGTTTATACTTTGTTTTGTAATTATACTATCTTTATGACTTTTATTTTAGGGGGTTCTTATTTATGCAGACGAAGAATCAGTTTAAAGCAGATAGCAGGTATTTTACTATTTCTATTTATACTATTTTGACTGTACTTGTTATTTGTATTATTGCCAGAGCAGTTTTTTTCTGGGACTCTACTCTCTCAGTTATTAATAATCTGCTTGCTACTATGTCACCTTTTTTGATTGGTATTTTGATTGCCTTTCTTATTAACCCTTTGGTTAGTTGGATGCATCATACTGTTTTCGAAAAGTGGCTTTATGTGAAGAACAATGTTTTGGCTCATTTACTTGCCATTACTTTTTCTTATGTTTTGGTTATTGTTTTTTTGGTTGTGGGTATTATTTATATTGTTCCCGAAATTATCGATAGCCTGACTCAGTTGCTGGACAAGCTTCCTGAATGGGGAGATGCCCTTATTAGTTATATTAATACTATTGCAGCTAAACATCCTGAACTTCAGTTGGATTATCTGATTAAATCTATTAGTAATGCCGATTCTACCATTCAGGAATTTTTAGGTGAGTTTATTTCAAAATTAACTACTACTATTGTTGTAACCGGTGTTAGTATTATTAAGTTTGTTTTTAATTTCATCGTTGCCATTATCGTTTCTATTTATCTTTTGATTGATAAGAAAATGCAGTCTCGTGGAATTAAACGTACTATTTATGCTATTTTTGACGAAGAACGTGCTGACAAAATTTGCGCTGTTATCAAGCGTTCAATTCATATTTTCAGTAATTTCTTTGACGGAAAGATGATTGACTCTTTGATTATTGGTGCGCTGACTTTTGTAAGTATGATGATTATTAGCCTCTTTGGCGTTCCTGGATTTTCTAACTGTGCTTTGCTGGTTGGAATTGTTGTGGGAATTACTAATATGATTCCTTACTTCGGTCCGTTCCTTGGCGGTATTCCAAGTATTTTGCTTTTGTGCATTTATTCTTTGAACAGCGCTCTTATTTTTGCTATTTTGATTATTATCATTCAACAGCTTGACGGTAACCTTATCGGGCCTAAGATTCTAGGCAACTCTACAGGGCTCCGACCTTTGTGGATTATCTTTGCCATTACACTTGGTGGCTGGATTGCCGGCATACCGGGAATGCTTCTTGGTGTTCCATGCGTAGCCGTTATTGCAGGCTTGCTTGAAGATTGGGTTAACGAACGACTGGAAGCTAAGAATATTGACATGCCTATTGTAAAGAATGAAAAAGTTCGTGAGGCAAAGGAAGAAATAAAAGAAAAATAAATAATTTCTTCCATATAGAAAACTGCATTGGCTTATGCCAGTGCAGTTTTTTTATAACATTTATTTTAATACTATTCTCATGTAAATAATTCCATTTAATACTCTCGATTAATCCGGTAACTTCGAATTTAAACGTTTAAGTAATGTTAACACAAGTAATATATCATTATCATCTAATGTTTTCAATTCATCCAGTGCCTTTGAAACTAAAAGTGTATTATTATTTCCTGTATCAAAGAACTGAGCTGGCGTAATTTGAAAATAATCACATATTGAAAAAAATTCCGAAAGTGATGGAAGTGACTTACCTGAGGATATATTGTTTACATATCCTCTGCTGTGACCTAAATCATAACTCATTTGATATTCCGATACACCTTTTTGCAAGCGTAATTCCGTAATCTTGTTTCTTACATACTTCTCCATGCTGTACACCTCTTATACGCTGTATTATAGATGATATTTTTCTATTTTAGCCTATTTTAAGACGATGTTTTTATTGACATAACATTTTAAAAATGTTAGTGTTACTATAACAAATGAATTTATACGTATAATAAGTCATTTTTACTTTTTAAGATTGGAGGAATATTATATGAAAAAATTTTTTATTTTTTTGATTTGTATAATGACAACTCTCAGTTGCGTGGGATGTGCTTCAAAAAATTCACTAGTTGGAACTTGGAAAACAGTAGATGACAGTTATGATATAACTATGAATTTTTATGATGATGGTACATGCCTTAATGTGCCATATAAAACACTCTCAAGTGCTGACGTTAAATCTTACAAATTGCAGGATGATGGCGTTCTTATGCTTACCATGGAATGGGACGGTCCAATAATAGTAAAATCTACTGATAATGAGGATACTGCTTTAGACGACAGTGATTACTATTATCTTTCAGGAGATAAACTTATTATGAAAGGTAGAGTATTTGAAAAACAATAAACTACAATTTTAACAATAATACATTAATATTATAAGGAGGAAAAATGCGAAAAAAATTTATAATATTATTAGTAACTGTTTTATTGATTATGGCTACAGGATGTGGAAAAGCAACTTCAAGCTCATCAAAAGATGTAACCACTAACAATACTTCGAAAGATATAACTAATTCAGCCAATGTTCAATCAGATAAAGAAACATTAAACCTTGTAAAAGGCTCTGGTTTTTATGGTGGTGTAGCCACGGTCGAAAACTCAGATGGTGAACGCTTTGCAATAGATACAAATGGTAAAAAATTATTTTCTCTAGATGAATATGATGATATCTTATTTTTTGATAATGTCTCTTCCAGAGGAGATACTCTCATTGATAAAAACGGAAACATTATAGCATCACCTGAGAAAAATGGTTACACTGGTTTATGTACACAATATTGTGATGGATATGCTTTGGCATATTATTTAAAAGATGAATATCCTAATGTTCAATTAAAACTTGGTGTTTTAAATGGAAAAGGTGAATGGGTAGTTCCTCTCTCTGAAAACCATAAAATACTAAAGGAAATGAAGAAACACGAGAATAACTTGTTTGATTATATTTCAAATGTTCCTGAAGTTTTTAAAAGTCTAAGAATCTATATGGCTATTACTGATGACATAAACGACATTATGCTTCAAACTTTTGTTGAAACTGGAACACAAACTAATGGTTTTATTTATTGCTACAAGAATGGAATTTTTTATATAACATTAGATGCAGAGAATTTCTTTTATGATGCACAAAACGATAAAATACTAAAAGATGTTCCTAATGCAACAATCCCATATCAATCATATATTAAATACGGCGAAAAAATGGAAGAATTAGAGAAAAAATTTAATACACATTTTTCGGTTTATTCTGACGGCTATTATGCTTCCTTTATAACAAATGATATAGGTACAAGTTATTTCTGCGTATATGATGAAAAAGGAAATGAAATGTTTAAACCGATTCAAACAGATTCATCTACATCAGATAAAAATGACTACAAATGTATATGCATTGACAGAAATGGTTTTGTTATTGAAAATGAGATTGAAAATACCTTTAGTTATTACAATATTACAGGCGATTTAATAACTACATACGAAAACGTAGACAGTATGCAACCATTTTATGAAGGATTAGCATTAGTAAAATATGAAGGCAAGATACGATATATTGATGTTAAGGGTAATACTATAATTGAATAATTAACCATCCAAAAAGCTGGAGACTGTTTTTGTACTATAGAATGTATTAAAATATGTTTCCAGCATTTTTATTGCAAATTTGATAGTACCATTCAGTACAATTTAATTTCAATAAAATCATACCCACAACTATTATTCTGTGCTTTGGGTATGTTTTTTTACCAATGAATCTTCTATATTTATATGAATTTCATAACCTTGTTGTTATTTTCATATTATTGTTATGACTTTAGGCTTTAATTTACCTAATTTGTCCTTTGTTTTTCATAACTTTCCAGACCTTTTGAATTGCTTGTTATGTATTTATGCATTAATTTGTATCTTAGTCTTTCTATTTTTCATAACTTTTCAGATACTTTATGCTATTCGTTATGATTTCAATTACGTATTCCCAGTATACAGCTCTAGTTTTCGTAACCATTTCAACTTTTTTCATTTCAAGTTATGATTTTCTACCACTGTCCAAGAAGATTTCAATGATTTATGTGTGCCACAACATTTTTGCTCACCACATAATCACTACAATATGCACTATTCCAATCTATCTCCTAAACACAAAAAAGGACTGTAGAACCTCCCGGCTCCACAATCCTTTTTCTTTATGCTTTCTCTCAGCATTTCACACAATATTCTTTCTATTTCTTCTATCTTGATGCTATCAGCTTATGAATTGGATTTCCCATTGCTGAGAATTTACTTTCATATTCTGTCATTACATTTCCTTTTACCATTTCTTCATCATTATGAAGGTCCCATGTGAATTTATCTAAGTTCCAGCCTGCTTCCGGTACCTGTTCCAATGAGAACTGGAATAGAAGGTCGTTGTCTGTTTTAAATTCTACAATTCCATCTTTCTTTAGTATGCCATCATATCTTTCAAAGAACTGCTTTGATGTAAGTCTTCTCTTGGCATGTCTGTCCTTAGGCCATGGATCGGAGAAGTTTAAGTATATTCTGTCTACTTCGTCTTTTTCAAAAACATCCTGAATGTATTCTGCTTCCATTCGGATGAAACGTAAGTTATTTATTTCTATGTCTTCGCACTTTTCAATTGCTCTGATTAATACACTTGAATATTTTTCTATTCCTACATAGTTGATATCAGGATTTTCCATTGCAAGCTGTGTTATAAACTTGCCTTTTCCCATTCCAATTTCAATTCTAATAGGGTTGTTGTTTCCAAATTCTTCGTTCCATTTCCCCTTTAATTCCTTTGGTTCATTTATTGCTAACGGGCTGTCTGCAATGGCTTCTCTTGAGCCCGGTACATTTCGTAATCTCATTATTTGCGTCTCCTTTTTTAATGGTAATTTTTTGTTTATTCTGGCTATTTTTTTAATCATTTAAAATTTTACTTTTTAATGGAGTTTTTTTCAAGTTTTTGTTGCAATTTTTCTCAAAAGTGCTAAAGTGAATTCATAGGTATTTTGAGGTTCTTATAAGTTCCTCAAAGATTCGTTTTTCTTTTGTTCCTCGATATTTTTTATCGGGGATTTTTTGTTTTTTTAAATATGTGTGTCCCAAGGTCGTTATCCCCATTGTTCAGGCACAGATGGAATAATACCCTTTGACACTGTAATAATATAATAATAACAAGGAGGTTTGTATGAGTCAGGACATTAACAGCATTATTAAGCAACTAGCCGAAATTGATTCTGCTTCTGCTAAGATTTTACAAAAGACTCAGGATGAGAAAGCTCAGTATGCCGAAATGATTAAACAACAAAAGAGAGCTTTTGATGAAGATCTTCAGAAAAAGAACGATTACGAAGTAAGTCAATTCCAACTAGCATTAGATGCCGAGAACGAGAATGCTTTAAAACAATGCCGTATAGACTGTGACAATGACATTGAACAGCTTAATCGTATTTATAATGAAAACTCTGCTAAATGGGTTGATGATATATTTAATGAAATAATAAAGGAGTGATTTTATGCTGAAAGGCAATCTGGTTGCTTACAGTGGCATGACTACAAAGATTAGAGCCATGAAGAATAAATTACTTTCTCCTGAGCAATATGAAGAAATCACTCACTTTACAACTGTTGCAGAATTAATTAGTTTTCTACAGACCACCCCTGCATACGGAGAAGTACTTGCCAGTATGGACCCTGCACTTGCACACCGTGGTGAAGTTGAAAGCAGAATGACATTCTCAACTTATAGTGATTTTTCTAAGATATATCATTTTGCAGGAAATAGTCAGAAGAAATATTTGGAATACTACTTTATGAAATATGAGATTTCTATTTTGAAAGCATGTATGAGAAATATTATGGATAGCCGTTCTAATGCTAATCCTGTTTTAACTGACAAGCACTTTAAGCGACACACAAAGATTAATATTGATAAGCTGGTATTGTCTAATACCATTGAAGAGTTCGTTGACAATCTTTCAGGTACTTTATACGAGAAACCTTTAAGAGAAGTTCTTAAATTAGACAATCCCGTTTTATTTGATTTTGAAATGAATCTGGATTTGTTCTTCTTTTCATATATTTGGAATCATCCGGATTATTTTGTTCCAAAAGGAGAACGACCGTATTTTAAGAAGTCTTTTGGACCTCACATTGACTTGCTTAATATGTTATGGATTTATCGATGCAAGAATTATTATGTTTTATCTGATGCACAGATTTATTCATTTCTGATTCCGGTTAATTATTATCTGGACAAAAACGAAATTAAGCGCATGGTTGAAGCCGAAAACAACACAGTCCTATATGAAATAATAAGCAACAGCTATTATGGCAAGACTTATGGTTTCGATTCTACCAAGAATATGGAGGCTCAATTTAGTGATATTTTAGATGCTATTAATATGAAGGATTTTAAAGATGCTCCATATTCACTGGCTGCTATTAATGCCTACTTCCATTTGAAAAATATGGAAGTTGCCCGCGTTGTAACAGCACTTGAATGTATTCGATACGGATACAAACCGGAAGCCATCTCCCAATATATTAATCAAAAGAGAGGTGTTCTGTAATGATTGAAAAAATGAGTTTCGTAACATTAGCAGGGCCTAAAACTGAGATTGATTATCTTGTTGATCATTATCTTAGTAAACACGACATTCACCTTGAAAATGCTCTTTCAGAACTAAGTTCTGCGGAACAGTTTACTACTTTTACGGAAGAGAATCCTTTTAAGGCTATGTTAACCAAAAGCCGTGAATTAATGTTACTTGTAAAGAATCCTGAGAAGGCTACCATTTCCAAGATTAACGTAAACAAGGCTCAGAAATTTATCGACAAAATTGACGAGCAAATCGACGATATTCGTACTGAAGTAGCTAATCTTGAAAAGCAGATGGATGCCTTAAATCAGGATTATGCAGTTCTTGCTCCTTTTAAAACGTTAAATTATTCATTAAAAGGAATTTATGACATGGAATTTTTTAAGTACAGATTCGGAAAAATTCCAAGGTCGGAATTCGATAAGTTTGAATCTTACTTAGATCCTGACATGGATGAAATATTTTTAACTTGTCTTGTGGAGTCAGAATATGTGTACGGTGTATTTTTTGCACCAATAGATAAATTTAATGAAGTTGCAAAGGATTTTAGAAATATTCATTTTGATGAAATTCCTATTCCAAAACAATACAAGGGATTTCCTAACGATGAATGTTTAAACATTGCAAAGAACAAAGCTGAGTTAGACGAAAAAATAAAATCCAAAAATGCTGAAATTTCCACAGTTGTGGAAACTAACCGTGACAAACTTGTTTCAGCCTGCAGAAGAATTGAGATTGCTTTCAGTAATTTTGATGTTCGAAAGTTAGCTGCCGTAACAAGGGATTCCGGTGTAACATTTCAGGTTTTATGTGGTTGGATGACTACTAAGGAAGCCAAGAAACTTCTTAAGGAGACAGATGACGATCCTAACGTTGTTTGTATTGTTAGCGATGATGTTGACGACCATAAATCCATACCGCCTACAAAGCTTAAAAATAACCGTTTTATAAGACCTTTTGAGTTATTTGTAAAAATGTACGGTTTACCTGCATATAACGAAATTGACCCTACTTTATTCCTTACAATTACCTATGCTTTCATATTTGGTATTATGTTTGGAGATTTAGGTCAGGGCTTATGTTTACTTATTGGTGGTCTTATTGTTTACAAAACTAAAAAAATGGATCTTGCCGGAATAATTTGTGCCGCAGGATTTTTTTCCTGTATTTTCGGTGCTTTATTCGGAAGCTTCTTTGGATTTGAATTTGAGTCGTTTATAAGTCCTCTTAATTCAATGATTACCTTGCCTTTCCTTGGCAGTATTAATATTGTTTTGGTTGCAGCATTTTTATTTGGCTCTTTTGTAATTGTTTCTACAATGATTATAAATATTGCCAATGCCATTAAGCAAAAGAATTTAGGCAAGGCTCTTTTTGGACCAAACGCCGTTACCGGACTTGTATTTTACGTAAGTATTATTGCCGTTATTATTTTATACATGACAGGCAAACCTTTACCTGGAACTATTTTGGCGGTAATAATGTTTGGTGTTCCTCTTATTCTTATTTTCCTTGAGGAACCACTTAAAAACCTTGTTTCAAAGAAGCAGCCTTTAATAGAAGATTCAAAAGGCATTTTTGCCGCAACTGCATTTTTTGAATTATTTGACTATTTAATAACTTATTTATCCAACGCTCTTTCTTTCCTGCGTATTGGTGTTTTTGCCATAAGCCATGCAGCTATGATGCAGGTTGTTATGACACTTGCAGGTGCTGAGAATGGTGGTTCAGCCAATATTGTTGTTGTCATTATTGGAAACATTATCGTAATGGCAATGGAAGGTTTAGTTGTTGGAATTCAGGTTCTTCGTCTTGAATATTACGAAATGTTTGGACGTTTCTATGAAGGATCAGGACGTGAATTTGTACCTTATAGAAAAAAATATAAAAAATAAACTTTAATTTTTTAAAAACGAGGAGGATTTTATTATGTTTATTAGTATTTTATTTACAGTTGCTTTATTACTTACAATTATTTTACCTGTTATCGGATATTTTGTAGGTGAACAGACTAAAGGTCGTTTTAAGAGAACAGTTATTGGAAATGTTGTAGCATTCTTTGGTGTTTTCCTTTTAGGAACTGTATTTATCTTTACAAGTACAGCTAATGCTGCTGTTGCTGATACTGCAACAATTTCAAGTGGTTTAGGTCTTATTGCTGCAGGTCTTGCAATAGGTCTTTCATGTATTGGTAGTGGTTATGCCGTTGCAAGTTCTGCCAGTGCTGCTCTTGGTGCATTAAGTGAAGACTCAAGCGTTTTCGGTAAAGCACTTATTTTCGTAGCTCTTGCAGAAGGTATTGCTCTTTGGGGATTCATAGTTGCATTCCTTATTTTAACACACGTTGCATAATCTATTTTAAGCAGGATTTTATTATGAAAATGTATTTAATAAGCGACAATATTGATACTCTTACCGGCATGCGACTTGCAGGTGTGGAAGGTGAAGTTGTTCATGGTCGTCGCGAAGCAAAACAGGCAGTTGAAAAAATTCTTGAAGACAAGGATTTAGGAATTTTACTTTTAACTGAAAAGCTAAGTTTTGAAATTCCTGAACTTGTAGATGATATTAAACTTAACAGGAAGCAACCTCTTCTTGTAGAGATTCCTGACCGCCACGGCTCAGGACGTCAACCAAATTTCATTACTAATTACATTAATGAAGCAATTGGCATAAAAATATAGAAAGGATGTGAGACTTATGACTATAGAAGAAAAAATGGACCACTTTAGAAGCCTTTCTCTTGAAAGCGCCAGTTCAAAAAGTGCTGAATCTCTCAGTAGTTACAAGCAGTCCTTGGACGATGACTTAGAACTTCACAAGGAAACTGCATCTCAATTGGCTGAAGAATCAAAGAAAGCTCTAATGAATCAGGTTAGAGCTAATTCTAAGAAGAAACTTTCTTCCGAACAAATGAAAATTAAAAAAGAACTTACTCAAAAACAATCAGCTATTAAAATTGAAGTTTTTGATAGAGTTCGTGAAAAATTACTTGAATATAGAAAAACTAACGATTACTTAGTGTATCTTGAAAATCAGATTAAAAATATAATGAGCGAATATTCTGATGTAGATATTACTATATACATTGATCCTAATGATTCATCTTTGCTTGATGAATTAAAAAGCAAGACTGGAGGAAATATTGAAATTTACAATAAAGAATTTTTAGGTGGAACACGTACCATTGTTCCTGAAAAAAACATTCTTATTGACAATTCTTTTAAAACACGACTTGCTGACCAACAGGATTTATTTGCAATAACATTGTAGGAGGCACTAAATTGGAAAAAACAGGTAAGATTTATGGAATTAACGGACCTGTTATCTATATTAAAGGAAAAACAGACTTTAAAATGGGTGAAATGGTTTATGTTAGTTCTGAAAGGTTAGTTGGTGAAGTAATTAGCCTTACTTCCGAAATGACTACCATACAGGTTTATGAAGAAACCAGTGGACTTAAACCGGGTGAACTTGTTTATGGTACAGATAGTGCCATATTTGTAACTTTAGCCCCTGGAATTTTAAATAATATATTTGATGGTATAGAAAGACCTTTAAGTGAGATACAAAAGCAGTCAGGTGCTTTTATTTCAAGAGGTGTAAATGTTAATTCACTTGATATTAATAAGAAATGGAATGTGCATATTACCGTTTCTGAAGGTGATTACATCTCAGGCGGTACAATTATTGCCGAAACTAAGGAAACAAGAGCCATAATGCATAAATCCATGGTTCCGCCTACAGTGTCAGGTACTGTAATTAAGACTGCTCCTGATGGCGAATATACCATTAACGATACAATCGTAACAATCAAGAAGGATGACGGTTCAACTATGAACCTTTCATTAACACAGAAATGGCCAATCCGACAGCCACGTCCAATTACTAAAAGATTTGGAGCCACACAGCCTTTGGTTACAGGTCAGAGAATTATGGATACTCTCTTTCCTCTTGCAAAAGGCGGTACTGCTGCAATTCCCGGTGGATTTGGTACAGGAAAAACAATGAACCAGCACCAGATTGCAAAATGGGCAGACGCTGACATTATTATTTATATTGGCTGTGGTGAACGTGGAAATGAAATGACACAGGTTTTGGATGAATTTTCAGAACTTATTGACCCAAAATCAGGCAATCCTCTTATGGATAGAACAACACTTATTGCCAACACAAGTAATATGCCTGTTGCAGCCCGTGAGGCAAGTATTTACACAGGTATTACTTTGGCAGAATATTATAGAGATATGGGCTATCACGTAGCCATCATGGCAGATTCTACTTCAAGATGGGCTGAAGCTCTTCGTGAATTATCCGGTCGTCTGGAAGAAATGCCTGCGGAAGAAGGCTTCCCGGCTTATCTTGCCAGCAGACTTTCAGCTTTTTACGAAAGAGCCGGATATATGGAGAATTTAAATGGTACAGAAGGTTCCATATCAATTATCGGTGCAGTTTCACCTCAGGGTGGTGACTTTTCTGAACCGGTTACTCAGAATACTAAACGTTTCGTCCGTTGCTTCTGGGGACTTGATAAATCATTAGCTTATGCAAGACATTTCCCTGCCATTCACTGGCTTACAAGTTACAGTGAATACGTAGATGAACTTGCCAACTGGTACAACACTAACGTAGGTCCTGATTTTATTTCATGCAGAACTCAGATTCTTGCCATTTTAAATCAGGAAAGTTCATTAATGGAAATCGTAAAACTTATCGGTAGCGATGTTTTGCCTGACGACCAGAAATTAACCCTTGAAATAGCCAGAGTTATTCGTCTGGGATTTTTGCAGCAGAACGCATTCCACAGTGAGGATACCTGCGTTCCTTTAAAAAAACAGCTTCTTATGATGCAGACTATTTTGTATTTACAGGAAAAAGCAGGCAAACTTATCTCAATGGGCATGCCTATGTCTGTTCTTAAAAAACATAATATTTTTGAAAAAATAATTTCAATTAAATATGATGTTCCTAACAATAAGCTAAGTATGTTTGACGATTATAAATTAGCAATTGACAACTTCTATAATAAAGTTATGGAAGAAAACGCTTAAGGAGGTGCTATTTATGGCAATTGAATATTTAGGATTAAGCGAAATCAACGGACCTTTGATAGCCCTTGAAGGCATTAAAGATGCAGCCTTTGATGAAATTGTTGAATTTTCAATTAACGATGGCGCCGAAAAGCGTCTCGGTCGTATTATTGAAATATATGAAGACAAAGCAATTATTCAGGTTTTTGAGGGTTCTGAAGGTATGTCCCTTACAAATACCCATACTAAGTTAACAGGTCATCCCATGGAGGTAGCTTTGTCTCCTGAAATACTTGGACGTACTTTTAATGGTATTGGAAAACCTATTGACGGACTTGCTCCTATTGTTGGTGAAAAAAGAGACGTTAACGGCAAGCCTCTTAATCCGGTAAGTCGTGAATATCCACGAAACTATATTAGAACAGGTATTTCTGCAATTGACGGACTTACAACACTTATCCGTGGTCAGAAATTACCTATCTTCTCCGGAAATGGACTTCCACACGACCAATTGGCTGCTCAATTGGTTAACCAGTCTTCTCTTGGAGATGACACAGACGAAAAATTTGCTGTTGTTTTTGCAGCAATGGGTGTTAAAAATGACGTTGCTGATTTCTTCAAACGATCATTTGAAGAATCAGGTGCTTTGGAACATACGGTAATGTTCCTTAACATGGCTAATGATCCTGTTGTAGAACGTCTTATAACACCTAAAGTTGCACTTACTGTAGCTGAATACCTTGCTTATGAAAAAGATATGCATATTCTTGTTATTTTAACTGATATGACAACATATGCAGAAGCCATGAGAGAAGTTTCTTCTTCTAAAGGTGAAATTCCTTCAAGAAAAGGTTATCCGGGCTATTTGTACAGTGAACTTGCAACAATTTATGAACGTGCCGGTATTGTAAAAGGATCAAAAGGTTCCGTGACACAGATTCCTATTCTTACAATGCCTAATGATGATATTACTCATCCTATTCCTGACTTAACAGGATATATCACTGAAGGACAAATTACCTTGGACCGTAATTTAAATGGTCAGGGCATATATCCTCCAATTAATGTTTTACCTTCTCTTTCACGTCTTATGAAAGACGGTATCGGTGAAGGCTTTACAAGAGAGGATCATCAGGATGTAGCTAACCAATTATTCTCTGCTTATGCAAAAGTAGGTGACGCAAGAGCATTAGCTTCCGTAATCGGTGAAGATGAACTTTCATCTACAGACAAGAAATATCTTGAATTTGGTAAGGCTTTTGAGAAAGAATTTGTTGGTCAGGGTCTTGGTGTTAACAGAAATATTTTTGAAACTTTGAATTTAGGTTGGAAACTTCTTCACATTCTTCCAAAAGAGGAACTTGACCGAATTGATACAAAAATACTTGATAAATATTATGATTCAATGGCGTAGTTTTTATAAATATTATCAGAAACGTAGGAGGTTTATATGAATTTAAATACTGTTCCTACAAAAGGAAACCTAATGTCTGCCAAAAGTTCCCTTGCTCTTGCAAGACAGGGTTATGAACTTATGGACAAAAAACGAAATATTTTGGTCCGTGAAATTATGGATTTAAATAATCAGGCTAAAGCCATTCAGTCAGAGATTGATGAAACTTTTAAGTCTGCATATATTGCTTTGGAAAAGGCAAACATTGAATTGGGTATAAAAAATGTTGAGACTTTTGCATTTAACGTTACCCCTGAAAATGATATAAGAATAAAGACAAGAAGTATTATGGGTACAGAAATTCCTCTTGTAAAATATAAAGAAGAAAAACGTAATCCTGTTTATTCTTTCTTTGGCACTACTGAATCACTTGATCAGGCTAAGGCAAGCTTTGAAAAGGTTAAAGATTTGACAATTAAGCTTTCAATGATTGAAAATTCAGCTTACCGCCTTGCTTACAATATTAAGAAAACACAGAAACGTGCTAATGCTTTAAAGAACATAACCATACCAAATTATGAAGCTCTTGTAAAAACTATTGAAAATGCTTTGGAAGAAAAAGAAAGAGAAGAATTTACAAGATTAAAGGTTATAAAATCCAGAGTTAGCTAAGTACATTTATTATAACTTTACAAAATGTTTCTCACATCTTACTATATTTATAAGCAGTACTATTATTGTGGTACTGCTTATATTTTTGTTTATTCAAAATATGATATTTTTAAATTATTAAGTTTATT
>OGWZ01002427.1_pt1 | contig 14574 bp, 8 predicted proteins | sample 1576141 | NCBI WGS metagenome assembly OGWZ01 (sample SAMEA3541512, study PRJEB24748) | human gut metagenome | biome: human gut; feature: human-associated habitat; material: faeces | place: China | collected 2012
GTTGCTCAGGAACTTATAAATAAAGTTAAATTATAGTGTTGCGGAATTAAGGTTTTTTACTTACCTTTGCGCCCAAAGTAGTTCAAGAAGTGAGGAAAATACGCAGATAACTGGCGTAAACCGACCTAAATTAGAACGAATAGCTAAAGATATATTATGTAATGCAGACAGTAAAAGAAGAATCATATCAAGCGATATTTAGGAAGTACTACCCTCGAATGTTTTATTATGCTAAACGTATCGTAGGGGAGGATGCTGCCGATGATGTAGTTCAAGAAGCTTTTCTTGAATTGTGGAATCGTATGGATGCATTGGAGACGGATGTCCCGCAGATAGAATCATACCTCTATAAGACGATTTATTCTAGAGGATTGAATTACTTGAAGCGCTATAAGAAAGTCAATACTGCAGCCATTGAAGATATCAACGAAATGCGTATGTCGTGCTATTTCTCTTCGTTGGGAGATGGAGAACAGGACATGGAAAACATGGAGTTGAGAAGAAAAATCAATCAGGCTATAGGGGAACTTCCTGATAAATGCAGGGAAATATTCGTTTTGAGCTATCTCAAGGATATGAAAAATAGTGAGATTGCTCTGATGATGAACGTATCCGTACGTACCGTTGAAGCTCATATTTATAAGGCTTTAAAGTCTCTTAGGGCTCGTTTGGGAATATTTTTTGTGTTTTTTGTACCTTTTTTATAGGTTATTGAGTAAGTGTTTTCTCAACAATTATTGTTGTGGTATTTAATTAGATTGTTAATTAATTAAGGATATTAAGCACGATTGTTATATGATAAATGAGGAATTAAAGGCGAGATTCTTGGCAGGTGAGTGCACGGAAGAGGAGCTCATCGCATTAAGGGATATATTAAAAAATTCTCCGGAGGAAAAACAAGAACTTTTCAAAGAAGAAAAGTTGAGCGATGAGTTCAAGGCGCAGTTCATGCCAAGGATCCAACTGATGCTTGCTGAACAGAGAATGCAGGCTAAGATCAGGGAGATGAAGGCTGAACAGCAGGCTGAGCATCATGCGCATATAATAGGTATGTGGCGTCGGGCTGCTGCGATTGCTGTGGTCTGCGTATTGGGTGGATTGGCCTGGTTCTATCTCCAGCACAATCCGATTTCTAATATGCAGATGCAGGTGGTGATGGCCAGTGCCGACAATGATACGACGGTTACTTTACCTGATGGAACTAAGGTCTGGCTCAACAAACTTGCTTCCATCAAATATCCGAAAGAGTTTGATGGTTCCGACCGTAAGGTAGAGATAGACGGTGAAGGTTATTTTGAGGTGACCAAAAATCCGCACAAGCCTTTCATCGTAGAGAGCGATGTGATGAGTGTTAAGGTGCTCGGTACCGTTTTCAATTTCCATGTGGATAAGGCTCATCAGCAGGCTTCCGTCAGTTTGCTCGAAGGTAAGGTAAGGGTAGAAGGAAATCATGATGAGGGTATGATCGTCTTGAAACCAGGACAGAAGGCATGTGTGGATGCGCGCTTAGGTAGCATGACGGTTTCTGAAACCGATGTCTATAAGGATGCAATGTGGCATGAGCACAAGACTTCCTTCAATAATGCAAGCGTGAATGAAATTGCCAAGATGCTGGAGAATATCTACGATGTGCAGGTGGTTGTTGATCCTACCATCAACCAGGAGAATACTTACTCCGGTGTCATCAAAGAGAAGGAGACCATCGACTCGGTTCTCGATCTCTTGCAGAACACCCTGCCTATCCACTATCACGTGAAAGGCAGTAAGGTATTTATCACGAAGTAGTGAATCAGTAAGGTTTACACCTTAATTATATACTGTTATACGAGAAAAAGAGAGCACTTATTCAAAAAAATAATTTTTTGGGTAAGTGTTTTTTTGTTTTTTGCTGTTATATATTTGAAATTAATAACTTAAATGCTAAAAACAAGGATTATGACACATTGGTATCATTTACAAAAAACTAAAACCGCAGCTGCAGCCTTGGCTCTGATGTTGGTTTCCAGTTCCTGGACATCTGTAAAAGCCCAGATTTCGTTGAATGTTTCTCAGACCACTTTGGGAGCAGTCATCCAGAAAATCCAGAAACAGTCTAAATACCAGTTTACTTACGACGACAACTTGTCAAAGATGCAGGTGAATGCCGTTCAGGTGAAGAACGGTAAGGTAGAGGATGTTTTAAACAAGCTCTTGAAGAATAAGGGTGTATCTTATGTGATTAAGGATGGAATCATCTATCTGAAGAAAAAGGAAATTACTACAACTCCAAGCACCCAGCAACCAAGACAGAAACGTACATATAAGGGTACGCTTCTCGATGAAAACAAGGAACCTCTCATTGGCGCTACCATCCTCGTAAAAGGCACCAATCATCGTGCTGTAACTGATATGGATGGTAATTTTACCATCGAGACCGATGAACCTGCCCCTGTCTTGCAGTTTGCATATCTCGGATATAAGACGATGGATATGGCTGCAAAGGAAGGACATAACGTGAACGCACAGATGCTTCCTGACTCTCAGGCGTTGAAGGAAGTGGTGGTTACTGCCCTCGGTATCAAGCGTGAGAAGAAGATGTTGGGATATTCCGTACAGGATGTCAAGGCGGATGCTCTCAATACGACTGGCGACCCTTCTGTGACTGGTGCCCTCGACGGTAAGGTGGCTGGTCTGCAGATGAATACTTCCAGTACGGGTCTCGGTGGTTCTACCAAGATCACTATCCGTGGAAACTCTTCTCTTACTGATAATAACCAGCCTCTTTGGGTGGTAGATGGTGTTCCTTTTACCGACAACCAGAGTTCTGATGCTTCTGCTTATGGCGGATACGACCGTGGTGGCACTTCTCTGGACATCAACCCAGAGGATATCGAGTCTATCTCGGTACTCAAAGGTGCCAACGCTGCAGCCCTCTATGGTTCACGTGCAGGTAATGGTGTGATCTATGTTACAACCAAGAAGGGTAGTCATAAGCAGGGCTTCGGCATCACATACAACGGTAACTTTACTTGGAGTAAGGTGGCTGAAACAATCCCTATGCAGAAGCAGTACGGACAGGGCTCTCAGGGTGCTACGGTTTATAAAACTGATGAGGATGGCAACAAGACGCTTTCCAGCGAGTTGGCATTCGGTGCTCCGCTTGATGGCAGAATGGAACCTTCTTTTCTCGGTGAGAACATCGCTTACCGCTATTATGGCGATAAGTTGAAGGATTACTTCAATACAGGTTTCTCCCAGTTCCATACCGTAGCTCTCGGAAATTCTGATGAGAAAGGTCATTTCCGTCTCTCTTTAGGTTTCAACGACAATAAGGGTCTTTTCGATGGAGAGAAATTGGATAAGCTGATAGTTGACCTTAATGCAGGTAGAACTATCAATAAGTATCTTTCTACAGATAGCAAGATTTCTGTTTCTCGCATGAAAGCTGAGAACCGTCCGATGACTGGTCTCAATGGAGAGGTAGCCCAGTTGCTTCTCATTCCAGGCAACGTGCGTTTGCAGGATCTTCAGACTTATACAACTCAGGACCAATTGCATCGCAACTGGTTCGGACCAGATATGCAGTATGCCAACCCATACTATGTTCGTCATCGCTTCCAGAATAGCGATGAGCGTTGGCGTGCCTTCGGTTACTATGGTGCTAATGTCAACGTAACCGACTGGTTGAAGTTTAATGCTAAATATGCTTTCGATTATTATCGCACACGCATCCAGGCCACAGACTTGAGTTTGGGTAACTCTGCTGTGAGCATTCCGGGCAGACACTGGAGCGAGATCGTTACCGATGATAATATGAGCCGTTCGGAGGAAAACAACTTCGAGCACAATATCTCTTTCCTCTTCTTGGGTGACAATCAGGTGACCAAGGATTTGCGCTTGGGTTACAATCTGGGCGCCAACATCATGTACCAGAAGTACGAGTTGCTGAGTGCTGCTACCAAGAATATGTTGGAGAAGGATAATTGGATTTTCAATACAGGTTATCAGTTGACCAATGCCAGTGAGAATGGCCATGAGCGCTCTATGTACTCAGCCTTCGGTTCTTTGCAGTTGGCTTTCCGTGAGTATCTTTCATTGGATCTTACAGCCCGCAACGACTGGTCATCTACCTTGCCAAAGGACAACCGTTCTTTCTTCTATCCAAGTGCAAGTGTGAGCTATATCTTCAGCGATTTCATGCGCTCTATCAACCATTCGTTGCCAGCGTGGATGACTTTCGCCAAGACTCGTCTGTCTTTCGCTCAGGTAGGTAAGGACCCAAACCCATACAATCTCTACAACACCCGTTCTTATACCTATGAGAATGGCATCCGTGTGCCAATTCCACAGACCGTGAAGAAGAACAGCAACCTGAAACCAGAGATCAAGTCTTCCTTCGAGTGGGGTCTTGAGATGAAGTTCCTGGAGAACCGTTTGGGATTTGATTTCACCTATTATTATACCAAGACCAAGAACCAGGCTATGCTTGTAGATGCATCTGCTCCTTGGACACAGCAATGGGTGAATGCAGGTAAGATTACCAACAAGGGTATTGAGCTGATGCTTTACGGCACACCTGTCAAGACCAAGGACCTCAAGTTCGATCTCACCATGAATATTTCCAAGAATATCTCCCGTGTAGATGAACTGGCTAATGGCGTGGATCATATCTACTTTAATGGCGATGGCAACATGCCAGTCAAGGTAGGTGCGAAGGCAGGAGGTAAGTTGGGCGATATCTATGCCAATAACCTCATCAAGCGCGATGCGGATGGTCAGATGGTGATTGGCGAGAACGGTCTTCCAATGCCTGTTACCAGTAGTGATGCAGGCGGAAATTTGGAGCAGTATATCCTCGATCATCCTATCGGAAACATCGAGCCAAAGCTTCTCATGTCTGTTACTCCAAGTCTGAACTATAAGGGTGTAAGTCTCACTGCGATGTTTGATATGCGATTTGGCGGCGATATCGTGAGCGTATCAGAAGGTATGGCTACTGCTGTAGGAACTTCAGAGCGTTCGGCTTATCGTGGTGAGTACAAGGAGTTGAATGGTGTGAGCGACTACTATATGGTAGTTCCTGGTGTGACAGCCGACGGACAGGTGAATACCAAGGAGGTAAGTGCACAGTCTTACTATTCCAACATCGGTTTGTACAAGTCGCAGAAGGGTTATGCAGAGATGTTTATCCACAGTGCTTCCTATATCAAGTTGAAGGAACTCGCATTGGGTTACAGCCTCCCAAAGAGCGTGCTCAAGAAGACTCCTCTTACCAATGTGAAGTTGTCATTTGTGGCACGTAATCTCTGCTTCCTGCTGAAACATACACCAGGCAATCCTGATGGAGGTTATGATACTTCTATGTTCTCACAGGCCCTTGACTTTGCCGCAGTGCCATATACCCGCACCTTCGGTTTCTCAGTCAATGTAGGCTTCTAAATACTATCAACTACAACATAAACAGTTCAAGACAATGAAAAAGACGATTATATTCAAGACGATGCTTGTGTCCATGGCATTGGTAAGTTTATCTTCCTGCTATGACATGGATGAGATGAGCAAGAATCCATACGAATTGCCTGATAACACTACTGGCGGCGGTGAAGAGCAGCCTGGTGAAGAGGACAATACCAAGTATGCCGATATCAATATCGACTATAAGGTGAGCAAGGAAGACTCCTTGGCGTTGAAGAGTGAGTTGAGCTCTGCCAACTCTGTTTTCCGCAACTTCCTCTATGAGGGATTTTTCAATGACTATCAGATCACTACCAACTTGAGTCATGATATCTATGCAGGTTTCGTTGCCAATAACCAGCCTAAGCATGGTGGTACATCTCCTGATTATTCATATAAAGATGGATGGAGTGCTGCGCGCTGGAGACATTTCTATACCGACCGCAGCAGTGAGTATCGTACCTTGTTGCGTGCCTATAAGTTCAATGAAAATACCAACAAGTACAAGAACTTATTCTACGTCACACGTATCTACTATGCTTTCTTAGCGCTTGCCAACACCGATACTTATGGCGATATGCCTTTCAAGGAGTATGTACAGGCTAAGATTCCTGAGACCAACAATGTGGCTTATAATACTCAGGCAGAGGTTTACGATGCCATGTTCCGTATGTTGGAGCAGGCTGTTGATAGCATCAAGCCAAACGATGCAACTCAGATAGGTTACGCTACCGATGATATCTGCTATCATGGTGACTGGAACAAGTGGCTCCGCTTTGCCAATTCTTTGCGCCTTCGCATGGCTTTGCGTATTTCCAATGTAGATCCTGCCCGTGCTAAGGAGGAGGCTCAAAATGCTCTCAACAACCAGTATGGTCTGATGCAGAGCAATGAAGACAATATGCAGATTGTTCCTAAGTATGCTCCTGTAAGCCAGGGCGGTACAGATGACGGTGGTAACGAGCATCCTCTGGTGATGTGTAGTGTCTGCTACAATGGTGAGAGCGTAATGTCTAAAGATCTGGAGAACTTCTATCGCAATGCCAGTGAAGGTGGAACAGAATATAAGATCAAGACAGGTAGAAATAACTATGTCACCAAGAAGATAGACCCACGTTGCTTGGTAAGCTGGTATCGCATCAAGATGACAGAGAGTACTTTGCAGGCTGGTGAAGATAGCCAGAGAGAAGACTTCGTAGGTTGTGAGCGTGGTGCTCAGGCTCCTGTCATAGACATGGGAACCTTGAATTATTCACTCACCCGTACTGCGCCTAAGAGTCTGGGCAAGAACTTGAATCCTAACTACTTCTTCAGTCGTGAGCGTGCTTACCTCCTCTTGGGCTATGCTGAGTCTGAGTTCCTGAAGGCAGAGGCTGTTTTGCGTGGATGGGCTGGCATGGAACTTACAGGTACCGTAGAGGATTACTATAAGTCTGGTATCAAGGCATCTATGGACTACTACGGCATTGCCAATGACAAGGCACAGGCTTACATCGATGGTGAGAAGGTCCTTACGGGTAAGGTGTTCGAGGGTAAGGGCAAGGAGAAGCAGCTTGAAGCAATCATCACCCAGAAGTGGATGGCTATCTTCCCTAATGGTAATGAGGGATGGGCTGAGTTCCGTCGCACCGACTATCCTGCTTTGGCAAATCAGTTGACCAACAATAGTGGAGGTGACGTGCCTATGGGTAAGAATATCAAGCGCATTCTCTATCCTTTCAGCGAGAATAACAACACTTACTTCACTTCTCATCCAGAACTCCAGAAGGTGAATACTCAGGGCACAAGACTCTGGTGGGATGTGGCTGATACCAATGACGCTGACGGCCATCGCCTGCAGCCAAACAATTTCAGATAATCATTCAGACTGTTGTCTATGAAAAGAAAATCAGTTTTGTTCATATTTGTATTCTTCACCTTGATAGCGCAAGCCGTCAGGGTGAATGTACAGAATGCGGTAGATTTCGTGCAGCCTCTCATGGGTTCCGATTCCGACCATGAACTTTCCACAGGCAATACTTATCCTGCCATCGCCATGCCTTGGGGCATGAATTTCTGGGTTCCACAGACAGGAAAGATGGGCGACGGATGGCAATATACCTATGCAGCTAAGAAGATAAGGGGTTTGAAGCAGACGCATCAACCGAGTCCCTGGATCAATGATTACGGTCAGTTTTCATTGATGCCTATCGTGGGTAAACCGGTATTTGATGAGGAGCAGCGTGCCAGCTGGTTCTCTCATAAGGCAGAGAAGGCTACACCTTATTATTATAGTGTCTATCTCGCCGACTATGATGTGACGGCAGAACTCTGTCCTACGGAACGTGCAGCCCTGATGTCCTTCACCTTTCCTCAGACCGATAGTGCTCATGTGGTAGTTGATGCTTTCGACAAGGGCAGCTTCATCAAGGTTTTCCCGAAGGAGCGAAAGGTGGTGGGCTTTTCTACCCGCAATAGTGGAGGTGTTCCTGAGAATTTCAGAAATTACTTCGTTATTGAGTTCGACCATGATTTTGAGGCTTTCGTCAATGTGAAGGATGGTCAATACCAGGGTATGGTTCAGGGCGGTTATCAGGAGACTTACCAGCAGGAAGGCAATCATGTGGGCACCATCATCTCCTTCAAGATTCGTCAGAGAGGCGAGAAGGTTGTGGCTCGTGTGGCTTCTTCCTTCATCAGTGAGTCACAGGCCTGGCAAAACCTTCAGGAATTGGGACAGGCAGATATGCAGCAGCTCTGTCAGCAGGGTAGAAACCGCTGGAATGAGGTACTCGGCAAGATAGAAGTGGAGGATGAGGACATTGACCATCTCCGTACTTTCTATAGCTGTCTCTACCGCTCCGTTCTCTTCCCTCGTGCTTTCTATGAGAAGAATGCAGCCGGTGAGGTGGTTCACTACAGTCCTTACAACGGAACCGTACAGAAGGGCTATATGTTTACCGATACCGGTTTCTGGGATACTTTCCGCTGCCTTTTTCCACTGCTCAATCTGATGTATCCTTCTGTGAATGAGAAAATTCAGGCGGGTCTTGCAAATACCTATCTCGAGAGCGGATTCCTGCCAGAGTGGGCGAGTCCGGGGCATCGCGGTTGCATGGTGGGCAACAACTCAGCCTCTGTGGTGGCCGATGCTTATCTTTCCGGTTTACGTGGTTATGATGCAGAGACCCTTTGGCAGGCTGTGGTTCATGGAGCCAATGCTGTTCATCCTGAAGTGAATTCTACCGGACGTCATGGTTTTGAGTACTACAATAAGTTGGGCTATGTGCCTTATGATGTGAAAATCAATGAAAGTGTGGCCCGTACCTTGGAATATGCCTATGATGACTGGTGCATCTACCAGTTTGGCAAGGCGCTCGGCAAGTCAAAGAAGGAACTGAAACCTTTTGCCAAACGAGCGATGAACTATGAGAAGGTGTTCGACAGGGAGAGTGGTCTGATGCGCGGAAGATTGCTGAATGGAAAATTCCAGTCTCCTTTCAATCCGCTCAAGTGGGGCGATGCCTTTACCGAGGGAAATGCCTGGCATTATACCTGGTCGGTATTCCACGATCCTGAAGGACTCATCCGTCTGATGGGCGGAAAGGAGAAGTTCAACCAGATGCTTGACTCGGTATTCCTTCTCCCTCCTGTTTTCGATAATAGCTATTACGGATTTACCATCCATGAAATCAGAGAGATGCAGGTGATGAACATGGGCAATTATGCACACGGCAACCAGCCTATCCAGCACGCCATCTATCTCTATGATTATAGCGGACAACCTTGGAAGTGCCAGTATTGGGTGCGACAGGTGATGGACCGCCTCTACACACCGACACCAGATGGTTATTGCGGCGATGAGGACAACGGTCAGACTTCAGCCTGGTATGTTTTCTCTGCGATGGGCTTCTATCCGGTTTGCCCTGGTTCAGGACAGTATGCATTGGGTACTCCTTACTTCAAGTCTATGAAACTCCATCTGGAGAACGGACTGCAGGTAAGCATACAGTCGGAAGGTGACGGATGCTATGTTGATGACATGCAGATGAACGGAAAGAAGTATGATCTTAATTATCTCGACCTGAATTCTCTGAGGCAGGGTGCGCAGATCTCTTTCCGCCTTTCTGAAAAACCGAATTTGCAGAGAGGTATTCTGGAGTCAGATGCGCCATACTCTTTCTCAAAATTCATGAAATAGTATCATTAAAATATATCTTAAATTCAGAAAATGAGAAGAAGATTCTTTCCTATATTATTATTGTTGGCTTGTGTGATAGGTGGAGACTATCCACAAGCCGCTTTTGCTCATGATAAAGCTCAGGCAACCTCCTGTCTGACCCAATTTGTCAATCCAAGAATCGGAACGGGCGGTCATGGTCATGTATTCCTCGGTGCCAACGTACCTTTCGGTTATATCCAGCTGGGACCTACTGAGCATACCCGTGGTTGGGACTGGTGTTCCGGTTATCATCAGTCAGACTCCATTCTCATCGGCTTTGGTCATCAGCACCTCAGCGGAACGGGTATCGGAGAATTAGGCGATGTTGCTTTCCTCCCGGTGACAGATGCTCATCAGAAGAAAGTGCTCTTCCATCATGCCAATGAGAATGTTCGCCCGGGCTATTATGCGGTGAAATTGCAGCAGCCGAATGTATGGGTGGAACTTACCGCCACCAAGCGTGCTGGTTTCCATCGCTATACCTTTGGGGCAGACGTGAAGAAGGCACAGTTGGTACTCGACCTTTTTCAGGGTATCGGATGGGATAAACCTACCGATTATGCGCTGGATGAGGTGAAGGAAACTGCAGTGGCTGGTCATCGCTTCTCTACAGGATGGGCGAAGGACCAGAAGAATTTCTTCGTGGCTGAGTTCTCTCAACCGGTTCAAGTACAACCGCTCGATAGTGGATGCTGGCTGGTTCAGGTGGCAGATGCCACCCGCCCTCTGATGATCAAGGTTGGTCTCTCTGCAGTCAGCATTGCCAATGCCCGACAGAATCTGCAAACAGAGATTCCTGACTGGAATTTTCATCAGGTAGTGGCGCAGGCTGACGAGGCATGGAATCGGGAATTGGCTAAGGTGAAGGTGGAAACTTCAGATTCCATTGCCCGCCGCATTTTCTATACAGCCATGTATCATTCGATGACCGCTCCATCCGTATTCTCTGATGTCAACGGAGAATATCGCGGTGCCGACGGTAAGGTGCATCAGGGTGATTTCACCAATTATACCACCCTTTCTCTCTGGGATACTTATCGTGCAGCCCATCCGCTGATGACGCTCATCCACAAGGAAATGCTCCCAGACGTGGCAAGTACCTTTATCAATATCTATCGCCAGCAGGGTAAGCTCCCGGTATGGCATCTGATGGGCAATGAGACCGACTGCATGGTGGGCAATCCGGGCATCCCGGTGCTTGCCGACCTGGTGCTCAAAGGATATGTCAAGGATAAGGAGGGAGCCTATGAGGCCATGAAACAGTCGGCATTGCGTGAAGACAGAGGCCTCGGTCTTCTCAAGAAATATGGTTACCTGCCTTATGACAAGGATCCGGAAATGGAGACTGTGGCTAAGGGACTGGAATATGCGCTGGCTGATGACTGCGTGGCGAAAGTGGCCCGACTCTTAGGCAAGAAGGCGGATGCGAAGTATTTCGCAGAACGTGCCCAGAGTTATCGTAAATATTTCGACCCGAAGACCGGTTTTATGCGTGGCATCGGTACCGACGGCAAGTTCCGCGAACCGTTTAATCCTTTCTCAGCCGTTCATCGTCAGGATGATTATACCGAGGGAAATGCCTGGCAATATACCTGGCTCGTTCCGCATGATGTGCATGGACTGGTGAAGCTCTTCGGTAATGAACAGAAATTTGTGACCAAGCTCGACTCCCTTTTCATCGTAACGGGCAATATGGGCGATAATGCCTCTCCTGATATTTCTGGTCTCATCGGACAGTATGCCCACGGTAATGAACCGAGTCATCAGGTACTCTATATGTATAATTATGTAGGTCAGCCTTGGAAGGCAGCCCGTCTTATTCGCCAGACCATGAATGAGATGTATAAGGATGATTTCGACGGTTTGAGTGGAAACGAGGATGTGGGTCAGATGTCAGCCTGGTATATTCTCTCTGCGATGGGACTCTATCAGGTAGAACCTGCAGGCGGCAAGTATATCATCGGCAGTCCGATCATGGACAAGGCTACCATCAGCTTAGGCGACGGCAAGAACTTCTCCATTATCTGCAAGAACAACAGTTCGGAAAATATCTACGTGCAGTCTGCCAAACTCAACGGTAAAACCTATACCAAGTCGTATATCATGTACCAGGATATGATGAAGGGAGGAACCCTCGAACTCCAGATGGGCAATCAGCCATCCAAGTGGGGAACCCGTGGTGCAGATAGACCTTAAAAGAAATCACAATTAAAATCGAAACATAAATAAACCCAGACAATGAGAAAAACAATATTTGCAATAGCCCTGATGTCGGCAATGTCGGCGATGGCACAAAAGCATACTGAGGTAGATGTTCATGCCCGCTACACTAAGGTGGTAACACCTGTCAATGGCAAGTATGAGTCCAAGCGTCCGCCTGTAGCTGAGCGTCTCTTTACTTCAGAGGCAGTGGAGAAGAAAATCAAGGAAGTACAGAAACTCCTCAAGAAGAATCCGAAACTCGCCTGGATGTTCGCCAACTGTTATCCGAACACGCTGGAAAGTACGGTGCATTATCGCCAGTTGGCTAATGGCGATGACGATACCTTCGTCTATACAGGTGATATTCCAGCCATGTGGCTCCGCGATTCAGGTGCTCAGGTTTGGCCATATGTAGCCCTTGCCAACAAGGATGAGAAATTGAAGAAGATGCTGCGTGGTGTCATCCTGCGCCAGTTGAAGTGCATCAATATCGACCGTTATGCCAATGCCTATAATGACGGACCTACCGGAGCAGGTTGGCAGAAGGATGATACCGAGATGAAGGCAGAGGTTTTCGAGCGCAAGTATGAGATAGACTCTTTCTGTTATCCTATCCGCCTCGCTTACGAGTACTGGAAGGTAACAGGCGATGACTCCATCTTCGGAGAAGACTGGATGCAGGCTATCGGAAATATCCTCAAGACCTTCCATGAGCAGCAGCGCAAGGAAACAGCCAAGGCTTACCACTTTACCCGCATGACCGATCGTGCCTTCGATACCGTGGGCTGGGATGGTTTCGGAGCTCCTGTCAAGCCAGTTGGTCTCATTGCTTCCCTGTTCCGCCCTTCAGACGATGCCACGATTCTTCCGTTCCTGATTCCTTCCAATTTCATGGCGGTTTCTGCGATGAATAAGGCGGCTGAAATCCTGAAGCATGTGGCAGAGAAATCAGAGACTGAGCAGAAGAATAAGGCACTCGGGATTGCACAGGATTGTTCTGCCTTGGCAGCTGAAGTAAAGGATGCCCTGCAGAAATATGCAGTCTATGATCATCCTAAATATGGCAAGATTTATGCGTATGAGGTAGATGGTTTCGGCAACCGTCTTCTGATGGATGATGCCAATGTTCCATCGCTTTTAGGTATGGGCTATTTGGGTGATGTTGAGATGAATGATCCGATTTATCAGAACACCCGCCGTTTCGTATGGAGCGAGGACAATCCTTGTTTCTTCCGTGGTAAGGCAGGCGAGGGTATCGGCGGTCCTCACATTGGTTATGATATGCCTTGGCCGATGTCTATCATGATGAAGTGCTTCACAGCCCAGAGTGATGATGAGATTCGCTGGTGTATGAAGACCCTCCTGAATACCGATGCAGGGATGGGATTCATCCATGAATCTTTCCATAAGGATGATGCTTCGAAATACACCCGTGCCTGGTTTGCATGGCAGAACACCCTCTTCGGAGAGTTGGTCATCAAGCTCATCAATGATGGTAAGGTAGATTTGCTCAACAGTCTCTAATTGATTTCCAAAAAAGTCACTAATTGATTTTTCTAAAAAGTAACGACAATGAAAGAAATTAAAATCATAGGTTCTGCTCTTCCCAACATTCCTTGGGAAGACAGACCAGAAGGCAGCAGCGTGCCGCTCTGGCGCTATTCTCAGAACCCTATTATCAAGCGTAATCAGCTACCCGACTCCAATAGTATCTTCAATAGTGCAGTAGTTAAGTTTAAGGATGGTTTTGCAGGTGTATTCAGATGTGATGACAAGAATCGTCGTATGACTCTTCATGCCGGTTTCAGCAAGGATGCCGTACATTGGGACATTGATGAGGACACCATCCATTTCGAGTGTGATGATCCTGAGGTAGGAGAGTGGGTTTATGGTTACGACCCTCGTGTGTGCAAAATAGGCGAAAAGTATTATGTCACCTGGTGCAATGGTTATCATGGACCAACGATTGGTGTGGCATGGACAGAGGATTTCAAGACCTTTCATCAGTTGGAGAATGCTTTCTTGCCTTACAACCGCAATGGTGTGATGTTTCCTCGCAAAATCAATGGCAAGTTTGCCATGCTGAGTCGTCCGAGTGATACTGGTCATACTGCCTTCGGTGACATCTTCTATAGCGAGTCACCTGATTTGGAGTATTGGGGGCATCATCGTCATGTGATGGCTCCTGCAGCTTTCGAGGAGAGTGCTTGGCAGTGCATGAAGATTGGTGCTGGCCCGGTGCCTATCGAGACTTCCGAGGGTTGGTTGCTGCTTTATCATGGTGTGCTCCATTCCTGCAATGGATATGTTTATGCTTTTGGTGCAGCCTTGCTCGATTTGGATGAACCGTGGAAAGTATTGGGCCGTTCAGGTCAGTATTTGATTACTCCTCAGGAGCTCTACGAGTGTGTAGGAGATGTACCTAATGTCTGCTTCCCATGCGCATCTCTCTGTGATGCAGAGACGGGTCGCATTGCAGTATATTATGGTTGTGCAGATACCGTTACCGGATTAGCCTTCGGTTATGTACCGGAAATCATCGACTTCATCCGCCGTACCAATATTATCAAGTAGAATCTTCAGAAAACATATTGATTTTTTTATGAAAAACGGTGTATTTCATAAAAAGCAGATTTATCAATAAGGCTATAAATTGATGTTAGGTTAAGATGTATTATTTATCTAAAAAAAGTTGTTTTTAGGTTTCAATACTGCGTTAAATTAACATTTAATCGTCT
>OGWZ01002428.1_pt1 | contig 14572 bp, 8 predicted proteins | sample 1576141 | NCBI WGS metagenome assembly OGWZ01 (sample SAMEA3541512, study PRJEB24748) | human gut metagenome | biome: human gut; feature: human-associated habitat; material: faeces | place: China | collected 2012
ACCTTGGAGATGCTGATTTCGCCCAAGGTGCGGTCATTTTTCATAACGCCGTCTGAGGGTGTGATTGTGTAGCTGTCCTCGTTGGCCGCTTTGCCGCTGTTGTCGGTGTTAAAAGTGCGGCTGGAATCCTTGCCAGTGTCGTAGATGGTAACGGTGGTTTCTACGCCCGTACTGGTGACAAGTTTGGTGCCGCCTTTATCGGTAGCGGCAATGTCGGCATTATAGTCAGCGTTGTCCAGCCAGATTACAGAATTGTCGCTGTCCTCGGTGATTTCGATATAGTAACCGCGCTTGCCCAGCGGAGTGTTGACGATGCCGGGATGATTGATGTCTGTCCAATCGCCAAAATAGCCTGTGGGCGCTTTGCTTTCCACAATGATAAACTTGCCCGCATTACGCTGGGTATAGTAGAGAGTATGCCGCATGGAATCTGTGGTCGCATAGGCCGCACTGTTGATGACCGCGTAGCTGCCGTCGCCCTGACGCTGTACGCTGTAGGTGTTGTAGCCCCCGGTGGGCTGGTATTTGCCGGTCACCACATCCCACTGATAGATCTCATACTGGGCATCGGTTGCGATCTGGCTGCCGGTTTCGCTGTCGGTTTTCTTGAGGTTGACCTGCAAACTCCACTCGTCATTTTTCATGACATAGTCATTGTTGGTGTTCGCGGGTACCGAAATCGTTTGGCTGCTGCCGTTCGTGCCCCAGTACTTGCCGAATCCATACGGTACTGTGATTTCCTCATAGCGGAACTGGATGCTTCCCAGCTGCGCTTTAGCCGCTGCTATAGCATTGTTGACAGCGTTCTGGGCCTCACCCTGCAATTCCGCAATGGCGGCGTCGCGGGCACTGTTGGCGGCCGCATCAGCAGCCTCCTGCGTGGTGAAAGGACCAACCTGTCCATTGCGAGTGCCCGATGTTTTGGTAACGGCATAGTGCAGACTCCAGCTTGCGCCTGCATCGCCACCGTTCTTCTGGTAGTTGTCATCGGCGGTATGACCGCTGGTGGTCACAGTTTGCTTTCCGGCAGGGCTGATAGACCAGTTGCCGCCCTCGATGCTGCCGGATTTGGTTGTAGGTTCGATTTCAATCGTTGCACCGTCCACTTTTTCCAGTGTGGCAGTCTGAATCTTGTCGGTGCGCACACCGTAGGAAAAATCGAAACTGCCGCTGGCGGTCTGGGCGGGTGCCTCCCAACTGGCGTAGTATTCCTGCACAACAGGTTCCGGCTCAGGTTCCTCCTCACCGATCTCAGGTCCGATCAGGGCAACGGTCTGCCATCCTGCGCGACCGGGATTATAGATGTAGGTGTAGTAACCGCGGGCAGAGGCGTAGGTTTCCACGCCGTTCAGCAGCTCATCGGCAGAGGCAAGATAAATTTCCGCGGTGGTGCTTTCGGGGAAGTTTTCGATGATATACATCTGTACATCGTCATAAATTGATGCACAGAAATCCAAAAGAGAGATTTCTTCACCCTCGTCAGCGGAAAAAACAGCGGGCAGATCGTCCGCATCGCCCAAAGAAAGCTGGTTCAAGCCGCCCCAGATGCGAATCTGGTTGCCGTAGTGGTCACCGGGGATGCACTGGTCTGCGTTGACCGTGGAAGTGTTCACATAGGTGTACGGCGGGCATCCCGCAGGCTGACCGTTGGCACCGTGGGTGCAGCAGTAGGCGGGTTCGCCGTTGAACCAAATCAGCCAAGTGCCGTTGACCTTGGCAACCTTGGTGATTTTGCCGCTTGTCACCGCAGGGGTGGGGCGCTCGGCAAAGGCGGCAATTTCGCTGTCAGGGAAAGGATACTCGGCAGTCACATTGCGGTCGATGGTCACCTGCAAGGTTTTGGTCAGGCAGCTGCCGTCCGGCGCGGTATAAACCAGCTGCGCGGTAAAATCCGCATCCGCCTGCACATACACGCCCAGCACCGCAGCGGAAGTTTCGCTGTACTCATTGTGCAGCAGGCTTTCTGCGTTTTCAGCGGGTGCGCCGTAGTAGTCCAGCAGGGTCACTCCGTCCGGCAAAATTAGATCAAGGGTACTGCCATCGGCAGGGTACTCCACCTGCGCCAGAATCGGCACAATGGCGTAGTCGGTATCTTCCAGCAAAGGTGTAGTCAGTGTCAGGTTGTCACTGTCCAGCGCCTCGGCGCTCAGATAACTATCCTGCTCTAAATCGGCATCCCACGCGCTAAGCCCGATTTTGATTTCACCGGTCGCTACTGGCAAACCGTAGCTGCCGATGTAGGAGCCTGTGGGGGCGTCCGGCATATCCGCGTAGAGGATTTCACCGTCAAAGGTGTAAGGCTCGTTTTCTTCAGCAGGCTCATCCGTGGTTGGTGCTGCGCTTTCCTCGGTAGTTGCTCCGGGGTCGGGGTTGCTGGCATCGGTCTGCCCGTTGTCGGTTTCGGTTTCATCGGTCTGTTGTTCCTCAGTGGCGACCGTGCTTTCCTGCGGCAAGGGCGTTTCGGCAAATGCGCCGACCGGGAACACGGAGCAGCACATCACGGCTGCCAAAGCCAGCGCCAGAAGGCGGTGGCTCCATTTTGTTTTTCGATTCATGGGTAAACACCTCTTTTATCTTTCGGGGGCTGTTTTCTCGCGCTCCAGCTGACGCAGACGCGAAGTAAAAATATCGATCAACCCGGCATGAGATTGCAAATTGGCGTAATACACCGCCTTGTCATACCCATCCGCATTGATGTCTTGAATTGTTCGCACAGAATCCGCCCATCTTCGATTCTGCGGGGAAATTCGCGCATCGCCATCCCGCACTTGGATGGCTGCTGCAACAATATAGCGGGTGCGCTCTGCGCCGTATCCTGCCAATACCTGCTGCACGGCACCGTCATCCAAGCACAAGCCGTTATAGTTGTAAGAAATGGCGTCATCAATTTCATCGCGGCATTCCTCGTTCAACTTCATGGAGGCGCGGTATTGCGGCAGTTCCTCGTGTTCGCGGGCGTATCGACCGGTCTGATAGTAAACGGGCGGCCAGTTCTTTTTCGTGCTTTCCATCAGGTCGATGTCGGCGTGATCCGCTATGCACAAGGTCATAACATCCAGTGTGTTGGTATCGCAATCGCGGTAGTCTTTGTAAATGTCCGCCAGCGGTGCTTGGGATTCCAACAAAGCGCGCAGCTGTGCAGGACGCAGCGAAGCATTTTCAAGAGCGATGAGGATATCCTCACGGGAGCTGTACTCATACGCGTGGTTCAAAATTTCTTCGGGCGGCTGTGCAAGCAGCCACGCACGGTATTCGTTTTGCTCCTGCTGCATTTTGTTGTACAGCTTAGCGACAAGGGGATCGTTTTTCACATCGCATCACCGTCCGTATTGTGCAGAATTCTTTCCCAGAAATTCCGCTTTTCAGGCTCGGAAAGACTGCGATAGGCGGTTTCGATCACCGCATTCACGACCTGCTCGGCGGCATCCTGCGCGATATGCAACTGTTTTGCCGCATTTTTCCCCATCGCAAGACGGTGCAGCAGATTCTCTAAAACCGTTATTTTTTGCTTTTGCAGCGCGTTTTTTGTGCTTTCGTCTATGTCGAGCGCAGCAACAGGGGTGTCGTATACGCTTTCCGGCACACGAAATACCAACTCGCTGCGTTCTCGATTGGGGGCAATGTCATTCAGCACGACCATGCAGCCGTTTTGCTCGGCTTTTCTAAGTAAAGTTTCAATGTCCATAGAATTCCTCCAATAAAAAAGCGCCCACAAATGTGAGCGCTTAAGTAAGATATTCAGTTACAGAGACTCAATCAGTTCAGAGATTTCCTTGACAGTTTCCAAGGTCTGCCCAAATGTAATAGCTGCTGCATAGGAATTGCTCATGCCGTAGCTATCCCATAACTGTTGCATAGACGAATCATCCCTTAGGTCATCCAAAATTTCTTTCCAATCGGCAAGATCTTCCAGAGATTCTCGCTTTTCAGCCGTATGCAGAACAGCATCCTTTAAGACTTGCGGGCGAATTTCTGACTTTCTGGTGCGATACAGCGTGTAAAGGTCATAAAAATCGCGCGCTCTTGTGGTGGTTGCACCGCGGCGGATAATGGTTTCATACTTTTCAGCAAGTATCGTTTCTATCGTATAAGCCATGATAGGAATTTTCTTTTCGGAATCAAAGCAGGGAAACTCATATTGTACCGCAGCAGGGGTGATTTTGTCGCCGGTGGTGATGTCGATTTTCATGGGTGTGTTGATTTTCCCATACAGAACATCAATATGGGCGCGGAAGTTGTTGTATGCATCAATTTCACGGATCGGTGCAATGGAACGATATTCAAAGCGGATACCGTCACCAACATCAACTGCCAAAATGGTTTTGAGGGCAGAAACGATTTCCTCTTCTTCCATATGGATACCGCGCACGGTGGTATCCATATCCATCGTAGTTCGACCCTCAAGCCCAACCATTGAGGAAATCAGAAGTCCTCCCTTGAGAATGAAATTTTTCTGATACGGCGAAGCCGCCAGTCGTTCCAGCAGACGTTCAAACATAAACATCTGCAAAATTTCCTGAGCGCGCAGATGCTTTTCGGCAGCAACATTGCGCGCCCAGCCTTTTAATTGTTCTGGTGATCTCACATCAGCACCTCCATGTAGGTACGCAATTTATCGTCAACCCCAAACTGTTTTCCATACTTTAGAAGTTTTCTGGGATTTGGTCTTGACGCAAAGTAGATCTTCAGTCCATGTGTAAACAGTTGCTTGTCGATTGCATTTCTGTCGCGCACCAAGTCGCAAATGCAGCGTTCACGGTCATACAGGATAACATTTCCGCCTTGTGGAGATCTGCAAGTGGTTTTGCCTATACCGTGAAGACTTCCTTTAACATAGTGAAACCGAATATTGGGATCGCGTTCTTTGATGCGACTGGTGTTATATCCTTGCGGCACACTGAATTCAAAAATGTGTGGCGTTCGGTCTGACAGTCCCCAAAAGTACATGGCACTGCCGTAAGAGTAGACAAGATTCTCGCTTCCGCTTTGCAAAAGCGTAAACTCGTCTGGAACAAATCCGGTCATTGTATATTGTCCGCGGGCAATGCGCGTCAGAACACCTTTGTCTGCGTATCGTTTTAATGTGACACGGTTTGTGCCTGCTCGCAATGCTTCTTCTGTAGTAACAATGCCGCCGTTCGCATCAGCTATCGTTTTCAATACAGCTATCGTAGCATTCACTCCACACACCGCCTTTCAAAAAGTTACTACTGTGCTTTAATTATAACATAATAAAGCACAACTGTAAACGGGCTTGTGGGAGATTTTCGTGGGAACTAGTTAAAGGTCACGACCCAATAGGTATATTGCCCCTCTGCCGTCTGGCAAAACCAGCAGCCGACACCCATGCTGGTAAAACTCGGCTCCATAATGTTGGCACAATGGGCGGGGCTGCCCTGCCAGCCTGTGCAAACGGCGCTGGCAGAACTCAGCGGACCGGCGGCGCAGATCTCGCTGCGGGTGGTCATACCGCTGTGATCAAAGGGCGCACCTGCCACAAAACTCTCACATCGGGCATCGGCAGCGGCGCTCAAACCGCTGTCCATCGTCAGCGGTGCCAGCCCACCGGCTGCGCGCATCGCGTTGATGTTTTCCTGCACCGCCCAATAAGCGGAATCCGAGCTGTCGATGCTCCACCACTGATCGGTGCCTGACGCCAAATCAAAGGGCACAGCACCATAGCTCATACTGACCTGCGCCGGGGCAGGTTCTGCCGTCGGCGCTGCCGTGGGTTCCGGCGTAGGGGCAGGAGTCGGCGCGGGGGTAGCGGCAGGTGTTGCCGAAGGTGTCGGCGCGGGTGTGGCGGTAGGTTCCGGGGTTGCTGTCGGCTCGGCAGTTGAAATCGGTGCAGGTGTTTCTTCGGCGTCTGCACTTTCGGATGTCGCTGCCGACAGCTCCGTCAATTCAGCGGATTCCGGTTCCGGTGTCTGTGCGCAGGCTGTCAATGCGGACAGCATTGCAAGCATTACGATCCATTTTTTCATCTTGAAAACTCCTTGCGGGGGCCATCTCTGACCCGGTTGCTTCTTCTTTCCTTCATCTTAAAACCTTCTACCTTTCTTGTCCACGCTGTCGATTGTCCGAACGACACTGTTGCTCTTCGTCCGGCACGGTATCCAGCACGATATCCTTTTCGTTCAGGTTCAAAAGTGCCTCCAACTCGGCAAGGCGCTTGCTCTTTTCAGCCAGCTCGTCCGCCTGGACAAAGGGCTGCGCCAGCTGTTCCTTGGCGTTTTCCAGCTGCTTTTGCAGCTGCACCAATTTGGATTCAAGGTCGGTCACGCTCTGCGGCAGGTTATGCAGGCAGTTGTCCAGGCGTACCGTGTTGCCGACCGCATCCGCGCCCAGCTGCACCGGGTTGATACCGCTGCCCACAAGATACGCCAGATACATTTTGTCCATCGCAAAATAGGCGATCTGCAAATCAAAGCCCTTGTATCGCCCGATGGAAACCGGCTCGGTGCGGTTCATCGCCATACCCAGCAGCCCCAGCAGGGCTTTGCCCGCGTCCTCGCGCTTGGTGTAAACCGTGTCCATCAATGAGATGGCGAAAACATCCTTGTCGTCCGCATCGCGCTTGGTATTTTGCTGTAGCAGCGCTGTGTCCGCTTTGGCGTTTTCCAACTGCTGGGCGGTCTTACGCATTTCTGCGGGGAATCCTTGTGTAATCGCATCTTCCAGCCGGTAATGCTCGTTGTTGTAGGCGGTTTTCAGGGTTTTGAGCCGCGACACCTGAATATCCAGATCCATTTTCTCTTTGATCATCGGATTGCCCGCTGCCAGCGCCTTGACCTCGGCATAAGACAGCGCTGCATCGTCCAAATCATCCGCACTGCGGGCAGGGCTTTTGCTCGTCATAATTTGCCCGATGAACTTCTGTTTGGTTTCCAAAAGCTGCCACATATAGCTGTCGAAGGAAGCTTCTGTGACGTAACGATACTCATATACTTCGGCATTGGTGTTGCCTTGGCGAATCATACGCCCGTTGCGCTGCTCAATGTCAGAGGGTTTCCACCCGCAGTCCAGATGATGCGTGGCCACCAGCAGCCGCTGCACATTGGTGCCTGCGCCCATCTTACCGGTGCTGCCCATCAGCACGCGCACATCACCGCTGCGCACCTTGGCAAACAGCTCGGCCTTTTTCACCTCGGTGTTGGCGCTGTGGATGAACTGCACCTCGTTTTCGGGGATGCCCATAGAAATCAGCAGATTGCGCAAATCATCGTACACATTAAATCCGTCCGGTTTCGGGGTGGACAAGTCGCAAAACACCAGCTGGGTCAATTTCTTGTCTTTCGTTTCACTCCAGATGCGGTACACATTCTCGGCGCAGGCGTGAACTTTATCGTTGGGGTTTTCGGGCAGATTGGGGTCGATCAGCCGCTGATCCAGCGCCAGCTTTCTGCCGTCGTTGGTCACCTTGAGCATATTGTCCTCGGTGGGGTCTACATTTCCGGCGCGAATTTCTTCGGCGCGGTCGGCAAGGTCAGCCACCATCTGCTTTTGCTGGGGGCTTGGCGGCAGCGCCACATTGATGGGCTTGCCGCCCACCAGTTTAGGCACCGGCAGGTTGAGCATATCCGCCGTCTGCACATCTGCCACCTGTTTGAACATACTCATCAATTCCGGCAGATTATAGAATTTGGAGAATCTCGTTTTTGTGCGGTAGCCGGTACCTTCCGGTGCAAGCTCCACAGCTGTCACGGTTTCCCCAAAGGTGGATGCCCACGCATCAAAGGAGGAAAGCCCGTGCTGCTCCAAGGTTTCCCGCTGCAGATACCGCTGCATCGTGAACAGCTCCGCCATAGAGTTGCTGATGGGCGTACCCGTGGCAAACACCACGCCGCGGCTGCCGGTAATTTCGTCAAGGTAGCGGCATTTCATATACAAATCACTGGCGCGCTGGCTTTCGGTTTGGGATATGCCCGCCACCTTGCGCATTTTGGAAAGCACCGCAAGGTTCTTGAAGGCGTGGGCTTCGTCCACCATCAGGCTGTCCACGCCAAGCTGTTCAAAGGTTACCACATTGTCCTTGCGGGACTGGTCGTTGAGCTTATCCAGCTTTTTCTCCAGCTGCTTACGCATACGCTCCATCTGTTTGACGGTGAAGTTCTCGGCGCGTTCTTCTTTCAGCTGTGCCACTTGGCTGATCACATCGTGGATCTGGCTTTGCAGGTATTCGACCTGCCGTTCCTGTGACAGCGGGATGCGCTCAAACTGGCTGTGCCCGATCACGATGATGTCATAATTGCCAGTTGCAATTTTGGCACAGAACCGTTTTCGGTTGGCTTTTTCAAAATCCGTCCTGCGCGCTACAAGAATATTTGCGTTGGGGTACAGCTGCAAAGCCTCTCCGGCAAGCTGCTCGGTCAGGTGGTTGGGGACGCAGATCAGGGTCTTGGTGCAAAGCCCAAGGCGTTTCTTTTCCATCGCTGCAGCGACCATTTCGTAGGTTTTACCCGCGCCTACGACGTGCGCCAGCAGCGTGTTGCCGCCGTACAGAATATGTGCGATGGCGTTTTTCTGGTGTGGGCGCAGCGTGATTTCGGGCGACATACCGTGGAACAGAATATGGCTGCCATCGTATTCGCGGGGGCGCAGAGAGTTGAACCGTTCGTTGTATTCCTTTACCAGCATCTGGCGGCGGGTCGGGTCTTTCCAGATCCAGTCCTTGAAAGCGTCCTCGATCTGCTGCTGTTTCATCTGGGCTTCCTGCGTGGCAGCGGCGTTCAGCACTCGAATCTTGTTGCCCTGCATATCCTCTTTGGTGTCAAAGATGCGCACATCCCGCAGGTTCAGGCTTTCCTCCAAGATGTGGTAGAAGTTGGCGCGCTGTGTGCCGTAGGTCACGGTGGCTTTAATGTTGCCGCCTGTATAGCTTTTGTTGGTCACATTCCAGACGCCGGTCAGCGGAATGTACAGCACCTTCACGCGGTCCCGCACATAGTAGGGCGCGTCCACCAGCTCATCGGCAAACTGCTTGATGAGTTCAGGTGCCAGCCAAGTGGCACCCAGGCGCACGGCAATTTCGCTGGCCTCCAAGTCCTTCGGCTGCACGGTTTCCAGCGCCTGCACATTCACAGCAAAAGCGGGGTTGTTTTGTGCCGCCAGCTTTGCTACCTGTAATTTGTGGCGCACATCGCCGGAAAGATATTCATCGGCGGTATAGTAGCGCGGTTCGCCGCTTGCGTCCTTTTCCAGCGGGTCGGCAAAGATAACGCCTTGCAGGTCGTTCACCAATGTATCTTTGTCCTTGCCGGTCAACTGCTGCATATACCCAAAGTCGATGCCTGCGCGCTCACCGACACTCAGCGCCAGCGCCTCGCTGGCGGTTTCCACGCGCTCGGCAGGGCGGGCAGCCCGGATGGTGCGCTTTGAAAACATATCCGACTTGCCGATGAAATTGCCCTCGCTGTCGAGGTTTTCCAAGGAACACAGCAGGAAATATCCGCTGTCATCCCGCATATCCAGCGATGCGCCGCGGCTGTTGATGAGTCCAAACTTACTGTGGTAGTGGTCATACTGGCGGTTGAGTTTGGCTTGCAGCTCCGTGATGACTTCATCCGGCATATCTTCCAGCTGGGCTTGAATCAGTTCCCGTGTGGTGTCCCGCAGTTCGATCAGCAACCGCATACGCGCTGCGGAGGTAGCACCAAGGGAAACCTCGCGCATAATGGCGTTCTCGCGGTAATAGAATTTCCCGTTACGGATACAGAAGCTGAAATTGCGCACATCGGGTTCGGCGGGGATGCTGGCTTCGACAGCGCTGGATTCCTGCAGCTCGATGTCCTGAAAGTGAAATTCGGCGTGCAGGTGGGACATTGCCTCTTTCAGCACATCGGCAAGAGGTTTATCGGCAAACGCTTCGCAGGTCAGTGTAGGACCATACGGACCGCTGACGATTTTCAGCGTACCGCAGACCATTTCGGGGTGCTCGGCAAAATAGCTGTTGAGGGAAAGCCCGTCCTCCGTCTGGGTGGTGTGCAGCCAGCTCGCGTCCTGCTCCAGAATGCGGTCACGCTTTTGCAGGAAGATAATATCCGCCATAGCCTTGGTTCCGGCTGACTTAAAGGTAGAATCCGGCAGGCGCACGGCACCGATAAAGTCGCATCGGGCGTTGATGTACCTGCGCACTTCCTCGCTCTTTTTGTCCAGCGTACCGCTGGTGGTGATAAAGGCGATGATACCGCCTGTGCGCAGCTTGTCGATGGATTTGGCAAAAAAGTAATCGTGAATCTTGAAGTGCAGCCGGTTATACTGCGGGTCAACCACGCTGTAATCCCCGAACGGCACATTGCCGATGACCACATCGAAAAAGCTGTCGGGCAGGTCGGCTTTCTCAAAGCCGGTGATTTGGATGTTGGCTTTCTGGTACAGCTGGCGGGCGATTCTGCCGGTCAGGCTGTCCAGCTCCACACCAAACAATCTGGTGGTCGGCTCATACAAATAGCTGTGGCTTTGCCCAAAAAACGCGCCCGCACCCATACTGGGTTCCAGAATCGTTCCGGCACCCACGCCCATTTTGCGCAGGGTGGTGTACATTGCGTCAATGACTTCGGGCGGGGTGTAAAAGGCGGTCAGGGTGCTGCTGCGGGCAGCGGCGTATTCCTCCTCTGTCAGCAGGCTTTTCAGCTCGGTATATTCGCTGTGCCAGCTGTCTTTGTTGGGTTCAAAGGCATCGGACAAACCGCCCCAGCCGGAGTATTGGGCTAAGATTTCCTGCTCCTCGCTGTTTGCGTGGGGACCGCCGTCCGCCATACGCTTTTCGATGGATTTCAGGGTGCGGATGGCGGTGATGTTGGCTGCAAACTTTTCGCGTGGTGTGCGCGGGGGTACAGGGTCCTGCGGCGGAATATAGTTGTTCGGCAAATAGGCTTCCTTGAGGGCAATGAGTTCCGCAGCCTGCAAGACCTGCTCACCAAAACCAGAGGAGGTTTCTTCTGCGGGTTCTAAGACTTCACCCTCAACAACCTCTGCCGCCTCACCGGCGTCCGGTAGATTGGGTAATTCTGGTGCCGCCAGCGCATTGTTTTTAGGGTTCGCCGCCAGCAGCCTTGCAAACTCCCCGCGGTTGACGGCGCGCCCGATCAGCGGGAAATCCTCATCGCGCAGATGCACATCAAAGATGCCGATTTCCTCCACCGTAAAGGGGTGGTCGTTTTCCAGATAAACGGTATCTCCGGTAGCCAGCGGGCGCTTTTCCACGGGCTTAGGCTTGTAGCGCTCCTGATATGCTTCATACGCTGCTTCCGCATCGTCAATGAACTGCGAAAATTCAACGTCCTCAATGCCTTCCTTGGCAAGCGCCCTTGTGCTGTCGAAGCGCGCACTGTCCACAAAGGAGCCGTCAACTAGATACACAATCTCATTGCGCAAGAAGTTGGCGTACACCTGAATTTCGTGTTCGCCGTCCCCGGTGGTGGAATAGGCAAGGTCGATGTGCGTAAGGTCCGAATAATCCGGTGCACCCAGCCCTTCGTGTTCACAAAAATCCGCGATGGTTTTCTCCGCATAGTCTATCTCGGCTTGACGGGCGTCGCGTTTGGCTTTCTGTTCCGCTTCCCATTTTTCATATCCCTGCTTGTTGTTTTCATCCAGATATTTGTCGTTGTGGACCAGCAGATGCAAACGGCGGGCAACCTCGTTCCACGGCAGCAAGCGGAAATGATCCGGAGCGTTATCGGATGCATAGCGCTTGATTCTCAGCCCCTTGGCATCATAATCCAGAAACCCTCTTTCGCCATCTCGGAAATCCCAAGTGCGCCCGCCGATACCGTATTCTTTTTTCAGCCAGTCGGCTTGCTCCTTTACTGTAGGCAATACTGTGGCAGAGAAAAATTCCTGTATGCGAAAACGCCCCTCACAAAAACCGCTGCCCATGACAAGAACATCGACAATGTCCTGCTCGTCGATATGGGTGCCATCATCCTTGATGGGCGGCTGCCAGCTTGCGCGGTGCTGTAATTGGCGGATGGTTTCTTGCTGCTGTTCAGGTGCGGGCAGACCGATTGCGGCGGCAGTTTCCTCGGCAAGGTTGCCGCGCCCCACGCTTTCCGGCAGTTCAATCTCATCGGAAACAGAAACAGCGGAGGGCGATAGCTCGCTCTCCGCTGTTGTGGGTTCGGTATTTACAGGCTCGTCACGATGGGCATCGCCAATTCCGCTGCCTGCGCTTGCAGACTGTTCATGTGCGCCGTCCAGCCCAATGGGTCGTTGTTCTTGTCCGGTGCCGGGTTGCTGACCAGCAGCTTCGTGATGGTCTGCTCCACCTGCTCCCAATAGCGCTGCTCGGTCTGTTTCAGGTCGCTGTACAGCGTCCCGTCCAGCAGCATCTTGTCGTACAGCAGGGAGTGGTTCTCTTGCAGGAACTTCTCCCGCTGCAGACCGATTCTCCCGACCGGCGGTCTGTGCGTTTCCTTCATTGCCATCTTGGGCACCAGATACCCGTTCAGATTCGTCATATCCATGATCCTGCACCTCCTGTTGGTTCGTCTTGCTTACATTCTCATCATACTGTTTCGGCTGGGTCTTTGCAACACTGTCGATGCTCTTGACGACAGCGCCGATTTCGGCAAACATCTGCCGCCCCGCGCGGTTGACGGCATTGCCCAGCGCCAAAACTGCGGATTCGGTATCAAAGCGGTCAATGTCCGCAAAGGCGTCCTGCGGCACGGCGCTGTCGCCCAAACCGCAGCGCACTGCCGCCATATAGACGGCACTCTGCGTGATGAGGTTGGCAAAAATCGCCGTTTGCTCCTGCGGCTTTGCCCATTCCAGCGTACTGCCGATCACGGCATTCTGTAAATCGGCGTCCAGCTGTTTGCCGTGCTGTGCCACAAACAAGGCTGCCTGCAGACCAAAGATTTCCGGCAGGCTCTCGGCATTGTGCTTTTCCTGCAAGGCTTGCAGGGTCGGATAGCGGTTGGCATCGGTGATTTGCCAGCCCAATGGTTTGGCGGCTTTGCCGGCAGGGTGGGTGTCCTTGATGTCAAACAGATACCGCACATTGCCTGCCATATTACCGGTGCCAAGGGACGCTACGCCGCGCGCACCGCGGTTGACCCAGCGCCCGGCAGCACGGTTCCAAGTGTCGATGTCCGCCAGCATGGTGGCACCGGGGCGCTGACTGTAAATAAGCGCCTGATTCGGGAAAGCGTAATGCGTTGTATACGCGGCTGAACGCAAAAACGCCCGCCAGCTGTCGGCATTGTCTGCTACATCGGCAATCGCCTGATGTGCCTGCCGTAAAATATTTTGGTAATTCGCCAATCGGTTTCATCTCCTTTGCGGTAATAAAAAAGCCCTGCACATGGCTGTGCAGAGCTTATCCATTCGAGTAATTTAATTTTATGCGGGGCGGTTGTTACTGCGTTCGCTGCGTTTGATGCCCATAAACGGGGGAACCGAGGAACGGTTCAGCCCTTTTTCGTGCGCTTGTTTCATGGAAAATTCGTGTGCTGCAACCGCATCGATGAACGCACGCTGTTTTTCAGTGGCGTGGTAGTAATCAACCTTATACCGTTTGCATACGGCAAAAAAGACATCCAGATACTGAATGTTTTCCTTAGTCATTCGCGTGACCTCAAGCTCGGTTTTATCCTTTTGCATAAGCGTTCCTCCTTTATGAAAGATAGGTGCTGAAAATCTCCTGTGCGCTTTCGTCAGCAATCATTAACAACTTAGGTATTATATCGAATTACCATAAAAAATCAACAAACGAAATGTGAATGATTTCATGATAGAAAAACCAACAAAGAAAATCCAATTCATTTATGGGTGTATTTTCCTTTGCTGAGCTGGTTTTGTTATCGTTCTTCGCGTACAACGCTGCGTTTCTTGGTTTGTTCCAGCCCCGGCAGCAAGTCATCCACCTGTTTATATCCAATCGGCTCCACATAATAGGCGTGTGCCTCACCGCCCTCATGCGTTACAATAATATCACTGACAGACAAAGAGCGCATCTTTCTGCCGTTGGGGCGGTTTTCCTGATTGTGCAGGCAGTAAAGGCTGTCCAGTGTCTGCCAGCATTCCATCTGCCCGCGGTACACCAGCTTATAGGATGCAGCATTTATATGATCTTTGGTGTAGTCATACCGTAAAAACGCAATCTCACGGTTGTTGGTCTGGTAGATTTCATACGGCAGCAGCTCGTACTTCTTTCTTCGCAATCCCCACGGAAAAATGGTGCCCTTTTCAAAGAGAAGAGGCTGGCTCAGATTCTCCGGAAACAAAACCGGAATGATGGGTTCGCCACAATACAAAGAAGCGTAAATTCTGGTTTTGAATTTCTCTGCATCGACATACGGAATGCGCTCCCGAACGCATCCGTTGCAGTCAAGATATTCGATATAGCCAATGACCGTATCGTGTTTGTTCATCTCGGTGATTCTCCTTTATAATTAACGGCTCAACCTTTCCCAAAAAGAGATTTTACTTCCAAAGCGCTCATCCGGCGGGCGAACCTTGGCAACCGGCAAATCACCGGACAGCATATCCTCTACCTGCGGAAAGAACAGCAGCCGATTATAGCGCTCCGCCTGTTCTTTTGAAAGCCCCAACATTTTGGACTCAC
>OGWZ01002439.1_pt1 | contig 14515 bp, 14 predicted proteins | sample 1576141 | NCBI WGS metagenome assembly OGWZ01 (sample SAMEA3541512, study PRJEB24748) | human gut metagenome | biome: human gut; feature: human-associated habitat; material: faeces | place: China | collected 2012
TTGCAATAGCTAATGTCGTACGATCAAGAGCTACAGCAGCGCCGCAGCATATCTGGAGCAGTATCCATCCATTTCGTTTGTGCTGGACGTTCACCGGGACGCCATATCCGATGCGGAGGGCCGGCAGTACAAGGTGGTGAGCCAGGAGGACCCCCGGGCTGCCCAGGTGAGCATCGTTATGGGCAGCAGCTATGATAGCTGGATGGATAATCTGCGCCTGGCGGCAGCGGTACAGGGGCACCTGCTGGAGCAGCACCCCACGCTGATGAGGCCCATTATCCTGCGGTATTACGGCTACAACCAGTCCCTGAGCACGGGGTCTATGCTGGTGGAGATCGGGGCGGCGGGGAACTCCCTGGACGAGGCCGTCTATGCCGCCCGGCTGTTTGCCGCCGGATTTGCCGAGACCGTGGGCGCCGCGAGCACAACGTGACATTTTGCCGGGCTCCGGCGGCACTTTGCCATTGCAAGCCGGGGCAGTATGTGGTAGAATGCTGAAAAAAGGGCGCAGCTTCCCGCGAAAGCTGCGATTTCCCAAAGGAGGATACATTTATGGCAGAGCAGATTCCCAGCGGACAGGAGCCGCAGCCGTCCGCCGAGGACGTGGTGGTATTTTCTCCGGAGCTGCTGAAGCTGGCCAAGCAGCGGCAGGAGCATCTGGAGGAGTGCCGCCAGGCTGCTGACAGCGGCGATTGCGCCGCCGCCGTGCAGATGGGCGTGAACTATCTTTATGGCACCGGCGGCGTGCAGAAAGACCCGGAGCAGGCTTTTTACTGGTTCAGCCAGTCCGCCACGGACGATCCCGTGGGTCTGTACTGGCAGGCTGTGTGCTATGACAGCGGCACCGGGGTGGAGGCAGACGAGCACCGGGCCTTTGCGCTGTTTCAGGAAAGCGCCGACATGGGCTATGCCCCGGCCATGTGCGATCTGGGCGTGTGCTACGAAAACGGCCAGGGCACGGAAAAGGACATGGATAAAGCCGTGGCTCTGTATAAAAAGGCCGCAGAGATGGGGTATCCCCAGGGCCGGTGCAACCTGGGGGCGCTGTATTATGCCGGCGTGGGCGTGGAGCAGGACTATGAAAAGGCGGCCCACTACTTCACCCTGGCAGCCGAGCAGCAGCTGCCCCGGGCGCAGTATTTTCTGGGCCTGTGCTACGAGTTCGGCAACGGCGTGGAGGAGGACGTGAAAAAAGCGGCCCTGCTCTACGAGGAATCGGCCCGGGGCCGCAGTCCCGACGGCATCTGCGCCCTGGGCGTGCTGCACATTCAGGGCAAGGGCGTTCCGGAGGACGAGGCCAAGGCGGCAGAGCTGTTCCGTCAGGCGGGAGAGCTGGGCCTTTCCCGGGGCTGGGTTCTGCTGGGCCGGTGCTATGATGACGGCCTGGGCGTGGAAGAAGACGCCCATGAGGCCGCGCAGTGCTTTTATAAGGCCGCGCAGGCCGGCAGTGTCGACGGTATGTATCGTCTGGGCCGGTGCTATGTCTATGGCCACGGGGTTTCCCGGAATGACGAGGAAGCCTTCAAGTGCTTCACCCGGGCGGCAGAGGCAGGCCATGACCGGGCCATGTGCTCTCTGGGTCTGTGCTATGAGGGCGGCCAGGGTACGCCGGTGGATCTGCCCAAGGCCGCAGAGCTGTACCGCCAGGCGGCGGAGCTGGGGAATCCGGAGGCCCAGTGCAATCTGGGCGTACTGTATCGCTATGGCCGGGGCGTTCCGGAGGATAAGGCCAAGGCGGCGGAGCTGTTCCGGCAGGCGGCGGAGCAGGATTTTCCCCGGGCGCAGTTCTTCCTAGGGCTGCACTATGAGATGGGCAGCGGGGTGGAAATGGATGCCGCCCGAGCGGTAAAGCTGTACGCCAAGGCGGCAGAGCAGGACTATCCCGATGGGATCCGCGCCCTGGGTGTGTGCTATGAAAACGGCATTGGGGTACCGGTCAGCCTGAGCCGGGCCATAGAGCTGTACCGTCAGGCGGCCGACCTGGGGGACACGGACGCCGCATACTTCCTGGGCAACCTGTATTTCTCCGGCAAGAAGGTCCCCCATGATTATGACCAGGCACTGGCCATGTATGAAAAAGCGGCGGCAGATGGTCATCCCGGGGCTCAGTGCCAGGCGGGCTACTGCTACAAGCGGGGCCTGGGGTGCCAAAAGGATGTGGACAAGGCCTTTTCCTATTACAGGCAAAGCACCGAAGGCGGCGACGAAACGGCTGCCTATAATTTGGGGTGCTTCTACGAGCATGGTGTAGGCTGCACGGAGGATCCTGCCAAGGCGGCGGAGTTGTATGCCCGGGCCGGCAGTTTGGGGCTCCCCATGGGGTGGAAGAACCTGGGCCTTCTGTATGCCAGGGGTCTGGGCGTGCCCAAGGATCCGGAAAAAGCCAGGAAATACCTGACCAAGGCGGCGGAGCAGGATGTGCCCGGCGCCGCCGAGGCCCTGCAGGCCCTGACCCCGGCCAAGGTCTTCCCGGCCACCGCCCTGCGCATCGGCTGCCTGTTTTTGCTGGTGATTGTCGCCTTCCTGGGGATGGGACTGTGGGACGGCGTCCCCTCGGAGCGGCTTTTCAGCGGCGGCTTTGCCGCTGCCTTCGCCGCCTGTGCGGTGTTCATCCGCAGTAAGGTGGAGCAGCGCCAGCCGGAGCTGCCCAAGCCGCTGCGTATTCTGTATATAGTTTTGGGCGCACTGTTGGTTCTGGCGGGTATACTGGTCCTGCTGTCCCTGCCCGGCAGCGGGGAGCCCATTACGGCAGAGGACTATTGGCTCGTGGGATGTGCGCTCCTGGGCGGCGGTGCGCTGCTGTACCGTGGCATGGGCAAGAAAAATAAGGCGTAACGAAATCATACAGCACAAAAAAGGAACACATCCCGGGGATGTGTTCCTTTTTGCACACGGCAGCTTCATATTATGACAGGATTTTCCTGCCTTAAATGTTAACCTTAGCGAGGCAGACAGCGGAAGCTGTCAAACACTGCCAGGGAGAATGCTGTCCGGGGCCTGCACTGCCTTCCATCAGGCATCGGCGGTACGATCCTGCCCAAAATTGCAATTTTAATCCAGTATATTTCCATCCGTGGAAAGAGTTACGACCTGCCACGGAATGAATTTCTCACTGTTTTGCAGGGCTGTTTTTGCGGCGTGCTCCAAGCCGCCGCAGCAGGGGACCTCCATGCGCACGATGACCACGCTCTTGATGTCGTTATTACGAATGATCTCGGTGAGCTTTTCGGAATAGTCCACGCTGTCCAATTTGGGGCAGCCTACCAGCGTGATATGTCCCTTCATGAATCGCTCGTGGAAGGCGGCATAGGCATAAGCGGTGCAATCGGCGGCAATGAGCAGCTTTGCTCCGTTAAAATAAGGCGCATTCACGGGAACGAGCTTGATCTGTACTGGCCACTGGGAGAGGCGGCTCTGCATGGCGGCAGGAGCGGCCGCGGGCCCTGCCGGCTCTGTAGGCCGGATCGTTTTCATCCGCGCACCGGGGCAGCCGCCGGGAAGGCGCATCCCCGTCTGCTGCATCCGCTGCTGCTTGTTGGCCAGCACCGCTGCCTCGTCATAGGCGGCAGCCTCCCGCTCCACAAAGGAGATGGCCCAGGTGGGGCAGGCAGGCAGACAATCGCCTAAGCCGTCGCAGTAGTCATCCCGCATAAGCTGCGCCTTGCCGTCTACCATGGCGATAGCACCCTCATGACAAGCGGCGGCACAGGCACCACAGCCGTTGCACTTGTTCTGATCGATTTCGATGATCCTACGTTTCATTGCAATACCTCCTTGCTTTTGTGATTTGATTATAATAGAATTAAATCAACAAGTCGGTTGATTTTTCAACGAAAGAGGTTTTTATGAAAGATTATTTATCTGTAATCCGTTCGGCCCGGCTCTTCTCCGGCATATCGGAGGAGGAATTGACACCGATGCTCACTTGTCTCAAGGCCGAGAAAAAGGACTTCGTCAAAGAGACCTTTGTACTGCGCACCGGTGATACAGCGGACGCGATCGGCCTTGTGCTGTCGGGAACTGTTCTGATCATGCAGGAGGATATTTGGGGAAACCGCAATATTCTTTCCAAGGCGGGACCGGGACAGGCTTTTGCTGCCGCATATGCCTGCGCTCCCGGCTCCAGGCTAAATGTGAGTGTTATGGCGGAAACTCCTGTCACCGCGATGTTCATAAACGTAAAGCGCATTCTGGATGTGTGCCCGTCCGCCTGCTCGCACCACAGCCGGGTGCTACGAAACCTCCTCGGTGAGCTTGCCGAGAAAAACCTGCGTTTAGGCGAAAAACTCACACATATGGGACAGCGTACTACACGGGCAAAAATCATGTCCCTCCTTTCCGCAGAAGCGCAGCGGCGGAGAGCCTGCGAATTTGAGATTCCGTTTTCAAGACAGCAGTTTGCGGATTATCTTGGCGTTGAGCGCAGCGGGCTGTCACAGGAGCTTGGAAGGATGAAAAAGGAAGGGCTCCTTGATTATCACAAGAGCCATTTTATCTTGCGGATATAGCGGCTTGACTCCATGAGGGATATATCATTGGTTGTGGAGTATTTGCTGATGGAGCTCGGTAAGAGGCAGAAACAAAACGGAGCCGGTTTGGCTCCGTTTTGCATTGCTTCGGTACTGGCTTCGGACAGCATCTGCGTGTCAGCCGCCGCACGGAGGAAAAGGTTGGCCGTGTAGATAGGCAAACACGACAGGGGATTGGCCGCCAGTGTGCCGCCCACATAGGCCCGGCGCTTGCCGGTGGCCAGGCCCGCTGCTGTAGAACTATAACCGTCAATAGTTTTGTGAAAAAAAGAGAGGGGGAGGACAAAAAACGGACGAAATTTATCGAAATTAAGCGGAGAGAGGAGACTTTGGGGCGCCGGCTTAGCACAGTGGATATGATAAACATCGCAGATTCCGCATTTTCCCCCTTTTTTGTCCATTTTCTCATTAAGGGCTTTACTTTGCGAAGAAAATAGAATACAATATAGCATGTATTTACATGCCATATGGGCATTGTTACGCCCTGTAGTGGGCAAAATGTTGCATTTACATCTATAATGAGGAGATGCAAGAGAAAAAACAAACGGTCACTTTTCTTTCTTGCTTGGCAGAAACGAACTATGGCTATAAAAAGATTCATCATTATGGCAGACGGGAAGATGAAGCGGTGGAATAATCACCAGGTTCCCAAGCATCTGCTCCCCGTCCACGGCGAGCCTATCCTGCTGCGCACAGCACGGCTGGCCCAGCGCTATGCGCCGGAGGCACAGGTCATTATTACATCCCATAACCCCGACTACGAGGCTCCCGGAGCCGTGCGCTATGAGCCGAAAAGCAACAGCTGCGAGATCGACCGCTTTACCTGGGAGCTGATCGATGATGACGTCTGCTTCTTATACGGCGATGTGTACTACACTGAGCAGGCTATCCGCCGGATCGTGGAGATGCCGGTGAAGGCCCTGGGCTTTGCCAGGAACGACACGGAGGTATTTGCCGTGAAGGTGGCAGACGGCGCCTACCAAAAGGCCTGCATCCGGAAGCTGAAGGAAAGGGATCCCGCATGCCGGGGCTGGCAGCTGTATGAAATGGCCCAGCGGGATGGCTGTGCGGAGATATGCCGCATTGAGGACGAGACCACCGGCTTTAACACAGAGGAAGAATATCGGCGCTTTGCGGAAAAGGCGAATTGCTGACCGGACCGCCTGCGGCGAAATCCAAAAAAGAAAAGAAGTACATATATGGACGTTTTTAAATTGTATAGGAATTGCTTTAACCGCCTGCGGCTGTTTGTGCTGTATTGGCGGCGGATCGTGTTTGCCCCCAACCACATGAAGGTGGGCTTTTTTACAAAGCTGCGGGCCAACTTCTGCGGCGGCTTTTTGGCCGACCAGTGGGCGCTGTACTCCCTGGACGGGAAGAAAAAGAAAGAGTACCTGTCGGAGTTTGATTGGTACCGCTCCCGCTATATAAACGAGCCCTTTGACCAGATGCTTAACAACAAGGTGGTGGCCACGGAGGTGCTGCGGCAGTATGTCCGGGTGCCGGAGGTCTATCTGGTGAAGACCCGGGCGGGCATTGTGGATGCAGGCCACTGCACAAAGGACGGCGCCGTGGCCGTGGAGACCCTGCGCCGGCGCCGGGAGGCGTTTATGAAGCCCTTCGGCAAGGGCAAGGGCAACGGCGTACACCGCCTGCGCTATGACGGACAGGACTTTTGGGTGGATCAGGAGAAAAAATCCGCCGAGGAAATGAAGCGGTTATTCGAAAAGGAAAGCGAGTGGTATCTCTCCGAGACCATCACCCAGCACGCCTACGCAGCGGGGCTGTATGACAAGACCTGCAACACCATCCGCATGATCACCCTGCGGGATCCTGACAGCGGCAGGATCAAGCTGTTTTTCGCCGTGCAGCGGGTGGGCACGGCCAAGACCATCCCTGTGGACAACGCCAGCCAGGGTGGCCTTGTGTGCAAGATCGACCTGGAAACGGGGCGGCTGTCCCATGCAGGGTCCCTGCATACCACGCAGATTTATGAGGAGCATCCGGACTCCGGCATCCGCTTTGATCAGGTGATAATCCCGGATTGGGAGCAGACCAAGGCGGAGATTGTGAGCCTGGCGGAGAGCCTGCCTTTTTTGCACTTTGTGGCGTGGGACGTGGTGAAGATGGAGGACGGCACCAACTGCGTCATCGAGGCCAATACTTCCTCCGGCGTGAATATCATCCAGCTTTGGGGCGGTCAGCGCAACGGCGAGCTTGGGAATTTCTACCGTAAGCACGGTGTCATCCGGTGACAGTGAGACCCTAAGTGAGACCCTATGGGAGGAATCAAAAATGAGCGAAAAAAACAATAAGACTATAAACGGGCAGAAGATCTTCTGCCTGGCCTGCATGGGCCTGATGGCAGTGGCCAGCGTTGTGCTGGTGATTATGCTGTTTACCTCGGGCCTGCTGAACAAGGGCATCGTGTGGGCCATCACCGGCGGCCTGGCGCTGCTCAACGGCCTGCACATCTGGCTGCAGCTGGGCAAGGGAAAGGTGCACGTGGGCAAGACCGTGTGCGGCGTCATCGCCCTTCTGCTGACGGCGGCCATGCTCGTGGCCATGGTGGCCGTGGGAAAGGTGTCCGGTGCGTTCCGCGACATCTCCAAGGAGCGGAAGGAGGGCATCTACGTGGGCGTGTATGTCCGCACAGATGACCCGGCCAAGGAGCTGAAGGACGTGAGCGGCTATCTGCTGGGCATCGCCGCACAGCCGGATCGGGACAACACCCTGCGGGCCCTGAAGGACATGGAGGATGCCGTGGGCATGGTGGAGGAAAAGGAGCTGGACTCCTCGGTGGAGCTGGCCTCTGCACTGCTGAGCGGCGATGTGGACGCCATGCTGCTCAACGAGGCATTTCTCGACACCATGGAGGAGACAGACGGCCTGACAAACCTTTCGGATCAGGTGAAGCTGATCCATGAGTTTTACTATGCCCAGGAGCCGGAACAGGTGGTGCCTGCCAATACGAACGTGCTGACGGACAGCTATATTATTTATCTCAGCGGCTCGGACGCACGCAGCACGGATGTATCCGTCCGTGCCCGGAGCGATACGAATATTCTGGCGGTGGTCAACCCCGCCACCCACCGGATCCTGCTGGTGAACACGCCCAGAGACTACTATGTGCCCCTGGCGAGGAACGGACAGATGGACAAGCTTACCCATGCGGGCATTTACGGCATTGAGGAGTCCATTGCCACGCTGGAGAACCTGTATGGCGTGGATGTAAGCTACTATGCCCGCATTAATTTCTACGGACTCAAGGATATTGTAGACGCTGTGGGCGGGATCGACGTGGTTTCCCCCCTGAGCTTTACCTTGAGCACCAACGCCTGCTCTAAGTCCGGGGAGATTGACCGGGAAGTGGTGGAAGGTGTTAACCACATGGACGGCGCCAAGGCTCTGGCCTTTGCCCGGGAGCGCTACGGCTTTGCCGACGGCGATAACCAGCGGGGCAAGAACCAGATGGCTATCCTGCAGGCGCTGACGGCCAAGCTGACCAAGGCTTCGACCCTGGTGAATTATCAGAGCATCCTGGCGGCGGTTTCCAACAATATGACCACAAACCTCAGCTATGAGGATATAACGGCCTTGGTGCGCACACAGCTGACCAGCATGTCTGAATGGAAAATAGATACCTACGCCGTGACCCAGGGCAGCGGCAGCACCAGTCAGCCGTGCTACTCTCTGGGCGGAGCTGTGGCATGGGTCATGCCGCAGAACGAGGCATCTGTGCAGACGGCCCGGGAGATGATCCAAAATGTGCTGAACGGGACAGAGGATAGCCAATCGTAAGAGAACAATGGACAGAGATAGATATAGATAAGGAAAGGCGGTATCATGAAACACCAAGGGATGAGAAAACTGATGGCGCTCCTTCTTGCCGCCGTGCTGATGCTTCCGTGCGTGGCCGCAAGCGCCTTTGCCGAGCCGGCTTCGGGAGAGAACGGTTCCGTCGATGGGACAATAACCGTGGGAGGGGTGACTACTCCGGGAGATTCCGCGTCCGGCGGCTCTACTGATCCCGGTGAGGACCCGGATCCGGGTGTGAATCCGGATCCCATTGTGAACCCCAACCCGGGTGAAAATCCGGATCCCGGCGTAGACCCGGATCCCGGGGTAGATCCGGATCCCGGGGTAGACCCGGATCCCGGCGTTGATCCGGATCCCGGTGTAGACCCGGATCCCGGCGTTGATCCGGATCCCGGAGTAGACCCGGATCCCGGCGTAGATCCGGATCCCGGTGTGGAGCCCGATCCTGGAGTAGGTGACCCTATGGTGGAGCCGACACCTGTGCGGGACGCATCGCTTCGTTCTATTTCCATAGCCTGCGGGGAGCTGTATCCCGCGTTTGACCCCCAGATATATGAATATACGGTTTATGTGACGGCGGAGCAATCAGAGAAAAGCTGCGCCATTACCGCTGTGCCCAGCGATTCCTATTCCAGCGTCAGCGTCAGCGGCGAGGAAAAATTCGTGAACACGGATATTAAACGCAAGATCCGCGTTTATAACGGCGGCCTTACAGAGGAGTATACCCTGCAGATCCATGTGATGGATAACAGCGAGTATTACGCAAACGGTGTGCATTACGAGCAGATGAATGAGCCGGATTTGACGGCGCTGCCGGGCGTATTCCGCACGGTGAGCGCAACCGGCTTCAAGGGGCGGATCGCCCAGAGCACGGGATTGTCCATGCTGCTGGTGCAGTATGAGGATTCAGCCAATGCCGAGCACACCATCTGGCGGCGGTACGAGCCGACATCCCGCACCCTGACGACGGTGTCCTTTGTGACCATCGAGGGGAAAAAGTATATCTCCTGCGACGGTGAGGATAATATCTTGTTTCTGAACAACAAGCAGGGAGACATGTATTACATCAAAAATGCGGACGGGCAGGTGGACCTGCTGGTGCACACGGACAATGTGGCCCTGGAGGAAAAATCCGGCCTGCTGAGCCATATTTCTACGGCAGCGCTGCTGGCAGTGATTGCGGTGCTGCTGGCGGCCGGCGTATGGCTGCTGCTGAACTGGAAAAAGATGAAGGTAAAGAGCAAAAAGAGCGAGGAGATCGCTTATTTCCGGCCGTATCTCAGCTCCTATACGGAGGAGCAGGACGGGCAAAGAGAGACAATGGAAAAATAGAGAAAGCGCGGTGGTGAGGAACAATGGACGCTGTTGCAAAAAAAATAGAGATCCGCGAGGTCAGCCAGCGCAAAACGGCCTATTTGTTTATAAAGCGTGTGTTTGACATCGTGCTGTCCCTGGTTTTGATCGTGGTGCTGCTGCCGCTGCTGCTGCTTGTGATGGCGGCCATTGCGATCGACTCACCCGGGCCGGTGATTTTTAAGCAGAAGAGGATCGGCTACCAAGGAAAAGAGTTCATGATCTTCAAGTTCAGGACGCTCAGTATAACCGCACCGGACAATGTGGCGACACGGAAGCTGGAGAATATCGACGGCTGCTCCACCAAGCTGGGCAGGCTCCTGCGCCGCCTGAGCATTGACGAGCTGCCGCAGCTGTTCAATATTCTGCGGGGCGATATGTCGTTTGTGGGTTTCCGGCCGGTTTGTACGTCTGAAAAAAAGCTCAATGCCCTGCGCAGAAAGATGGGCGTGTTTGAAGGACGTCCGGGCCTCACGGGCTATGCCCAGGTGCTGGGACGGGACAGCATCGGCGTTGCACGCAAGGCGCGGCTGGATGCGGAGTATCAGAGAAAACGCTCCCTGCGGCTGGATCTGTGGTGCATAGTGAAATCCGTCACGGTGGTGCTGTCCGGAAGCGGGGTTATGTGAGGAGAAGCTTTCTCACAGTTATAACACAAAACAGGGTGGGGAAGGGTCTTCATCAGCACCTGCATAAAACCCACGTCATCCGGCAGATGTCAAAGAATACCTCACCGAAAGAGCGGCGCAGAAGGATAAACGCTTCGGCCCCGGGTGATGGCAAGAGAGTAGAGTATGAAAACACTTTGGAAGATTATTATTTCACATATCCAGTACCGCAAACAGATTCTGCAGCTGGCAAAAACAGATCTGATCAAGACCTATCGCGGAGCACTGCTGAGCTGGGGCTGGGCGATCTTAAAGCCAGCCATAACCATTGCGGTATACTATTTCGCTTTTACGGTGGGCCTGCGCACCGGAAAACCGGTAAAGGGATACCCATACTTCCTGTGGCTTATTTCAGGATTTATCCCCTGGTTTTATATCTCCGCTATATATACCGGGGGGGCCTATTCCCTTCATAAGTACGCATTTTTGGTTAAAAAAATCAAGTTTCCCGTCTGCTGCGTGCCGATGATCGTGGGCCTGTCCAATATGATCGTGCATCTGGCGCTGACATTGCTGATGATCATCATATTTATCGCTATGGGTGCGCCGGTTACCATCTATCTGGCACAGCTGCCGTTTTACTGGCTGCTGATGCTGATGATGGGCGTGGCGTGGGGCCTGTTTTCCGGACAGGTCACGGCGGTCAGCAAGGATTTTTATCAGCTTGTCCGCAGCTCATTTACGGCGCTAATGTGGCTGTCCGGCATTTTTTATCAGATTTCCGACATTAAGGGTGCCGCTCTGCGCTTTATTCTGAGATTGAATCCTGTAACTTATATAGTTGATGGCTTCCGATACTGCTTCATCGACCATGTATGGTTTTGGGAGGAACCAATGTCACTGCTGCGATTTATGCTGGTTTACCTGCTTTTCGTGTTTTTGGGCGTCAAGATCTACAGCCGCACGGAAAAAACCATCACGGATGTTTTGTAGAGGTACGATATGACTGAAGAACACGAGGTAGTAATACAGTTCCGAAATGTGACAAAGAACTTCGACCTGTTTAAAAACGACAAGCAGCGCCTGAAGTCTTTGCTGTTTCACAATACAAATGCCAAGAAAAAAGTCGCCATAGATAACCTGTCCTTTGACATCCGCCAGGGGGAGGCCGTGGCGATTCTGGGCAAAAACGGCGCCGGAAAATCCACCATGCTGAAGATGATCTCCGGCGTGACCTTTCCAACGGTGGGCTCGGTGCGTGTCACCGGCCGTGTCAGCGCCCTGCTGGAGGTTTCCGGCGGCTTTGACCCGGAGCTTTCCGGCCGGGAGAATATCTATTTCCGCGGCGAGCTGCTGGGCATCAGCCGGGAGGAGCTGAAGGAGATGGAGCCGGACATTGTGGCTTTTTCGGAGTTGGGCAGCTATATCGATATGCCCATCCGCACCTATTCCAGCGGTATGAAATCCAAGCTGGGCTTCTCCATCAACGCCAATATCCGCCCGGATATCATTATTGTGGACGAGGCCCTCAGCGTGGGCGACAAGGATTTCCGCGCTAAGTGCCGCAGACGGATCGCAGAGATTTTGAACAGCGGTGTGACCTTCCTCTTTGTCACCCATTCTACGGCGGAGGCAAAGAATTTCTGCAAGCGGGGCTTGGTGATTCGCGAAGGCAAGCTGGTCTTTGACGGAGATATTAAAGACGCGGCGGCGTTTTATGAAAAAATGCATGTGTAGAGGTTGAAAATGTCAACATTTATAAATGGCAGAAAGAAAAAGCAGTGCCGTGATGCCTACTCCCAATCGGTATTCATTGATTTTGTGGAACGGCACCAGCACTTGGCAGCGGTGAATTATCCGGATTCCTTTGAAGCGGAGCTGGACATTGTCAATAACGTGACCTTTGCTAAGAGCTTGGCCCGCAGGAGGCTGATCCATCGCAACAAGCTGGGCGGCTACAGCGCCACCAGAGAGGGACGAAAGCTGATCGACCCGGAATATGTGGCATTTTATCGGTTTTGCAGCCCCTATGTAGATGTATGCGACTTTGAGCAGGAGCGGGAGCAGCACCGGGAGGAGAGCTTCTGCGCGGCTATGTGGAGTATTCTCCTGCGGGAAATGCACCGGCGGATGCAGAAGGGCGATTTTCCAGCTGTCTGCAACCTGCACAGAGACATTGCGCGGCTGTATGAGCTGGAGCAGTGCAATGAACAGGCGGCCTATCATTTTGTGACGGCACTTTACATTCAATACAGCGGCCTGCCGTATTATAAGGATCTGCTGCTTATGCTCCGGGGTGCCAAAAAAGAAAGTACGGTGCGGGATTCCTTCGGTGCTATTTATGCGCCGCCCATGATTGTGGATGGAATCAAACGGCATATCGGCCGGATCACTCCGGATTTTGTGCGGGAGGTATTTCACCGCAACCCGCTGGTCATTAACCTGTGCAGCCCGGAGATGCTGTATGAACTGATCCAAACGCTGTGCAGCGGGACCTATGACGACAAGGTCTGGCAAGGGAAGCTGCGAGAAGCCTTTGGGGCACTGATGGAAAACGCGAAAAAGGCCGGGGCGGCTGCCCGAGCGGTGCCCGGGCGGAGAATGGAGCCGGACGGAGGAAAGCTATGAAAGCGATCGTGGGCGTGGCCCGCTGGCTCATCAGCGTCCTGTTTCTGCTTCGGCGCAGGATGGGTGTGAGGCACAGGACCTGTTTTTTTAGCCGCCAGGCCAGCCGGCTTACGCCGGATTTTGCCTTGCTGCAGCAGCAGCTCCGCGAAGCAGACCCCACCATGGATATCGTAACCATCTGCTGCCGCTATCGGGGCCGGCAGGATGGATTGCCGCGCTTTTTGCGGCAGTGCGTGCGGAGCGTTTTCCTGGCTGCCTCGGCCCAGGTATGTGTGCTGGACGGTTACTGGCCCACCATCTGCCTGCTCCGGGATAAAAGGGACCTGCGGGTGATCCAAATCTGGCATTCCGTGGGGAAAATCAAGAAATCCGGGTATCAGACCTTGGATAAGCCCTCCGGGCGGTCCGGTGCCATGGCCCGGGCCCTGTGTATGCACCGGAATTATGACGCTATTATTGCCGGCGGTCCGGCGTGGAATCCGTTTTACTGCGCCGCTTTTGACGTGACGGAGGACAGGCTTCGAAACTGGGGCCTGCCGCGGCTGGACCATCTGGTTTCTGCAAAGGGAGAGGCAGCACTGTGCCGAAGGAGATTCCCGGAGCTGGCCGGGCGCACGGTGGTTTTGTACGCACCCACTTATCGTACATACCCCTTGGAGCTGCCGGATCCGGATTTTTCCTGCTTCCCTAAGGACCGGTACGCAGTGCTGTGCCGCTTCCATCCGAATCAGGCGCTGGCGGGCGGCAACCGGGACAGTGATTATCCCCAGGAGGGTATTTTTGACCTGCTTCAGATGTGCGATTATTTTATCACGGACTATTCCTCTCTGGCGCTGGAGGCAGCGGCTATGGACAAGCCCACGCTGTTCTACCTGCCGGATGATGAGCGCTACCGCAGCGAAAACGGCGTGAACATAGATCTTTTTCAGGTCATGCCCCACTGCACCTTTACCGCTCAGGAGGACCTGTTCCGCATGATTGACAGCGGCGCATATCCCCTGGAAGCCCTGCAAACATACAAAAAAATGTATCTGCCCCAGGACCTGGGTCACGCCACCGAAAAAATCACAGAGCTTATTCTGCAGGATGACAGAACGCTGAAGAAGGAAGCTGCTGCCTGCTGAAAAACGGTGAAATATTATACTGAATAGTGCGCACCCCTATGAAATTGCCATTGCCATGCCAGGGCACATACAGATAGTACAATCCCCTTAGATATCAAGGGAAACCCCGGCTCTGATGGAGAAGGCTAAAAACTACGGCGCAGAAAAATATTGAAAAAAACATCTCCAAATAACAATAGGTGAAAAGCTGCCAATCAAAGCTTGCAAAAATGAGGGGACGAATTCCGTAATCCCTTCGCCTCCCGTTTTAGGCCTACATGAAGCATACGGAAGGGCCTTTCCTCATGGCAGAAGCATTTTGCGTGTTGCCCTCCGCGGCACTAAAACGAGGCCTGGCATTTATTAATGCCAGGCCTCGTGAGGTTTTATTAACCTTTACCTCATTTAGGAATTGTGGGATCCTGAGACGAATTCCGGCTGTATTTAGGCTGACAATTCACGCATCGAGGGAGGA
>OGWZ01002458.1_pt1 | contig 14425 bp, 14 predicted proteins | sample 1576141 | NCBI WGS metagenome assembly OGWZ01 (sample SAMEA3541512, study PRJEB24748) | human gut metagenome | biome: human gut; feature: human-associated habitat; material: faeces | place: China | collected 2012
GCTTTGGAACAAATGTAACAGAAGTTTTAAATTGGGTAGCAAAAGGAAGTGCTTCTTGCGGTGTTGTATATGCAACAGATGCAGCAAGTAACAAGGATGTAAAAGTTTTTGCAGAAGCACCAGCAGATGCTTTAAAAACGCCAGTTATTTATCCAGTTGCAGCATTAAAGAAAAGTAAAAATAAAGATGCAGCTGATAAATTCGTAAAATTCTTACAGAGTGAAAAAGCATTAAAAGTCTTCAGATCTTATGGATTTACAATTAATAAATAAGAAGTAGAAGGTGAAAAACAATGAAATTAGTGGATACAAAAGATGCTGTAGGAACTGTGCTATGTCATGATATCACACAGATCATCAAAGGTGTTACAAAAGACGCAAGATTCAGGAAAGGTCATGTAGTCAAAGAAGAAGATATCCCAGTGTTGTTATCCCTTGGAAAAGATCATTTATACGTCTGGGAAGCCGGAGACGATATGCTTCATGAAAATGATGCAGGACCTGATTGATAAGCTTTATGGAAAGAGGTGAATTGAAAAATTAAAGAATGAAGGAATGAAAGAGTCAGAAGTTAAGGAAGGTAAGATTGAATTATCTGCCGAATATGACGGACTCTTAAAGATCGACAAAGAAAAACTATTTACCGTCAATTCTTTCGGGCAGATGATGATCGCGACAAGATCTGGAAATACTCCAGTCAAAGCAGGGGACAAACTGGCAGGTACGAGAATCATTCCACTGGTCATTGAAAAAGATAAGATGCAGGAAGTCAAAGACAGGGTTGGGGATACACCAATCCTGTCTCTTCTGCCTTATAAGAAGAAAAAAGCCGTGATCTTAGCTACAGGAAATGAAGTGTATTATCATAGAATTGAGGATACATTTACTCCAGTTGTGGCAGAAAAGATCAAAGAATACGGTGCAGAAGTGACCAGTACAAAACAGTTGCCAGATGACAATGAACTTTTAACAAAAACAATCTTAGAAGCTATCGAAAATGGGGCAGAAATGGTATTATGCACAGGAGGAATGAGTGTTGATCCAGATGACAAGACACCACTTGCGATCAAGAATACAGGAGCCGATATCATATCTTATGGAGCACCTGTTTTGCCAGGAGCAATGTTTTTACTTGCATATTATAAAAAAGGAGATCAGATAATTCCGATCATGGGACTTCCAGGATGTGTTATGTATTCAAAGAGAACTGTTTTTGATCTTATTCTGCCAAGGATCATGGCAGATGATAAAGTAAGTGCAGAAGAACTTGCACACCTTGGAGAAGGCGGATTATGTCTTGGATGTAAAGTTTGTACTTATCCAAACTGTGGATTCGGAAAAGGGTGGTAGACATGAAATCATATTTACCAAAACGTTTTGATTTCAGGGTCAGAGTTTTTATGGAAGAACCAGATTTTGGAAAAGGAGTTGCACAGTTATTATCATTAACAAGAGAGAAAGGTTCTTTATCTGCTGCATATAAATCCATGGGAATGGCAGCAAGCAAAGCATGGAAGATCTTAAATCGTGCGGAAGCAGACCTTGGAGTCAAATTAGTAGAACGAAAATCTGGCGGAAAGCAAGGGGGAGGTTCACACCTTACACCAGAAGGTGAAGATATTCTGAATCGTTATGAAAACTTTCAGAAAGAAGTTGCTGAAGCAGTAAAACGTTCTTTTATAAAAAACTTTGGAAATTTAGGAGAATCATAAAATATCATGAGAAAAAAAGAATTAAAAACAGTGATCACATTTGAGACAACAACACAGGCGATCGGTATGGAAAGTGCCTGCAAAAAACATCAGATCGCAGGAAGATTGATCCCAGTACCAAAAGAGATCACAGCAGGATGTGGAATGGCATGGATGACCCCTTTAGAAAATGAAGAATTTGTGGTACAATTTATGTCAGAACATGAAATCATCCCACAAGGGGTATTTCAGGTAGAAATTTAAATTGGAGGTTAAGTATGAAACAGATTGATGAAAGAGGGAATGCTTGTCCGATTCCGGTTGTACACACAAAGAAAGCATTAGGATCAATGGATGGAGAGACAAAATTAGTCGTTCTGGTAGATAATGAACCAGCTGTCCAGAATGTTACAAGATTTGCAGAAGGTAAAAACTGCGAAGTTAAAAGCGAGAAGATCTCAGACAATGAATTTAAGATTGAGATCATGGCAGAGAATTATACACCAGCAGATGAGGAAGAAGAGATTGTCTGTGAACCATCTGCAAAGGATGATTTTATCATCGCTGTATCATCCAACGAGATGGGACAAGGAGAGAAAGCTCTTGGTCAAACATTGATCAAAGCGTTTTTATTTGCAGTAACAAAACAGGATAAACTTCCATCAAAGATATTATTTTATAATTCAGGAGCATATCTTACATGCGAAGATTCTGATTCTTTAGAAGATTTAAAAACATTAGAAGCAGAAGGAGTCGAAATATATACTTGCGGAACATGCTTAAATTTCTATGATATTACAGATAAATTAGCGGTTGGTTCCATCACAAATATGTATGATATCGTAGAAATGATGGAAAAAGCAGGAAAAGTGATCAAACCTTGAGGAATATCTATGAAAGATTTAATCATTGTAAGAGGCGGTGGAGATATCGCCACAGGTACAATTTATAAATTGGTAAAAAGTGGTTTTCATGTGTTGATCTTAGAAATTGCACATCCATCTGCAATTCGTAGAAATGTTGCATTTTCAGAAGCAGTTTATGAAGAAAAGTGGCAGGTTGAGGATATGACCTGCCATCTTGCACATGATATCAAAGAAGCAGAACAGATCATGAAAGCAGGGAATCCGGCATTAATGATCGATCCAAAAGGAGAGATGATCAAACAGTTGCATCCGATCGCAGTTGTTGATGCCATTCTTGCGAAGAAAAATCTTGGTACAACAAGAGATATGGCACCGATCACGATTGCTTTAGGACCTGGATTTACAGCCGGGGAAGATGTCGATGTTGTGATCGAGACGATGCGTGGACACAGGCTTGGAAGGATCATCAAAGAAGGCAGTGCGATCCCGAACACAGGAATTCCAGGAGTGATCAAGGGCTTTGGAAAAGAACGAGTGATCCATTCCCCAGCTAAAGGGATCTTAAGAAACATCTGTCATATCACAGATATGGTAAGCAAAGGCCAGTTATTAGCAAAGATAGAAACGCCAGAAGGCACGATTGTTGATGTAGTTGCAAGTATGGATGGATTACTGAGAGGTTTAATTCGTGATGGATATCCGGTGACAAAAGGATTTAAGATCGCAGATATCGATCCGAGAGCTGAAGAATACGATAATTGCTTTACAATTTCAGATAAAGCCAGATGCATTGCAGGTGGTGTTTTGGAAGCATTATTATATTTGAAAAATAATCTTGCTGATCAGCAGGAAGAACCAAATGTTCCTATACATATACATACCCATGAGAAACAAAAGGCAGAAACAATTTATGCAGATTATGCAGCAACGCATATCACGAAACCAGAGTGTGTCAAAGATGCAATTATGAACGCATTAACACTGGGCAACAGCGGAAGAGGTGTCAACGAAAGTTCTCTGGATGCTGCAAGAAAGATTTACGAAGTTCGTACGAAAGTAGATCAGTTTTTTGACGGCTATGGAGCAGAACAAGTTGTATTTACCAGTGGAATTACAGAAAGCTTAAACACAGTGATTAAAGGAAGCTTAAATCATGGTGATCATGTGATCACAACGTTTATGGAGCACAACAGCGTTCTTCGTCCATTATATGAGATGGAACAACAAGGAGTTTGCTTAACGATCACTTCACCAGATGTGAGGAATATCAAACAGGCGATCACAAAAGATACCAAGATGATCGTGATGACGCATGCATCCAATGTGACAGGTGAAACGTTTGATATCCAAAGTGTTGGAAAACTTTGTAGAGAAAAAGGAATTTTATTTGTCGTTGATACCGCTCAAAGTGCTGGAGTGATCCCAATTTCTATGAAGGAAAATAATATCGATATATTATGTTTTACCGGACATAAAGGCTTGATGGGGCCGCAGGGAATTGGCGGAATCTGTATTAGAAAAGATGTGGAGATCCGTCCGTTAAAAACAGGTGGAACAGGAATTTTATCATTTTCGAAAACACAGCCAGAAGTGCTGCCACAGGCATTGGAAGCAGGAACATTAAATGGGATCGGAATCGCAGGACTTGGGGCAGCGATTGATTTCATCAATACATATGGAATTGATAAGATCCGTGAACAGGAAATGAATCTTATTGAAATATTTTATAAAAAAATTCGGAAGATCCAAGGAATTAAAATTTACCATGAAAATCAATTAGATCTGACAAAACAAACCGCCATTTGTTCGATCAATCTGGAAGAATATGATTCTGGAAGTGTCAGTGATGAATTAATGGAACGTTTTCAGATACAGACAAGATCAGGTGCTCATTGTGCACCATTGGTACATGAGCATTTCGGTACGATAGATCAGGGAATGGTAAGATTCAGTTTTGGACATGAGACAACAATGAAAGAAATCAACCAGATAATAAATGCAGTTAAGATTCTTGCAGAAGAATAAAGAGGAAAAAGATATGATCATTGCAGTTGTAGGTTCCGGTGGAAAAACAACGAGAGTTCATAAGTTAGCACAGTATTATAGAAGTCTTGGAAAGAAAGTCTTTGTCACAACGACAACTCATATGAAAAAGGAATCCGATACTGTGATCCCTGAAAATATAGAAGATATTCGAAAGCAATTAAATGAAACCGGATATTGTATGGCGGGGATGCCTGCGACGCCAGAAGATGCATTAGTACAAAAGATCGGACCATTACCAGAAGATTTCTATGAAATTGCAGTAAAAGAAGCAGATATCACGCTGATAGAAGCGGATGGTTCCAGGGGAATGCCAGCAAAGATTCCAGCAGATTATGAACCAGTGATCCCTGAAAATATCGATGAGATTCATATTGTGGTCGGAATGTCAGCACTTGGGAAACCAGCCAGCCAGGTTGTTCACAGACTTTCCTTAGCGGATAAGGATTTAGAAATCAAAGAAGATACGATCCTTACACCGCTGCATTTACAAAAATTACTGAAGAAAGGATATCTAGGACCATTGAGAGAGCAATATAAAGATACAAAAATCAAAGTATATCCAGGACAGGTAGACACACTGTATCAAAGAGTGATCGCTCGATTCTTACAGGAAGAAAAAGATGTCGCACAGATTAAGGAAGATTGGTTTAAGATTCAGCCAAAACTAGTTATCTTTGGGGCTGGACATGTAGCGATCCAATTACTCCGGATTGCGAAATTTTTAGATTTCTACACGATTATGATCGATGACAGAGAGGAATTTGCAGATCCAGAGAAACTATCACAAGCAGATGAAGTTTACTGCAGAGATTTTCATGATATAGAAGATATTTTGCCAGAACAGGATAACGCATTTTATGTGGTTGTCACACGTGGACATGCAAATGACAGATTATGTGCAGAAACGGTATTACGAAGACCATATCTCTATCTTGGAATGATCGGAAGCAAAGGAAAAGTTGCAAAAACCTTCGAGATAATGAAAGAAGAAGGATATAGTGAAGAACAGATCAGCACGATCCATGCACCAATCGGATTAAAGATCGGTGCAAGAACGCCAGAAGAGATTGCAATCAGTATCGCAGCAGAGATGATTGCAATCAAAAATCACGAAACACAAAGTACGATGAGTAAAGAACTTTTTGAGACAAAAGAATCAGGAGTGCTGTGCATTATCACAAAGAAATCCGGTTCATCTCCACGAGGTGTTGGAAGTATGATGCTTGTCACAAAAGATGGAATTATTGGAAGTATTGGTGGAGGAAACTTAGAAAAAACTGTTATGGAAGAAGCACCATCGATGAAAGAGATCACAAGGAAAAAATATGATCTATCGAATGCACAGAGTGCAACACTTGGCATGATCTGTGGTGGTAAAAATGAAATATTATATGTTCCAGTATAAAAAGACAGAAAAAACAACACAGGAGTAGAAAATGGGAAAATACGATTTTGACGAAGTAATCGACAGACATGGAACAGATTGTTTGAAATACGATTTTGGAATGAAGAGAAAAGGAAGAGATGACCTGCTTCCTCTTTGGGTAGCAGATATGGATTTTCGTCTGCCAGATGAGATTCTTGATGAATTTCACAAAAGAATTGATCATGGGATTTTTGGATATACGGATCCATTAGATGAATATTTTGATGCAATGAACCACTGGTTTTCAACAAGATACGGATATACGATCGAACCAGAATGGGTAACACTTGGAGCAGGAATCGTTTATGCACTTGGAACAAGTGTCAGAGCATTTACCGAAGAAGGAGATGCCATGATGGTTATGCAGCCAGTGTACTATCCATTCAGTGAAGTTATCAAAAATGATGGAAGAAAACTGGTAAACTGTCAGCTTCGTTATGAAAATGATCATTATTCCATCGATTTTGAAAAAATGGAACAGATGATCAAAGAAGAAAATGTAAAAGCACTGATCTTCTGCAATCCACACAATCCAGTTGGAAGAGTCTGGACAAGAGAAGAAATGGAAAAAGTCGCAGAAATCTGTTTAAAATACAACGTAATCTGGATGGTTGATGAGATGCATTGTGATTTCATTTTTCCAGGACATGAGTTTACAAGCTGTATGAATCTGGATAAAAAATTTCATGAGATCATTGCACTTTACAGCTCTCCAGGAAAGACATTTAATGTTGCAGGATTACAGCCAGCAAATATCATTATTCCGAACAAAGAATTAAGAAAAAAATATCAATGGGCTAATACACAGGCAGCTTACAGTCAGGGAAGCTTAATGGGACAGCTTGCTGTGAAAGTATGTTATACAAAAGGTGCTGACTGGGTGGATGAATTGGTAGAATATATATATGAAAACGTAAAGTATATGAGCCGATATGTAAAAGAGAACTTCCCAAAAGCAAAGATGGTAGAACCAGAAGGGACTTATTTGGTATGGGTTGATTTCTCAGGATATGGATTCAGCAATGCAGAATTAGAACATTTAATGTTAGAAGAAGCAAAATTGTGGCTGGATTCTGGAATCATCTTTGGACCAGAGACAGCTCAGTTTGAGCGTTTCAACGTTGCGTGTCCACGAGTGATGGTTGAGCAGGCACTGACACAGTTAAAAGATGCACTGGATAAGCATCTGGCAGAGAAATAAGACAGATTTGTCTGGATATATATTAAGATTGAGAGGAAAAGAAATGGAGAAACAAAAGAAGAATCTAGGATCAGTGGCCTTTCTTCCACTGATCGTATTTCTAGTATGTTATGTAGGATGTGGAATTACATTTACCTTGATGGGAGCAGATGACCCATTTGGAAAATTCCCACGTCATGTTGCACTTTTGGCAGGATGTGCGGTCGCACTTCTTTTAAACAGAAGTATGGATGTAAAAGATAAATTAAACATTATGACGACAAACATGGGAAATTCCGGAGTTATGATGATCGTTTTGATCTATCTGATGGCAGGGGGGTTTCAGGGAGCAGCAGCGGCAATGGGAGGAAAAGATTCTGTTGTTAATCTATGCCTTCATGTGATTCCAGTAACATTTTTGATTCCAGGCGTATTTTTAATGTGCTGTTTTATCTCTACATCGATAGGAACATCCATGGGAACCATTGCAGCAATGGCACCAATCGCGATCAATGTGGCACAGGGAGCACACTTAAATGTTGCGATCGTTGGAGCAGCAGTGATCGGAGGGTCTTATTTTGGAGATAACCTTTCCATGATTTCTGATACAACGATTTCAGCAGCAGAAGGATGCGGTTCTGAGATGAAAGATAAGTTTAAGATGAACTTCTTTATCGCATTACCGGCTGCGATCGTGGCAATGATCCTTTATTCAGTGATCGGAGGAACTGGAAGTGGAGCAATTAAGGCAGGAAGTTACAATATCATTGAAGTCCTTCCATATCTTATTGTTCTTGGAGCAGCATTGATGGGGATTAACGTTGCAGTTGTACTTTTTGTAGGAATCCTTTCTGCAGGTATTATTGGACTTTGCGTGGGAAGTTGCGGATTCTTTGACTGGATTCAGGCAATTGGGAATGGTATGAGTGATATGTTTAGTATCAGTATGGTTGCGATCTTGGTATCTGGAATCATTGGTATTGTTCGCGAATATGGCGGAGTTGAATGGCTGGTAGGAGCGATCAGTGGTAAGATCAAGAACAGACGCGGTGCAGAATATGGAATCGGGCTGATGTCAGGAATTCTTTCTGCAGCAATGGTAAATAACACGATCGCTATTATTGTTACTTGCCCGATTGCAAAAGAAATCGGTAAAAAATATAAGATTGCACCAAAGAGACTTGCCAGTTTGGTAGATATTTTTGCCTGCGCATTCATCTCATTGATGCCACATGATGGAGGTATGTTAATGATCACGGCACTCGCAGATGTATCACCACTTAATGTGTTAAAATATTCATTTTATATGTTTGGATTGATCATTGCTACTTGTGTGACGATACAGTTTGGATTGATGGATGAGAAAAATTAGATTGTAATATACCAGAATTAAGGAAATGAGCGATCGTAGTTCTGTGACAAGAACTGTTTTTTTGCAAAATCATGAACTTGCTCATTTTAAAAAAATAGATTGTTTCCCTTAGAGCATGGGAAACAATCTATTTTTTTATATTTCTACAAATTTTATTTATTCATAAGCTTTTATTTATTAGGGATCAGTACAATATCTTCCCCAGCTTTTCTTCTCTGATATAACTCAGCAGTTGCTGTAAGTAATACATCAGAAGAAGAGTTTAAGCAAGTTTCAACAGAATCCTGTACTACTCCAATGATGAATCCAACACCAACAACCTGCATGGCAACATCATTTGAGATACCAAATAAAGAACATGCAAGAGGGATCAACAGTAAGGATCCACCAGCAACACCAGAAGCACCACATGCAGAAACAGCAGCTAAGACACTTAAGATGATCGCTGTAGGAATATCAACAGAGATACCCATTGTATGAGCAGCTGCAAGAGTCATAACTGTGATCGTGATCGCAGCACCATCCATGTTGATCGTAGAACCAAGAGGGATAGATACAGAATAGTTATCTTCATTTAATCCCAGTTTCTCGCAAAGAGCCATGTTCATAGGAATGTTTGCAGCAGAACTTCTTGTAAAGAATGCTGTTAAACCACTTTCTTTTAAGCATTTTAAGATCAGTGGATATGGGTTTCTGCGAAGCATACTAAATACGATGATTGGATTTGTTACAAATACTGTAAATAACATACATCCAACTAATAGGGCAAGAAGTTTACCATAATCAGTAAAGATGCTTAATCCGTTTGTAGATACAGTGTTATATACAAGTCCTAGAATACCAAAAGGAGCACAGTTGATGATCCAGTGTACAGCTTTTGTAACTGCAGCAGAGATATCATGAAGAGCTTTTTTAGTTCCAGGAGTTGCAGCTTTTAATGCAAGTCCAAAAATAACAGCCCATGCAAGGATACCGATGTAATTTGCATTTACAAGGGAATCAACAGGGTTTGATACGATATTCATTAATAAGTTCTTTAATACTTCTAACACACCCGTTGGAGGAGCGGCTTCAGATGTAGCGGCTTTTCCAAGACGTAATGTGATTGGGAAGAGAAAACTTCCACATACTGCGACAACAGCACCAATAAATGTTGTTAGCATATAAAGGATGATAACAATACGCATATTTTTTGCACCGTTGCTCTTAGAATTTGCTAAAGAAGCAATGACAAGTACAAATACAAGGATTGGGGCTACAGCACGAAGAGCACCAACAAATAAATCTCCAAGTAGAGCAAGCCCTGTTGCTTTTGGAGCAGCTACACCAAGAATAGCACCGATGATCAGACCGATTAAGATTCTTACGATCAGACTTAAGCTATTCCACTTTTGTAATAGGTTTTTCATTTTAAAAATTCCTTCTTTCATTATTTTTTTATTTTTAAGTGATATTTTGACACTTACATCATATTTTCTTAAAAATAAAGAATCAATCTTGTCTATTATATTTACTTTTATTCCTTAAGTCAATACAAAATGTCTTTTTTACGAAAATGAGTGTCTTTCTAGTGCGGACACACAAAAATCTTTTCACAATGAAATATTGACACTTTACGCATTTGATTTTACAATAAAACATAAGAGTATAGATCATAAGAGAAGACGCACAGATTCTATACGGAAAGCGGAAAAGGAGAAAATAATGAAACAGGTAATATTAACAGGAGACAGACCAACGGGACGACTGCATGTTGGACATTATGTAGGATCTTTAAAAGAACGTGTGAGACTGCAGAATTCTGGTAAATTCGACGAAATTTATATCATGATCGCTGATGCCCAGGCATTAACAGATAATGCAGAACATCCAGAGAAAGTAAGACAGAACATTATGCAGGTAGCACTTGATTATCTTGCATGTGGGTTAGATCCAGAGAAAGTCAATATCTTTATTCAGTCTATGGTACCAGAACTTACAGAACTGTCTTTCTACTATATGAACTTAGTTACAGTTGCAAGAGTGCAGCGTAACCCAACAGTAAAAGCAGAGATTAAACAGAAGAATTTTGAAGCAAGCATTCCGGTTGGATTTTTCACATATCCGATCAGTCAGGCAGCAGATATCACTGCATTTAGAGCAACGGTCGTACCAGCAGGAGAAGATCAGATGCCAATGGTAGAGCAGTGCAAAGAGATCGTACACAAGTTTAACTCTGTATATGGAGAGACATTAACAGATCCACAGATCGTACTGCCAGACAATCAGGCATGTTTAAGACTTCCAGGAATCGACGGAAAAGCGAAGATGAGTAAATCTCTTGGAAACTGTATTTACTTATCTGATGAACCACAGGATATCAAGAAGAAAGTAATGTCCATGTTTACAGATCCAAATCATTTAAGGGTTGAAGATCCAGGACAGGTAGAAGGTAATCCAGTATTTATCTACTTAGATGCGTTCTGTAAACCAGAATACTTTGAAGAGTTCTGGCCAGAATACAATAACTTAGATGAATTAAAAGCCCATTATCAGCGTGGAGGACTTGGAGATGTCAAAGTGAAGAAGTTCTTAAACAAAGTACTTCAGGCAGAATTAGAACCAATCCGCGAGAGAAGAAAGATGTGGGAAGCAAAACTTCCAGAAGTTGCAGAAATTCTTCAGCAGGGAACAAAAGTTGCAAGGGCAAAAGCACAGGAAACAATGAAAGATGTGCGTCATGCGATGAGAATCGATTATTTTAATGAAGAAGGATTATTTTAATTTTAGATCATATATTTTTAAAGTAAAGCATGACAAAAGGGTCTGCATATCCGTAGGATAGGCAGGCCCTTCTTTAAATTTATATCATAGGAAATTCCGATGAAATGCCACAATAGAATTAAAATACAAAAGAACAAGAAAAGGAGGTCTTTATGGAAAATAAATCAAAAGGGAAAGCAGTTGAAAGGATTTATGCATTGCTTGATGAGAGAAGTTTTGTAGAAATCGGACAGGCGGTAACAGCAAGAAGTACAGACTTTCAGTTAGACAAAGTAGAGACTCCATCGGATGGGGTTGTAACAGGATATGGACTGATCAATGGATGCCCAGTTTATGTATACAGTCAGGATGTCCAGGTACTTGGTGGTTCCATCGGAGAAATGCATGCAAGAAAGATCGTAAATCTTTATGACCTTGCGATCAAGACAGGAGTTCCAGTCATCGGGATGATCGATTGTGCAGAAATCCGTCTGCAAGAATCAACGGATGCACTTCATGCATTTGGAATGATCTATAAGAAACAGGCAGAGGCATCTGGAGTGATCTTACAGATTAGTGCAATCTTTGGAAATTGCGGGGGTGGTCTTTCTGTATTTACAACGTTAACAGATTTTACATTAATGGAAGAAAAAGGACAGTTGTTTGTAAATGCACCAAATGCGATCGAAGGAAACAGGAAAGAAGTATTAAACAGTGCAAGTGCAGTCTTCCAGAGCAAAGAAGCAGGAACGGTAGATTTTGTTGGAAATGAAACAGAAGTTTTCGAAGAGATCCGAAAGTTAACCCAAATCTTTCCATCAAACTACAAAGATCAAAGCAAGGTCATAGATTGTGTAGATGACCTGAATCGTCTCTGTGAAAATATTTCAGCAGGAAATGGAAAGGAAATCTTGATACAGATTGCAGATCAGAATGAATTTGTAGAATTAAAGAAAGACTATGGAAATGATATGGCGATCGGATTTATCCGCCTGAATGGAGAAACGATCGGATGTATTGCCAATAAGGAAGAAAGAATCAGCGCACAGGGAGCGAAAAAAGCAGCATCCTTTGTGAAATTATGCGATGCGTTTGGTATTGGAATTTTGACAGTTACAGATACCGTTGGATTTGTAGCCGAAATCGAACAGGAAAAAGAACTTTCACAGGCAATCGGAGCAATGACAGGAGCGTTTGTACAGGCAACAGTTCCAAAAGTGAATGTGATCTCAAAGAAAGCATTTGGAAGTGCCTATGTATCTATGAACAGTAAATCAATTGGAGCAGACTTCGTATATGCATGGAGTGATGCAAAGATTGGAATGATGGAAGCAGATATGGCTGTCAAGATCATGTATCCAGGAGCAAATGCAGATGTACTAAAAGAAAAAGCAAAGGAATATGAAGAATTACAGTCAGATGTTTATACAGCAGCAAGACGTGGATATGTTGACACAGTGATCGATCCGGCAGAAACAAGAAAATATGTCATTGGTGCTTTTGAAATGCTGTATACAAAAAGAGAAATGCAGATACCAAAAAAACATTCTGTATTTTAAAGAAGGAGGGAACCTATGCAGACAGCAGTAAGTAATGCGATCATGGGTGTATCCATTGTATTTTTTGTACTGGTTTCATTAAGTTTTCTCATTTACTTATTTCGTTTTATTCCAATGTTGGAAGAAAAATTGACGAAAAAGAAGATAGCAGAACCGGTAAAGCAAGAAGTACCTGTAGAGGTACCAGTAGAAAAAGAACTCGTTGATGATCTGGAACTAATTGCAGTGATCACAGCAGCGATCGCAGCTTCTGAAGGAAAAGATCCAAGACAATATATTGTTCGTTCGATAAAAAAAGTACACAGAAATCAATGGTAGATCAGGAGGAGAGAAAATGAAAAGTTATAGGATCACAGTAAATGGAAATGTATACGATGTAACAGTGGAAGAAACAACAGGAAATGAAGCAGCAACTGCAACACAGCCAGTATCAAATGCAGGAAGTGTTGAGATTAAATCTTCTGTTCCAGGAAAAATCATTGCAGTTGAAGTATCACAAGGACAGGCAGTGAAAGCAGGAGATACGGTTGTGATCTTAGAATCTATGAAAATGGAGATTCCAGTCGTTGCACCTCAGGATGGAACAATTGCAAGTATCGCTGTATCACAGGGAAATGATGTTGAAAATGGAGCTGTCTTAGCTACCATGAATTAGAATGGAGGGGATTTGATGGCTAATATCACACATACTTTATCGAATCTGATCCACTCTACAGCATTTTTTCATCTGACATGGGGAAACTATGTCATGATCTTAGTCGCACTGGTATTTTTATATCTTGCGATTCGTCATGGATTCGAGCCATTGTTATTAGTACCGATCGCATTTGGAATGTTACTTGTTAATATCTACCCAGATATCATGGCAGATCCAGCAAGTACATCAAACGGTGTAGGTGGATTATTACACTACTTTTATATTTTAGATGAATGGAGTATTCTTCCATCATTGATCTTCCTTGGTGTCGGAGCTATGACAGACTTTGGTCCACTGATCGCTAATCCAAAGAGTTTCTTATTAGGAGCAGCAGCACAGCTTGGAATCTATAGTGCATATTTCTTAGCAATTTTCTTAGGATTTAATGGAAAAGCAGCGGCAGCGATCTCAATCATCGGTGGAGCGGACGGACCAACTTCCATTTTCCTTGCAGGAAAGTTACATCAGACAGGACTTATGGGCCCGATTGCAGTAGCAGCATATTCCTATATGTCACTAGTACCGATCATTCAGCCGCCGATCATGAAATTATTGACAACGGAAGAAGAGAGAAAAATCAAGATGGAACAGTTACGTCCAGTATCAAAGACAGAAAAGATACTGTTCCCAATCATTATCACAATCGTTGTCTGCCTGATCCTTCCAACAACAGCACCGCTCGTTGGTATGTTAATGCTTGGAAACTTATTCCGTGAAAGTGGAGTAGTCAAACAGTTATCAGAAACTGCATCCAATGCTTTGATGTATATCGTAGTTATCTTACTTGGTACATCTGTTGGTGCAAGTACAAGTGCAGAAGCTTTCTTAAAGATCAGTACTTTAAAGA
>OGWZ01002467.1_pt1 | contig 14394 bp, 9 predicted proteins | sample 1576141 | NCBI WGS metagenome assembly OGWZ01 (sample SAMEA3541512, study PRJEB24748) | human gut metagenome | biome: human gut; feature: human-associated habitat; material: faeces | place: China | collected 2012
CGATTCCATTCTTTACCTAAAAATTATTCATCCCCCAAATTTCCGTGAAGAGCCTTTTTATTTCATTCAGCCATTTCTATTTTTCTCTAAGGTCCGCTCAAAAACATTCATTGCACTACAAAAAGACCCGGTATCTCCAAATCAGCATGGAATGCCCAATGAGTTCGGTGTCTGCATGGTCTACGGCCGCTGCTGTACGGGGTACGACGGCGCGCGCCAGGCATGAGTCTCCCGTCATTTCTGCATATGTGGAGCTGATTTAGAGTCCTGGGTACTTTCTGTAGTTCATAGTTTGATCCTTTCTGGCCAGATTGGATAGAAGGAAGCAAGGGGATCCCTGCGTCTCCGAAATACTCTCTCCTGCGATGCCTAGGATTGACAGGAAAGTGCCTGCTTTCAGAATTGCCTTATAAACTTGGTCCTTCTACTATATTAATAGAAAAAATCGCTTTTATGTGAACGTGGAAAATATAAAAATTTTTCTTTCTCTTCATTGTACGGAAAGCAAAAGAAGATACAAGCCACCTGCTCGTCATTCTGAGCACCAGCAAAGAATCTCAGTACACGTCGATAGTGACTCCTGCCAGCTACAAGGCACCAACCATCCTCCATTGTTATTTTGACCGCAATGAAGCGGAGTGGAGAGATCTCATGCCAATACAGTTCCCAGCTGCCAGTCCCCAAATCTGCACCATCCGAGTATTACGCTTGTGAGAGACACTGACAATAATAAGCAAAATGCCGCTCACTTTCTCCACTAAATACGAGATGGAGAACCACACTATATTCTTAAGGAAAAAGAATGGTTGCATCTGCATATACGAGTAAATCAGCAGGAGGGACGGGCATATGGAACGATAACTTTCTCCTACGTATTTACTGGTTCCTCCGCACATATTAGGTGGCTCTGAAGCAGCGTAATATTTATTAGGACTCATACTCTGTCCCATCATCAATTCCCATCATCATATTATAGTGAGAAAGGCTGCCATGGGTTTCAAAAATTTTTCGAAAAACGACCAGGTATCTTTTTAATGTATCGTCATCTGGAGTTGAATTTACAGTATCATCAATGAAGCCATGAGATTGACTATTCTCCAAAGCAAGTAAAGAGTGACAGATAAATCTATCTTCACCGTTTATTTTATCATATACATCGTTATTCACTAAATTTCCTAGCGTTTTAAAATAATATTCCAATATTCTCCGCATCACATTAAGTAATGCTATTCTGTCAACCATGCTTATATCATCATTAGCTTGTTTCACCAACTCCCACATCATTTGATAGGTTGTTTTAATAGGACTACGTTCAAAATGTTCTATATTGGAAATATTATTGATTTTCCGAATAATATAGTAGGATATTTTACCTCTCCAATTTTTAGGTGGAGTTGCTGTTACTTCATGATAAAAATACACATTATGGGTAAATAATAATAACTGTGTAAAGCCAGAATCTTGCTGCAAAATCTTATCCTTGCAGATGCCCCTAACAAGAGTACTGACAATATAGAGTACGTTTGCATCAAGGGAAGAAACCGGATCATCAATGACTATAACCTTTTCGCCTAAATTATCTGCCGCATTCGTAGTACTATCCAGTGAAAAATAAAAGTACAAAAATGTGATGAAATTAGCTTCCCCTTCACTTAAGGTCTCTTTAGCTGGAGTTCCATCAGATCTGACGATTTGATAATGTGTTTCATCATCTTCAGAGGTAACCTGCAGGCTGAAATTGGTAAAGCCAAAACTCTTCAAGACTTGATTTATTTTATCCACAGTGGGCCGGATGCTCACCCTATGTTTTTGCAATTCCTTGTCTTTTAATGTAATTTCCGATAACTCTGAATTCAGCTTTTTAACCTGATTTTGTAATTTCTTACAAGCATCATTCAGCTTATCTGTTTCCTTATTGTAATTATTTATTTCCTTCTCAAACTGGGATACCGCATAACGCCAGAAAATAGCATCAATATTGTTGACTTTTTTGGGCTTATCAATACTATCATTGTATTTTACTATTTTTTCGTTAGCTTCTTCGATCAGTTTATTAATTTTTTGAATTAAGGATTCGGAGCTCTGCAGTGTTATAACATTTCCAGGCGTTTGCACTTTTTCAGAAATCTTATTTTGATTGTCATCAAATAAGGATGCTATCTCAATCTGTATCTTTTTTATATCTTCTGTTTTAATATATTTATTTTGTGGCTCTGGCAGGGATATTAAATTGTCAATTTGTGTCAATAATTCTTTGGTTTTTTCAGCATAAGTGTCTGCGTACTTTGCAATTAATCCGACTTTTTCAGTATATGTATGATCAAAATAGGCCTCCAGGGCCTTAGAAAAACCATCGGGCAACTCCTGCTGACAGAATGGACATTTCCCTTTGCTCTTTTCAATAAATTCTTTGCCTTTTAAAACCCATTGACCATTCCCAATCTTTTCAATCAGTATTCCAATGGTGGAATTTGATTTTCCAACGACTGATTCCTTAAATACAGTACTCTTTTCAATGACCTGTAAACCACTATCCTGAACGGGGACAATCAAAGACACTTTAGAAACTTCTGCTTGCTTCATCTGTTTCATATAAGCAATCAGTTGTTCTTTTGTCCAAATATCACTATAATTAGACAGAGAGTCATCAAGCAGTTTACTAAATAACTTGAATTTGCTGCTCTTATATCCAGCAATAAACTCCTCTAATTCAGTCCCTTTCACGCTTTCTTTAAGCTTCCAGCAAATTTCCTCATAATGTCTCCTGCAGGCATTTTCTTTGTTGGAAAAGTATTCTTGAATTTTTTCTTCAGGTATGCCATTAAGTAATTTTTGCTTTTCAGTTATTTTTTCCCTATATTTTTCTCTCAGTTCTTCAATCTGCTTTTCAGTTTCAATAGACTCCTCACCCATAGTATAAATCCCAGGAATGGTACTGGTACTGAAATTCTTTTTTACAAAATCAAGATTATAAACGATAATTTTTTCTGATGCATTGTTTTCCCAAGCAATCGTTGATTCCGGATAATCTTCCTTTTGGTTCAGGACACGACTGATAGTGGTTTTCCCGCTTCCATTAGAGCCATAAAAAAAATTAAGCTTATTTAAATTTCCTATATGTCCATGCTCGTTATCAAAAGTAGCAATTTCTTTAATGTCCATCGAAGTAATCATTTTCAATTCCTCTCCATACAATAAAGTGAATCGTCGATACTCAAGCTAAATCAAATAATTTATAATTATGAACGGTTTTCGTTTCCAGTCTGCCTTCTTATCATAACCAAATATACTCCTCCAAGTTTAATATATTATGGAGTTCCTCTCACTTCTGCCCGATTGATAAATCTGAAAGAGTCCCCTTGGATATCCTGAAGCATAGTAAGATTTAAATCTATATTGATATTCATAATCTTATTGTATCATCCAGAAGCGTTTGTTAGTTTCTCATCTCCGAGAGGCGATAGCCCCAGCTGCTAGAAAAGCCCAAGTATATCCACAGATTCTAACATAGTCTGCATCATTTCATCAATTACATATTGTAAGTAGAAAGTGAATCACATTGTCGCAATCATTCTTAAATACATTTCTTTTAACCCTATACTTGATCTCCATCCCAGCTTATAAATCTTACTTGTATCCAAATTCAAGTGGTGGGGGGGGGAAAATTTTGAATCTGCATCGAGCTTTATCGTAGGCACATGCACCTTAATAGAATCATGAGCAATTTCATGAGATACCAGCTGTGCCATTTCTACAATGCTGCAATAAGTTCCCGAATTGGCAGCATTATATGCCTCACCGTTTTTTCCGGATAAAAGGACTGTCAATATTGCAGTTACCGCATCAGCGGTATAGAGATACATTCTCTTACTGGTGCCAGCTGTCTGCAATTCAATATCAGATTTGTGCATAGCATCCCTAGCAAACTCTGCAAAGGCACGACCATCATTAATGCTGACTCCCGGACCAAAGGTCTGGGCCAAGCGAATTACTTTCCCTGGTACCCCATATTCGCTGGAGTAACTGGCGCATAGATTTTCGCATAGCCGTTTAGATATAGGATAACAACTGCGTACAGTCATAGAATCCAGTGTGCATCCCTGTGTTTCCGGAATAAGTTCATCCGTTAACGGCGCTCCATACACTTCCATGCTGGAAAGGTAAAGAACACCTTCCACCTGGTTCTTCTTGGCCAGTTCCAAAATGTTCTTTGTTCCTTTAACTGCAGTCTGGATTGTTTCAACTGGATGCTGAACGAAATAGAGACTGGCAGTAGGACTTGCGCCATGGATGATATAATCCACCTTTTCTCGAACTTCCGGTAAACTTTCTACAGAGCCAACAATAAAACTTAACGAGGTTCCCTCATTGACATTATGAAAAAGCCCTTTAGCTCTATCGAGGTTTCGTACAAGAGCAATGATTCGCACGTTAAGTTTATACTTATTATTTGCGTAAAGAAGTCCATTGATAACAGTTGATCCAATAAGCCCGGTCCCGCCGGTTATAAAAATTGTCTTTCCCGCTAAAAGTTTCCAATCAATGCTCTCAGCACCGGATATGTATTCCATATCTTCTTGATATATATTAGTAAACATATATAACTCCTTATAACCCAAGAATCTGCAAATTTTCCTTCGCATCCATGATAGCACGGAATACATAAAAATCGGAAGGTGTTGTTATCTTTATATTCTCAGAAGGTCCATCAACCGTATATAACTGCATTCCATAATGCTGCATCAGTGAAGCCGAATCTATAAAATCGCAATTCCCTTCTTCTATAGCCTTCAAGTGTGCCTTATAGATATCTCCCAAAATAAAGCATTGCGGCGCCTTGGCCATTTCACAGCGAGACCTTTCAAAAATCTTTCCTACGCAATCATCACCTTCATTTTTCAGGAATATAGTCTCAATAGCTGGAGAAACGGTAATGGCATTTCCATGCAGTTTGGCCGTTCTTATGCAATTTGTTATCGTTTCTTCATTAATTAAAGGCCGCACCCCATCATGGATAAGAACAATATGATCATCACCATATAAGGTCTCCGCCTCTTTGATACCATGAAAAATAGATTCTTGCCCTGTTGCACCACCAGGTACGATTTTGGTTACCTTCGTGATACTAAATTTCCTAATAAGCCCTGCAGCATAATCCATCCAGCTTTCTAAACAGACCAAAATAATATGGTCAATCAAAGGATGATTCTGAAAATTTTCCAGAGTATAAATTAAGACCGGCTTGCCATGCATTTCCAGAAACTGCTTTGGCTTTGATTTTGTATTCATCCTGGTGCCTGTACCACCAGCAAAAATGATAGCAATATTCATAATCTTCTCCATATTTAAAAGACCGCTTAATTATTCTGCAAATAAGAATAGTGCCCTACAAACGCAGCAAGTCTTGTAGATTTATCTATACGACATGCTAACGATATATTCGACTACCTTTAAGAGAAATATTTAAAATACAACCCCACCAATTTCTCATCAAGTTTCCCTCTCCCATAAGCTTCCTTCATCTGCCTATTAATTTCCTTTTTCAAAAGTGCATCTGCAGCAAGTTGTTCCAAAAACGTTGAATCACATAAAGATAGCCACTGCGGATTAAACTTAGAAAAAGATTCCTCATCATGAAAATCCAACAGCCAGCAGGCAGCCTCCATCCGATAGGATTGGCAGATTTCTTTCAAACGATTTTTTTGAGATAATATGCCCAATCGCGTAAGATGTACAAGTTTATAAATCAGATCAACGTAGAAATCATCATTTGAATTGTGCTTGCTATTACTGATTCGTTCATTAAATTCATCCTTATGCTCTTCCAATAGATTGAAACAGTTCTCATCTAGCTCCATAACATGACTAATGGCACCCGCCTCAACTCCTGCAGTGTATAGCAAACACCCATTCACATCTTTATCCGGCTTCCAAAGATAAAGGCCTTTTTTGATTGTTTGCTTAACTGTTTTCGAGCTATAAGCATACATATGTATAGCCAAATTAACTTTTATTTTCATATCTACGCTATTTTCAAAAATGTGTTTAATGACATTCACCCTATCATATTTTTCCCCAGCATTATCCAAGACCTTAAGAATAGAATCTAGTAAACCTGATACATGCCAGGCAGCCCATATTCCGTTACCCCTGAAAATATCCCAATTCAAGTTCCTTACTAACGCATCGATCAAATTGCATAAAACGCCAGGAATCCACTCACACTTAGAAAACCAAGTCTGCTGTCTCAAATGATTAATGAATAATCCGGTAATATCATTATATCTACTCCATTGATTTGTTTGTGAAATACGGTCAATCAAAGTTGCAAGAATCTGCTTAGCTATACTTTCCGATAATTCAGCATAGCAGCACACGCTCATAAACGTACGAAAATAACGATGTCTCCACTGAATCTCCTTCGGTTCTTTAGCCAGATTTTTTGCCAGCAACTCTAAATATTGTATCCCTGCTTTGGATATAGGAATAGTCTCTCTTTCTCTCAGAATCTGATTAATCTCCTCCGCAGATGAGAATTTAACTGCCAACAATAAGTCAAATGGCTTCAATTCAACTTCATGTATATTTTTAGTCTTCAAGCGATTCGGGTTGATACTGTCACCTTTATATCTTCTATCCTTTGCTAACACAGACAAAAGTAAAGATGAAAATGCCATCCTATATATTTCCTGAACTTCAGAATAATCATCAACCAGGAAATGATTCCTCTGTTGATAGAGATAAAATGCTGCTATCATCGTTCTTAAAGTCTGGTATGCCGGCATCCCCGTATGTATAATATAATCTGTTTTGGCTTCTTTGCTTGTCTGCTTTGCTTCGTCTACTGTTTGTTTAAACGTTTTATAAACCAGTTGAAAAGAATACAAATCTTTCAGAAATTGATTCCCTTTGCCTGCTCCACCTGATTCACCAGATAAATCCGGCATCCCTGTAAAAATACGAGCTAAATCAATGTTATCAACTTCTTTTTTTATAATACTATGCTCTTCCTCAGAATTAAGCATTAATTTATGAATAAGCGATCTTCCAAGATAATACTGATCACATTTCGCAATAAAGTATTTCGCAAAATTGGGCCGATGATAATACTGAGAGGCTGCTATTTTAGTCAAGTTATAAGCCTTCAGATAATTGCCAAGGAAATAGCAAATATGAGCCTCTTTTAAAACAATGTCCGGATTGTCACGAAATACCCAATTCTCCGCGTTTCTTTCGTTTTCTTCCAATGCCACATAATTAAAATAGTCCATAGCATTTTCCATCCGGTCATCCCACTTTACCGGATGCAAGGGAATATTGCATTGTACTTTGAAAATGAACAGGTTTATCCGCAATCTTTAACTGGCTATAATCACAATCATAAAGCTCAAAAGAAATAGAATCATAGCCAACCTTTTCCATAACTGCAAGAATTTCAGTAATTTTATGATATTCATCTTGAGAAAGCTGAATGCCTCTACGAGTTCCATTTTTACTTCTTTTATGATAGATATCATCAATGAGCCGATACCACGACTGCTTACGAATAATTGGGGCATCAGAATAATATCTCGCTCGCCGGTCTGCAACATAACAAATCTGCAAGAAAAGGGAAGCATATGGATCTGACCCCAAATCCAGTTCAAAAATATCTGATGTAATATGGCTGCCAAATCCCAGAATTGGATTCGATAGACAATATTGAGTCCGTTTGCCTATAAGATCCGGAATAGGAACAGCGGCCTCTTCACCGTTTATTTTCTGTTGAATTGTAGTAATACTATCATGATTAACATTATTGTCATCTACAGTGGCAGCGTCAGTATCTTTTATATCATCAGTATCCGAAACCATTTCCCCGGTCTCAAGCCTAAAATTCAATAACCTTTCTTTCACATCATTTACATATGGAAAATCCAGATAGTGATAAGGCCCCAGCTGCTGATAAAGTTCTTCCAACAAGCTGTGGTTATTATCTTCCAAAATCCACTGCAGAGTTTCTTCCAATATCATCGTCTTAGAAAGATTGGCTTTTCCTCGTGTTGCTGCTATATCTTCTGCATAAATTACATTGATGCCAAATTTTTTGAAATAATCATCTACCACTTTTTCAAAAGGCCCTACACTAATCATATAAGCCTGTTGTAAATCATTTCCGAGAGCATTCTTAAGCCATGTCAAAATCTGTTTCACATCAGGATCGCTAAAACTATAGCCAACAAAAAGAATCAGATTTGTCCCGGCCAACGATGTAATATAATTATTTATTAATTTGAAATTCTGTATATAATTCAGATAATCATCTTCTTTAAGCACGAAGTTTTCATGCTCGAAGTCACCATGCATTTTTATAATTTTCTTTCCCTTTGCATAGGGAAGTTCTGCATCTTTTGCTACGACATGAAGAATTTTTCCACTTTCTTCTGCTGCCTGTTCCAGCAGATGATCATAATTGGTTGTTATAATCGTATCTGCATCAAATCGAAAAATAAGCTTATGTACCTTTCCAGGGTGAAGCGGTACTCTGTATTTAAAAATACTTCTCATCAATACCGTATATTCATACTTTCCATGTATATTGTAGTAATACTGCGGAATCTTAAGCATATCAGCATCATTCACCTGAATTTGCAGCTTTTGTGCAATCTGTGAGACCGCGCTTAACCAGCTGGGCATCCCAGCATCAAGCGACGTACCGGATCCAACAAAAAGAACCAGTTTATGTTCATCCATTGCCTTACGAATCAGCCTGCGTGCTTCGTCATAGGTCGCAGCATCCTTTGAAGCCATTTTTGCCCCCCCTGCACGTAACACCATGAATAAGAAATCATTAAATATTAAGCTAGATGAAAAATTAGCAAGAAGATGTTTATTAACCTGTACCATTCAGTACTGATAAACTACTTCTTATTTTATCACGTACTGCCCATACTAAGAATAAGCAGCCAACCCCATACACGCCACATCCTATCCATCCTCCAATCAGAAGATTAGAGATATAAAACAGAATAGAAACAATTGCTCCGGCAAAAAGGCCAAAATACCTTACCTTGGGCATAACTCTGTTTAAAGCTCTAATAGTTAATCCCATCTTAATAAAGCTTTGCGCGACGATTCCCCACAATAACAAGTCAAGAGGTAACCTAAAATACGAAACAATAAAGATGCATATCCACGTGAAAAGAACAGCTAAGACATTAATGGAAAGTAAATTTCTTTCTTTACGAATGACCTTCAAAAAGTTACTCCCAATGACAGAAAAATTTGAATCGAATAAAGTCATCGGTAAAATAATCGTTAGATAATAAAAACTTTCACCATATTGGGGAAGCCACCACTCTAATATGCGGACTCCTGGATAATAAAGACAAAACAAGACTGCCAACAAAATGATTAGCAATAGAGATAATGCAGAAAATGATTGCTCGAGATTTTTTTTGGTCAATCTTTTTAGTAATGGGAAAAGAACCACACTGGCTGCACCAGTAGCCGTAATGGCTACGCTGGAAATGCTAAACGCCAGGGACACCTTACTGAATGCCACTATCCCCCATTGATCTTCAACCGCAAATCTAACACTGGCAATAACAATAAGTCCAACCATATTTGAAAGCAGCAAAAACAATCCAACAGAAATATTAGAAATCGCTTCCTTCATACACTCAAGCGGAATCATAAACTGCCTACCAATAAATCCAGGTGCATTATGTAAAGAAACCCACAGCGAAATACATCTGGCTCCACAATCCGCCAGGATTAGATACCGATAATCGCGAATTCCACAAAGCAACATGATAACAATCATGAAAAAAGATGAGGCTGATTCACTCATGAGGGAAAACGAATATTCTTTTATCATTCCGGTCATCTGGAAAATGACAGAAATTAAAGTACGCGGTAGCGAAAGAATCAAATCTAAAGCTATAACTGTAAGAATATAGGCCTTGTTTGCATCTAAAAGGAAATACTGAGAATAAAGAAAAAGAAGACCAGCCCATACGGCACCCATTCCAATCAGCATTAAAAACTGAGAGCGTAAAATTCTGAAATCTAATTCTCTATAATATTTTCCCCCATTTTTTAAATATATTCCATCAACAAGCCCCAAATGACCGAATGCAATAAAAAATGTATAAAGAAAATACAACTGCCAATATCCGAAATCTTCAACACCAATAAGTTTAGGCAGAATGAACACAAAAGACGTCTTGATGAGCAGATTAACAATATTCAGTAAAAAAGAATATGAAAAATCATGAGTGAATGTAGCAAGAAATGAATGAATTTTTTCTCACCTCTTAACCTCAAAACTTAATTCGTTGTAACTTCTAACTTCTTGACCTGATGATGTAGTATAAATCCAATTCCCAATAAAACACCAAAACAGTAATTCACATTCAGTGACGTACTAATGCCGCCAGCCAATATTCCTGCTAGAGAAATTAGATAAAAGGATAGCAAACTTTGAATTCTCAAATACTGCTTATTCTCACGATTTCTCCTTAGGAATAATAGAAAGAAATATGCAAGATATGCCGCAGGGAAATAATAAAGAAGACATCCTAATAAACCAATCTCGCAAAGTTTAGAAGTATACTCTGAAACATCCGGGAATGTAGCTCTTAACGGCCCATTCGCATGAAGCCGATCAATCCACATTCGTACCTCAGAACTTTTTGTTGCATCTGAAGGTAACTGCTCTGGAATATATGCCGCTTTTAATCCTTTACCCACTCCCAAGACCGGATGAGCCATCCAGACCTTTAGTTCAGCTTCCATCAGCGAAAATCTTGCTCTATTGCTACGTTTGTCTTTACCAACAGCTGATGTAATATTTTTAGAAATATAACTCTTTCCTGCATTAGAAAATACCGACTTCCCATTATTCTCTTTTATGTAATTACCCTCTATACCCCTATTAAATACCGTAAACCTATCTTTTTCAACTTGAGTGAATATTAAACTACCACCCAAACCCATAGAAACAATTAGCAGGATAGCAATTATTTTTGCAAGAACTCCTTTATTTTTTCTATAAATTCCATAAATTAAAAGCAGAACTAATTCCCCTGTAAGTAGTAAAATCGCGGTTCTTGCCTGTGTTGCAAAAAGGAGAAAATATAAAAATAGCATAACCAGAGCCATTGATAAGCCTTTCAGCGACAGTAAATCGCCTTTTTTTATTCTAAACCATGCAAACCAAAGCCAAGGCACTGCAAAAGCACAATACATACCAAAAAATGATGGCTCAGGGAAAACACTACGCACCTGATGCTTCCAAAGTAGTGGTGGCCACCATGCATATGCCTTCACTGCAGTATCATTGTTACCTACATAATAATTATTTAGCTGTCCAATTTGATGAATATATGGGTTAATCGTAGACAAAATATGTGCAGCCGTTTGATTTCCTAATAAATATGGAAGTTCTATTAATTCATATAAAAAGATAATCCCAAAGCTAACAAAAATCCCTTTAATCAATAATTCAAAACATCTAGCCGGTCGGTTCCAATACCATAAATAAATCAAAAAGGAGCCGCCAAATAGCCAAAATACATCGAAAAAAATATTCTTCAACCCCTTAAAAATCAGCCACAATCTTATTCCAACTTTTGATATGTCATTAAAATGAAATATTTCCATTGTATGAGTTAAACGGCCAGGTAAAAATGCACTATTTGAAAGAAGCTGCTCATAATAAGGATAAGATAATACACCTAATATTACAGATATTCCCAATGTCACGAGGAGAATTCCCAAGTACCATTTTACTTTCAAAAAATTTCCTGGGAATTCTGGGAATATATTTATAATATTAACCCATCTCTCTTTTCTCAGTTTAATCCAGATATAAGACATTAATATCATACCAAACACTAAAGGATATATAGAAAATTCTCTTCCCGTAGCTCCTAAAATATCAAGACTAATTGATTTAGGAATTGGAGCAAAAATTACTGTGACAATCAAGGTAAAAAATAAAACATCAATTTTTCGTTCATATCTATTTATCATAGATGCTCTCCTTCCATGTACTTCGCTTATCTACTGTTTCCCCTGTAGCATTTCCTTTATTATTTAATACCTCATTCAAGCATGAAAACATACAGATTCATTTTAATCACCTCAATCAGAATCATTTTTGTCTACAAATCTATTTTTTATTTTTCGGAAAGTTACTGACAGACATTCTTGCAATAATCGTCGTTCCATCACAACCGTGCATTGAAGTATGAAATAAATAATTGATTCAACAGCACTATTATAATCAACGCTCTCTTAAAAAATCTTTTCTAAAATAATATATAACTCCTCTTCTCTTTCTCATACTGTACGGACACATATACTAAATTTATATGTCTATCTGGGAATATCCTCTCATGTTGTATGAACAAAAAAATAATCGGCCTGTTGAGTATTCATCTACAATGTTGAGTATTCATCTAGAATAATGAGTTATGCTACTCCCCCCTCACCTAAAGCCAGAAATTGTTTAAGGCAATAAATATACTCAATTACAATAAGCAAGGCATTCAATTCTAAATTTAACTCTTCAGGTATATATTCTACCGCTCTTTCCTTTTAATAATAATAAGGAGAACGACTAATCATTTACTTTCTTTCATAATTATCCCCTAATACATTCTTATTTATCAAACACATAATTATATTGCACAGCGCCAAAGAAGCCCTACCATTTTCGTAGGAACCTAACACCTCATGATGATGATTAACCTTGCATTCATAATCATGCTGATCAAAGTTTAATATGTTATTCTTCAACTCCTCATTCCTTTCTGCCAAAGGAAATGGCCATTCATTAATAGGAGTATGGAAATTCCTTTCTTTCTTATAGCTGGACAAATCGTTAGCATAGATAAAGCAAGGACGTCCGGTCAAAGAAAAATCCCACATGCTGGAAGAATAATCTGTAATGAGAACATCAGATGCTGCTAGCAGCTCCTGCATATCCACATAACCACTCACATCTATAACCCTATCATGTCTATTTGCTTTAGCAAAAATATCTTTTGCAAGATGTGGATGGCTGCGCACAAAAAGTACAAACGGTTTCTTAAATCGTAACTGCAATGAGCATAATAATTCATTTACATCCAAGTCTACTACCATACCGTTATCTCTAAAGGTGGGTGCGTATAAGACTATTCCAAAATCCGGTTGTATTTGATAGGTATCCCGAACCAACGATGCCGCCTTCTGCATACGCACTTCATTAAAAAAGATATCATTTCGAGGCATGCCAATCGGTAAAAAAGCGGCCTTTGTCCCAGTATCATCCCTAAATATCTTAGTAAATTTTGCACAGGAACTTATAATATAGTCAACACGCCGCCATGCTTTTTCAGCTCGAACTAACTTCCAATCATTTTTCATGTTCTTGAACACTCCATCAATTTTCTTATAAGCACCGCCGCCGTGCCAAGTTTCAATGAAGGTCTGCCCATTTCGTTTATACATCCAGCTCGGTAAGCCACTATTGAATATAATGACTGATGCTGTATAAAAATAATAAAGCATAGCAAAGCTATTCTTTTTGACAGCTTTTACGCCTGCTGGATAAGAACGGTCTTTAACGTTGTGTGTTTCCCATACACATATGATTGGTAAATGTTCTTCCCTAATTTTTTCATCAATGTATTTAAGATTACAATAGTAATGTCCATTAAAAGGATAAAGCAGAATTTTATTCCGTTGGATAGGAAAAACCTTAAATATATGTAGAACCCCTGAAATTGAAAAGGACAACATTGTCTTGAGAAATTCATATTCTTTATTCATTTAAAATTCGCCTCTTCTTATTAACTTGAAACAGATGCATATCAAGCCATTTTAAAAATGGAGTAAATACAACGACAAGTGCCCCGGTAATTATAGCAGAAATAACAAGATAATGATAATTATGTCCTTTAAAATAGGGCTGCAGCAAAATCATGGGTAATCTCATTAAGATGTAAATTTCAAATAGATGCTTACCCATCCAGGCCAAAATCGAATTATTAAATTCAAATTTCATAGTAATCAACACGGTAAACACCGTAAAGAAAAGTATCCAAACTTCATAAAGATAGAAATTTGCCTGGTGTTTTCCAAATATGTATGTCCCTGCTCCACAAAATATAATTGTAAACAAATACGGCCAGCTAGTACATGATTCAAAGAAAATCTTTTCTAATTTGTTCTTATAAAGGGCAAAAGACATCGCCAAAGGGAAGCACAACAATGTATTATACCAATATGGCTGCTTATATAAAGAAATCAGATATGCTGCTGTAACCGTAAGTAACGTAGTAATAGAAATCTGTAAAATATATTTATCGGCGGATTGTATAATTAAGTTGAACACTTAAAAATCCATAGCGAACCCTTGTG
>OGWZ01002470.1_pt1 | contig 14386 bp, 6 predicted proteins | sample 1576141 | NCBI WGS metagenome assembly OGWZ01 (sample SAMEA3541512, study PRJEB24748) | human gut metagenome | biome: human gut; feature: human-associated habitat; material: faeces | place: China | collected 2012
ACAACGTGTGGCTCGGCATTGACTTCACAGACGTCTATCTGATGACTAGCCAAGAGAACTATCTGCAGAGCGCCAAGCTTATCTGGAAGTTTATAGAAAGCGGTATGGACGATTGTTTGGGAGGAGGTATCTATTGGTGCGAACAGAAGAAGGAATCAAAGAACACTTGTTCCAACGCCCCTGGTTCCGTCTTTGCCCTGAAACTTTTCAAGGCTACGCAAGACAGCTCCTATTTTGAGAAAGGGAAGAGTTTGTACGAGTGGACTAAAGCAACATTGCAGGACACAACAGACTGCCTTTACTTCGACAACATGCGTTTGGACGGTGAGATAGGACGTGCCAAATTTGCCTATAACAGCGGTCAGATGATGCAGTCGGCTGCTTTGCTCTATCAGCTTACCGGTAATGGGCAGTATCTGAAGGATGCGCAAGCGATTGCTGCCGCTTGCCATAATTATTTCTTCATGGAATTCACCCCCGGACAGGGAGAACCGTTCCGTATGCTGAAGAAGGGCGATGTGTGGTTCACCGCCGTTATGTTGCGTGGTTTTATAGAGCTCTATCAGGTGGACGGTAACAAGGTTTATCTTGATTCCTTTGCCCGCAGTCTGGACTATGCTTGGACGCATGCCCGTGAAGATAACGGCCTTTTCAATACTGATTTCACCGGCAAGAGCTGCGACAATCGTAAATGGCTGCTGACACAAGCCGCCATGGTAGAGATGTACGCGCGTTTGGCCGTGTTCGCTAATCAGTCTTTATAATTAAAACGAATCAGACCAAATGAAAAAGAGAAACATTACCTTGTGCGCTGTTGCCATGCTCTGTATGCAAGGCTATGCTAAGGCAGACACTTTTACCCTGAAAGGTGACAACACTTGTGTGGAGAACTATGCTCAGATGACTGCTGCTTACAAGAGCAATCGTCCAAAAATGAAGAAACGCCTTTTCACCTCAAAAGCGGTGGAAGCTGAGATTCTTCGCGTGAAGAAACTGCTTACCAATCCTAAGTTGGCGTGGATGTTTGAGAATTGCTTTCCTAATACGCTTGACACTACTGTACACTTTCGCATGCTGGACGGTAAACCCGATACTTTTGTTTATACCGGTGACATCCATGCTATGTGGCTGCGTGACTCCGGTGCGCAGGTGTGGCCATATGTGCAGTTAGCTAACAATGATGCGCAATTGAAAGAGATGCTCGAAGGTGTCATTCGCCGTCAGTTCCTTTGCATCAACATTGATCCGTACGCCAATGCTTTCAACGACGGACCTACGGGTGGCAACTGGATGACTGACTTGACAGATATGAAGCCCGAACTGCACGAGCGCAAATGGGAGATAGACTCTCTTTGTTACCCGCTTCGTCTGGCTTACCAATATTGGAAAGTAACTGGTGACAGCAGTATCTTCGACGGTGAATGGATGAAGGCAATTACTGCTATCCTGAAGACTTTCAAGGAACAGCAGCGTAAGGACGGTGTAGGCCCTTACCGTTTCCAACGTAAGACGGAACGTGCTCTTGATACGCTGAATAACGACGGCTTGGGTGCTCCGGTCAAACCGGTGGGACTGATTGTTTCCGCTTTCCGCCCATCGGACGATGCCACTACGCTTCAGTACCTGGTCCCTTCCAACTTTTTCGCTGTCTCTTCTTTGAGAAAGGCTGCTGAAATTCTGACGGAAGTAAACAAGGAAACATCCTTGGCCAAAGAATGCACCGATTTGGCAGCCGAAGTGGAGGCAGCCCTGAAGAAATATGCCACTTACAATCATCCTGAGTTTGGGACAATCTATGCATTTGAAGTAGATGGATTCGGCAATCATCTGTTAATGGACGATGCCAATGTACCCAGCCTTCTTGCTATGCCTTATTTGGGTGATGTGGACGTAAACGATCCTATCTATCAGAATACACGCCGCTTTGTGTGGAGTGGCAGCAACCCTTACTTTTTTAAAGGTAAAGCCGGTGAAGGTATCGGAGGTCCGCACATTGGTTATGATATGGTATGGCCTATGAGTATCATGATGAAGGCATTCACCAGCCAGAATGATGAGGAGATAAAGATTTGTATCAAAATGCTGATGGATACGGATGCCGGTACGGGATTCATGCACGAGTCTTTCCACAAGGATGACCCCACTAACTTTACCCGTGCATGGTTTGCTTGGCAGAACACGCTGTTTGGAGAATTGATTCTGAAATTAGTGAACGAGGGTAAAGTGGATTTGCTGAACAGCTTGTAAAAATAGGAATTATTTAAAATCAATAAAGTGCGCTGGAAGGAGGATTAGGATACAAATTGCATGAATTGGTTGTTCGTTGGTATTATTTGTGTTCTTTTCCTTTTTTTATCGTGATTTATTATAATGTTTAATCTTAAAGAATATGAAAAAGAATCGAGTGTACACAGTAAATTCATTGCTGGCTCGGATAAGTGGGAACTATAAGTTCTGGCTTATTGCCTTGCCTGCTGTGACTATGCTGGCGCAGGCTCCTGCGGTTTATGCACATGCGGAGACTATTACTGTGGTGCAGCAAAACAATGCCACGGTGAGAGGTTCCGTTAAGGATGCCACAGGTGAAAGCCTGATTGGAGTGAGTGTTACTGTTAAGGGTAAAGAAGGTGTGGGTACCATTACAGATGTGGATGGAAACTATTCCATTGTTTGTAGTGCCCAAGATGTTCTCGTCTTTTCCTATGTGGGATATGCCACTCAGGAAATTGCTGTGAAAAATCAAAAACAATTGAATGTTGTCTTAAAGGAGGATACCAAGGTGCTGGATGAAGTTATTGTCATCGGTTATGGTACTACTACCCGCAAGAGTGCCGTAGGTGCTGTAGACCAGGTAAAGGCTTCCATGATCGAAGACCGTCCCGTGGCTAACATGACAGATGCTTTGCAAGGGGCTGCGCCCAACGTGGTTATCCAGCAGCGCAGTAGCAATCCTAATGATCGTAAGACTAACTTTAATATCCGTGGTATCAGCACTGTGAATGACAATAGTCCGCTTTTTGTCATAGACGGATTGGTAGCTGATGGCGGTAGTTTCGATAAATTGAATCCCAATGATATTGAGAACATTTCCATCTTGAAAGATGCCGGTACAGCTGCTATTTATGGTTCACGTTCTTCCAATGGTGTAGTTTTGGTTACTACTAAGAAAGGTAAGAAGAACCAGCGTGCGACAGTTCGGTTAAGTGGTATGATGGGATGGCAGAATCCGGATATCTTGTTTTCTCCGGTGAAAGGCTATCAGAACGCTACTTTGCGCAATTTAGCTGCCACCAATGCTGGAGAGGCTCCTTTGTATACACCCGATCAAATCCGTGACCTGGCTGCCCATCAAAATGAAGAAAGCTGGTTTTTTGATCAGATAGTCCGCACAGCCTTACAGCAGAATTACAATCTAAGCGTATCTGGAGGTAGTGATAAAACTACTTACATGGTGTCCATGGGTTATTATGACCAGGAAAGTAATTATGTGGGCAACAGTGATTTTGGCGTGCAGCGTTATAATTTTCGTACCAATGTTAGCACGGAAGTGGGACGTTTGAAACTGAATGCTATTTTGGCTTATACACGTAATAATAGTGTAAGTACCACCGGTGGGAGTTTGGAAGTGGATGCCGCCCGTGTACCTACTTATTATTATTACAAAATGAAATCGGAAGATGGAAGATATTTGTTAAATGATGTATTGACTGAATTTAACCCATTGGGAGCATTGGAAGCTGGTGGCCGTAACAAGTATCGTAACAATTATCTGAACGCTAATGTCAATGCTGAATTCCGGCTTATTGACGGATTGAAGTTGCGTGGAGTGTTGGGTGCGGATGTGATAAACGACATGCGTTCTACCCGCAATTTGGGCGTATCCTATTACTTGAATGAAGAGGCTACCGAACCACGTCCAGTGAAAGATACTGACTATCGGACCAGTAACTGGAATCATACGGCTTACCTTATTAATAGCCAACTTTTGTTGGATTACAACAAGACATTCGGTAAACACAATGTCAGCGGGCTTTTTGGAGTAACCAATGAATCGTTTACTTCGTCTAGCAATGAGATTGAGAAGAAGGGGGTAGATCCCGACTTGGGTATCGGTACAGACATTACCAATAGTACTGTGGGAAACATCACAGGAAAAACATTTGTAGATGAATCCAACCGTACCAGTCTGACTTCTCTGTTGGGACGTGTGGGGTATTCTTACGCTGACAGATATTATACAGAATTCAGCTTCCGTTATGACGCTTCTTCCAAGTTTCATAAAGACTACCGATGGGGTTTCTTCCCCTCTGTTTCATTAGGCTGGCGTTTGAGCGAGGAGAACTTTATGCAGGCTTACAAGGAACGTGTGGGTGACTTGAAACTGCGTACTTCTTTTGGTATCTTGGGTAACCAGTCTATTGGTACTTATGACCGTTTTACTGTTTACGAACTGTACAACAACTCTTACGCATATAATAACCAGACAGTATCAGGCGCAGGTTTTAAGTTAGGTAAGGATAATTTGACTTGGGAAAAGACCAAAACCTTCAACGTGGGTGTAGACGCTTCGTTCTTCAATAACGCTTTGAATGTGACGTTCGACTATTTCTACAAGCGTACGAGCGACATTTTAATGAAGCCCCTTGTGCCTTCGGTATTCGGTACGGATATGGCGATGGACAACATTGGTGAGATGCAGAATCAAGGTTGGGACCTCTCTATCAACTATCGTTTGAAAACGGGAGCCGCAAATCATAACTTCAACTTCAATCTTGGTGACTCTTGGAATGAAGTGCTGAAGTACCCTGGTCACGAAAGAATCTCACAAATAGAGGAGTTGAGCCGTATCACCCGTGAAGGATGTCCGTTGGAGTCTTACTACGGTTACAAGATGGACGGCTTTTTCCAAAGCTACGAGGAGATTGAGGCATCGGCTATTCCTGTAGGTGGAAAGGTACAGCCGGGTGACGTGAAGTTTGTAGACCGTAACGAAGATGGTGTCATCGACTCGAAGGATAAGTTTATCTTGGGTAATGCCTTCCCTCGTCTTACTTTCGGTTTCAACTACAATGTAGAATGGAAAGGATTCGATTTCGGTATGTTCTGGCAGGGTGTGGGCAAGCGTGACATGATGCTTCGTGGTGAATTGATTGAACCGTTCCACGCCAATTACTCTTATAATATCTATAAGCATCAACTGGATTTCTGGACTCCTACCAACACCGATGCACGTTGGCCGAGACTTACTGCTCCGGGTTCTACTTCCAACAGAAACAACTACGGAAACGGACAAGGTTCCGACCTATTCTTGATGGATGGAAAATACCTGCGTCTGAAGAACTTGCAGATTGGTTACACATTCCCTAAAACATGGAGCCGCAAGGTGGGTATGGAAAAGGCACGTATCTATGTCAACGGACAAAACTTGCTGACTTTCAGTAATAACTCGTTTATTGACCCTGAATCTTCTGAGTTCGACTCTAAGATGGGTAATAGTGGCGCCAATTCTGGTAGAAACTACCCGACGCTCCGTTACTATGGTTTCGGTATAGACATTGAATTCTAAAAACAACAGATAACTATGAGACTAAGAAAATATATAGCTTTTGCCGGAATGGCTGTTCTGATGCTTTGCAGTTGCAACGAGATGGAGAACGCACCGACAAACAAATTTACGGATAACTCTTATTGGACTTCCACCACCAAAGCCCAGTATGTGGTGAACATGGCTTACAGCCAGATGTACAATGCAGGCCGTATGTGGAGCGATGAAAGTTTGAGTGACAATGCTTACGACGGTCGCAGTGTGGACGACCAACGTGCCATTCGCAAAGGTATGGCTACTCCCTCGCTCGACATCTTCAAGAATGAATGGAAAGACCTTTACGGAGGCATAAAGACCTGCCACGTGTTCCTTGAAAAGGTGGATCTGGTACCCAACATGGACGCATCTGTTAAAGCACGTATGATTGCCGAGATACGCTATATCCGTGCAAGCCTCTACTTCCGTCTGACTAACCTTTATGGTGCAGTACCTTTCTTTACGGAGGACATCACGCTGGAAGAATCGCGGAGTGTAAGTCGTACAGACCGCGAAACCATTATCAGCTTCATTCACCAAGAATTGGAAGACATCAAGGATGCGCTTCCCACTCGCGACCAATTGCCCGAAGAAGACAAGGGCAAAATTACTAAAGGTGCCGTTTGTGCTTTGCAGGCTCGTGTCTACTTGATGGATAGCGACTGGAACAATGTGATGCTTTATTGCGACAATCTGATGAACAAACAGGGCGAATATGGTACTTATGCCTTATTTCCTGATTATGCCGGGCTTTTTGATGAAGCCAATGAGTATAATGAAGAGATTATCATGGACCGTTCTTATGTACCCAATTTGATTACTTGGGGTGAGATGGTAGACATGATTCCTTTGTCAAGAGGCGGACGTGCCGTGAACCGTGTGCCGCAGCAATCGTTGGTAGACACTTATCTGATGCTTAGTGGAAAGACTATCAGTGAAGCCGGGACAGATTATAACCCTGCTTATCCTTACGACAACCGTGACCCACGTCTCACCGCTACTATCATTTATGATGGCTATGACTGGAGTGGCAATGTGGACGATGGCAGTAAAGACGTAGTCATCAACATTCGTCCGGGTTCGGGAACCGATGCCTACGATGGTGGTGGAAACGGCACTTCTACCGGTTATTTCACCCGTAAGTATTATAATCCGCAGGCTCCCGGTGACCAGAATTCCGGTATGAATATCATCACTATGCGCTATGCTGACATCTTGCTGATGTATGCTGAGGCTGTTCACGAAACAAGCGGTATGACTGAAGAGGTATGGAACAAGACCATCCGTCCCATCCGCGAACGTGCCGGATTTACTGCCGATGCAGCCTTGAACTTTCCTGCCGGAAAGAGCAAGGAAGAGATGAGGCAGATTATTCGCGACGAACGTCGTGTAGAAATGGCGATGGAAGGTTTGCGCTGGTATGATATTAAGCGTTGGAAGGCTGGTAACGAATACTTGTCGGGCAAGGTGCGCGGTGCAAGCTTCGTGGACGAGAACAAGCTTGACACTCGCAAGTTCGAAGAGGCAAGAGATTATCTTTGGGCAGTTCCTATCAGTGAAATCAATTTGAATCCCAATCTGGCGCCTAACAATCCGGGATATGGAAATTAACGTGTATCTAAACTCATTAAAAACAATAGAACAATGAAAACAATATTCTCAACAATAGCTCTTTTTTCGGCAGTCCTCTTTGCTACGTCTTGTACGGAAGACATGGAATACAAGGATTCCAAAGTTTCCTCAGTAAATCAGTTGTATGAACCCACTGACGGCAAGGAAGTAGTCTTGCAATCGTCGGCCAGCGCCAGCCTGTTCTTTGAATGGGAGTCGGCCAAGGCTGAAGATAGCGGTGCCCCTCTTTATGAAGTGGTATTCGATAAAGAAGGTGGAGATTTTTCTAAGCCTATTTACAAAGTGCTTTCTGACAATGGCGGTTCTTTGAGCTATGCTACCATCAGCCACAAGACATTGAACAAGGTTGGTGCGGCTGCCGGATTGAACAGTGGTGAGACGGGTACACTTGTTTGGACAGTAATGGCTTCCAGAGGTTTGAATTCTGTAATGGCAAAGGAAAGCAAGAAGCTCACCATCACTCGCTTGGTGGGATTTGAAGAGATTCCGGCACAGCTTTACTTGACCGGAAGTGCTACTGAAGGTGGTATGGATGCTTCTAAGGCTGTGGCGTGTGCTTCACCCGAAAAGGATAAGTTCGAAGTCTTTACGAAGTTGGAAGGCGGAAAGACTTACAAACTGGTAGATAGAGCAGCCGAAGGTGCCAAGGTGTTTTATATCAATGGCAATAAGATTATGGAAGGCGAAGGCGAGACAACCGTAGAAAAGACGGGAGTTTACCGCATTGAGATGGATTTCTCCATTGCATCTGTAACCGTCAGGGAAGTAAGTAAGATGGAATTCTACTTCTGTCCGAGTGGTGCCGCAACTTTTGAATTGCCTTATGTTGGAAACGGTGTGTTCTGCGGTCAGGATAAAATTGAGTTCAAGCAAGAAGGATGGGGGCGCGACCAACGCTATAAGTTCTTGATGACTTATGCTGATGGTAGTATACAGTATTGGGGAACCAAGAATACTACAGACTCTAATCCTGGTGCGGCTACTCCCGAAGATCCTTATTTCTACATTATGGAGACTCCTGATAACCAATGGGATCAGAAGTGGAAACTGAACAATGAATTCGATGGTGCGGCCGATGGCCACAATCCGGGTGCCATCACCAAGATTAGTGTGATATTCAATGTGGAGAACTATACTCATAAAGTGGAATTGGCCAACTAATTTAAGGAGAGATTATGAAAAAAATATTATTTTGTCTGCCCCTGCTTCTTTTGGCACTTCAATCGTGCGAGATAGAAGATGAGTATATGTATGATAAGGGGCTTTACACCATAGATTGGGATGCGGCTGCCGACAGCAGTTCTGTGACCCTGATAGATCGTTTCTGGAATACGGAAGAGAATTATTTCAACTACGGGAATGACGGTTCAATCAAGGATTTCCATTATTGGCCGCAGGCTCATGCTATGGATGTGATGATAGATGCTTACAATCGTACCGGAGATAGCAAGTACAGCGACTTGTTCGACAAATGGTATGTCGGTATCAAGGCAAAGAACGGTGGCAGTTATTGGAACAACTTTTATGATGATATGGAGTGGATTGCTCTCACCATGATTCGCTTGTACGAAGTTACTGATGAAAACAAGTATCTGGAAACTTCTCAAGAGATGTGGAATGAAATCAAGACCGGTTGGAACGATTACGCAGGTGGTGGCATTGCTTGGACTCACGACCGGCTATGGAGCAAAAATGCTTGTTCCAACGGTCCTGCTGCTTTGATTGCTGCTCGTCTTTACCGTATTAACGGGAATCAGGAGGATTTGGATTGGGCTGTCAATATTTATAAATGGGAGCGTGAAAATTTATTTAACCCTGCTACCGGCGCCATCTATGATAATGTGAACGGTGAAACGGGTGAGTTGAGTACACTTTCTCTTTCTTATAACCAAGGTACATTCTTGGGTGCTGCTTACGAACTGTATAAGATCACAGGAGAAGAGTCCTATTTGAAAGATGCTCGTAAGGCTGCCAATTTCGGTATCAGTAATAGCAGCATGATAGATACTGGAAACAATTTACTTCGTGATGAAGGCGATGGTGACGGAGGTTTGTTTAAGGGTATTTTCATGCGTTATTATGTGCAGTTGATTATGGAACCGAATTTGGACCCCATATATAAGAAGAAATTCATCACTTTCTTTAACAATAATGCTGAAATCTTGTGGCGAAAGGGAATCAATAAACTTGATTTGCTGTATAATACTAACTGGGCAATGAACAATAGCGGTAACAACCATTTGACTACGCAGACAAGTGGTTGTACTTTGATTGAAGCCAAAGCTCTCTTTGAAAAGAGCCTGAAATAAGTTAGCAATTAAAAGTGTGTCGAAACTCAATCTGGTTATTGGGTTTCGGCACATTTTTTTTTAGAGCCAGTTTTAATTGGCAGTTATTTTGGAAATAATGTTTTTAGAGACAACAGTTTTTTATATAAAATAAACACAAAAGATGAAACAGAATCAATATTTATTTCTACTGTTCGCCCTGATTGTTCTGACGGGCTGTGGCGGTACGCAGAAGAAATTAACCGAATATGTCAATCCTTTCTTGGGTACGGCTACTTTGTGGGAGCCTGAGGACTTAGGGTATACGCGCAAAATAAAGTCACGTACATGGGGTGCGGAAACTTATCCGGGTGCTACCTTGCCCAACGCAATGGTGCAGCTCAGCCCCGTTACACAGTTTCGTAGCGGTGCGGGCTATCAATATGAGGACACTGTGATTTATGGTTTTTCACATACTGCTAAAGGGCATTGGAACTTGTTGCATGTCCCCATGTTGCCAGTGGTGGGAACTATCGCTCCGGGTAATTATTGCTCCGGGTTTAGTCACGAGAAGGAATCTGCGCATCCGGGGTATTACCAAGTTTATCTGGAACGCTATAAAGTGAACGCCGAGTTGACCAGTACCTTGCGTTGTGCCTACCATAAATATACTTTCGGCAAGGGCGACGATAAGTCATTATTGGTAGACATCCGCCGTTCTAATAATGATGTCCGTGATTGGAAGATTGAGAAGGTTGACGATAATACGTTCACGGGTTATCAAGATGGCGATGGTAAAATCTACTTTTACGCTAAGACCAACTATAAAATAGGCCAAGTGGAAATGGTAAAAGACGACAAACATGAGGTGGCTGTGCTGCGTTTTATCGACAGCAAAGGTGTTGAACCTTTGGAAGTGAAGGCTGGTTTCTCGTTTGTGAGTATAGAGAATGCTCAAATGAATTTGAAGGCCGAAATGTTGAACAAAAGTTTTGCACAAGTGGCAGAAGAAGCCGATGCGGCTTGGGAAGCACTCCTCTCCAAGATTCAAGTTGCAGGTGGCACGGAACGTGAAAAGAGATTGTTTTATTCTACTTTCTTCCATGCTTTTAAATGGCCGGCTTTGCGTAGCGATGTGAATCATGAATATACTGATGTCCGTGGCGAAGTAGTGAATAACGGCTTCCACTATTACACTGACCCTTCTTTTTGGGACGATTATCGCAACAAACTGGTACTCATAGGTATGATTTCTCCCGATGTGACTACTGACATCATTAGGTCTATTATTGACAAAGGCGAGAAGCGTGACGGCTACATGCCCACCTTCTTCCATGGTGATCACGCTTCCACTTTTATTTCTGGTTCTTGGTTGCGTGGTTTGCATGATTTCGATCTGGAGCGTGCTTATAAGTTGATTCTGAAAAATGCTACGGTGCCCGGTAAAGGAGGACGTCGCTATTTGGATGAGTATATGGAGCGAGGTTGGATTGCTGAAAAAGACACAGTGAATGTACCCACATGGGACGAATACAAAGGGGCTGTGACCAAGACCCAGGAATATGCTTACGATGACTATGCCGTAGCCTTGGTAGCCAAGGAGCTGGGAGATGAAGCCAACTACAAGCTGATGATGGAACGCTCCAACAACTACAAGACGCTATTCGACCCCTCTACCGGCTTTTGGAGAGGTAAGATTGACGATGGTAGCTGGATTCAGGATTTCGATCCGTATTATCCCTATTACCAGTACATGTACCGTGAGGCCAATGCATGGAACGCCCTCTTCTTCGCCCCCCACGACCCCGAAGGCATGATTAAGCTCTATCCCAGTAAAGAGGCGGTGGAGGCTAAACTGGATTCCTTATTCAGCGAACCGTGGAGAGGTTACGAGGCCCACAACCTGACCGGATTCATCGGAAACTATTGTCACGGAAACCAGCCGGGACACAGCATTCCTTACACCTATTATTTCATAGACAAACAAGAGAAAGCCCAATGCATTCTCGACAGCCTGATGAACCACTACTATGACATGGGTGCCGACAAGCTGGCTTATGCAGGGATGGATGATGCCGGCGAGATGTCTTCGTGGTATGTGCTCAATGCTATTGGACTTTACACTTATTCGCCTGCCGATCCTGAATATATTGTTACTGTTCCCTTGTTCGATAAAGTGACGTTCAATCTGAATGGTCGTCCCTTTACGATTGTGAAGAAAGGAAGCGGCAAGAAGATTATTGACATTACTTATGACGGTAAAAAGATTGACGGTTACTTTATCACCCATGACCAACTGAGGGAGGGCAAGGAACTGGTGATTACTACGGAATAGATAAACAATGGAGTTATGAAAAGAAATATACTGCTTCTATTCACATTCTTTGCTTGCATTACTGTACAAGGGCAGACTCCGGTTCGTTTGGTTGATCTGAGGAGCGAACATCTTGACAGACCTATAGGTTTGGATAATCCCGTTCCACGCCTTTCTTGGCGGATGGAAGATGGTAGGCAGGGAGCTGTGCAGACTTCCTGGCGGATTGTGGTAGACGAAGACTCGTTGATATCAATAGTTTTGGACAGATGGCTGTGGCAGGATGTGGGATAGTGGAAAGAACGATTCCCGTAATCTGCTTGTGGCCTATGCGGGCAAAAAACTGCAGCCTTTCACTAGATATTATTGGAAAGTAATCTGCAGCGACATGGAATATAAGGAGACTGCTTCTCCTGTCTCTTACTTTGAAACGGGCATGATGGGGATGCAACATTGGCAAGGTGCTTGGATTGGCGATGGCAAGGATATTCATTATGGGCCTGCCCCTTACTTCCGAAAAGAGTTCAAGACCGGCAAAAAGGTAAAGTCAGCGCGTGCTTATATTGCCGCTGCTGGACTATATGAGCTTTACATCAATGGCGAGAAGATAGGAGACCACTGCCTTGCCCCTCTCTATACCCGCTTTGATCGCCGCAACTTGTATGTGGCTTATGATGTGACTTCACAATTACAGAATGGTGACAACGCTATTGGCGTACTTTTGGGTAACGGCTGGTATAACCATCAATCCAAAGCAGTGTGGGACTTCGACCGTGCCCCTTGGCGCAACCGTCCCGCTTTCTGTCTGGACTTGCGCATTACTTACACCGATGGAAGCGTGGAGACTATTCCCACCGATCTCAGTTGGCGGACAGCGTCGGGTGCAATCACTTTTAATAGTATCTATACTGGCGAGCACTACGATGCACGTCTGGAGCAGAAAGGATGGAGCACTCCGGAATTCGATGATTCCAAGTGGCGCGGAGTAGCCTATCGGAGTGTACCTTCTTCCAATGTCACTGCCCAGCAAGTACATCCCATCCGTAATGTAAAGATTTTCCCCGCCGTCTCTTTCCGCAAAGTGGACGAGAAAACATACATCTATGATTTCGGGCAAAATATGTCCGGTGTGACTTGTATTCATGTTTCGGGTGAACGGGGAACGGAGGTCAGAATCAAACATGGCGAACGCTTACATCCAAATGGCCGCCTCGATCTCTCGAACATTGATGTCTACTTTCGAGGCGATAAGGAGAAAGACCCTTTTCAGACGGACATTCTCATTCTGAGTGGAGAAGAGGATGAGTTCATGCCCCGATTTAATTACAAGGGATTTCGTTATGTGGAGGTAGTGGCAGATAAGCCTATTGAGCTTGACCAAAACAGCTTGATTGCTTACTTCATGCACAGTGATGTGCCGGCAGTAGGTAGCTTGGAATCTTCGAGCCCACTGATAGGCAAGCTGCTCCATGCTGCCAATCACTCTTACCTTTCCAATCTGATGGGCTACCCCACCGATTGCCCTCAGCGCGAGAAGAACGGTTGGACTGGTGACGGTCATTTTGCCATTGAGGCAGCATTTTATAACTTTGATGGAATTACCGTTTACGAAAAATGGTTGGCCGACCATCGTGACGAACAGCAGCCCAACGGAGTGCTGCCCGATATTATTCCAACTGGTGGATGGGGATATGGTACAGACAACGGGCTGGACTGGACTAGTACTATTGCCATCATCCCTTGGAATATCTACCTCTTCTACGGTGATAGCAAGCCCTTGAGCGATTGTTACGAGAGCATCAAACGTTATGTGGATTATGTGGAGCGTATCTCTAACAATCATCTCACTACGTGGGGGCGCGGAGACTGGGTGCCGGTGAAGTCAAAATCCAATAAAGAGCTGACTTCCTCGGTCTACTTTTATGTAGATACCAAGATTTTGGCCGCTGCTGCCAAACTCTTCGGCAAACAGGCCGATTACGAATATTATAATGCCTTGTCGGAGGAGATAAAGCAAGCTGTCAATGATAAGTTCCTGAATCGAGAAACAGGCATCTATGCCGAAGGTTCACAAACCGAATTGAGTGTTCCCTTGCAATGGAAGATTGTGCCCGAAGAGTTGATAGGAAAAGTGGCAGCTAACTTGGCACATAAGGTAGAGGAGGACGGTTTTCACTTGGATGTGGGTGTATTAGGAGCTAAAGCTATTCTGAATGCACTCAGCGAAAATGGTTATGCTGAAACAGCTTATAAGGTGGCTGTACAGGACACTTATCCTTCATGGGGTTGGTGGATGGTGAACGGTGCCACTACGCTGCTCGAGAACTGGGATTTGCAGGCTACTCGTGACATCTCGGACAATCATATGATGTTCGGTGAAATAGGTGCTTGGTTCTACAAGGGGCTGGGAGGTATTTTCCCTGATCCCGCGCAACCTGGTTTTCAAAACATTCTGCTCCGTCCCCATTTCATAAAGGGATTGAAACGGTTTGAAGCTCGTCATCGGTCGCCTTACGGTGAAATTGTTTCTCGCTGGGAATGGAAAGGGAAATGTGTGCATTATGAAGTTACAGTGCCCGCTAACAGTACAGC
>OGWZ01002476.1_pt1 | contig 14350 bp, 14 predicted proteins | sample 1576141 | NCBI WGS metagenome assembly OGWZ01 (sample SAMEA3541512, study PRJEB24748) | human gut metagenome | biome: human gut; feature: human-associated habitat; material: faeces | place: China | collected 2012
TGATAAAAGGTGATACAATTTCCCCCGTTTTGGTGGTGAAGGCCATATTCTTCTTTAACTTCAACTTGCCCCATCCAATTCAGCGGCATCTCCATAGAAAAACCCAGCTGATGATTCACATAGAGAATTGAGGATGGTTCCTCAGCCGATGCAGACTGATTTGGGATAGTATTCGCTCCGTTTGTTTGATCCTGTACTTCGTTTTTTTCTGAACATCCACTCAAACACAATGTGAGTACCAGAAGCATGGCGATCCCTACAGAAAAGAGCAGAGAATTCTTTTGCTTCAATGCTTTTAGGTAATGTTTCATTTGCAATCTCCATATAATCACTGCTTTCAAAATAGCATGAGCTAAAGGGCTTACTGGAACCGGTAGCCCTGCGTGGTCAGCGCACTAAGATAGGCCAGGTATATTTCGCGCTGATCAAAATAGATAAGCTCACTATTATCCACCTCATCTATCCACACCGAATACTCCTTCATATGTCCCTCCCGATCTTGTTATGGTATTTCGCCTCAAGACACTTTCACAGCGAAACTTCCGTAAAACACTGATACCTTCTTACGCGGGTGTCATCGTCAGCGTATAGTTTGCGGTGCGGATCACGATCTGCGTTACGGCACTCTTTGCTGTATCGACGCTTACACTCGCGGTGTAGCCGGTAAAGCCATCGCTTGCAAACGTGACTGTCAGCTCCCATGTTTCCGTACTGCCCGATGAGGACACACACTTTGCATCCGTAATATGCTTGCTACGTGCTCCGGTGAACTGGCAGTCAAGGAAGCATTTGCCAATGTAGACCTTCTCCGACGATTCATTGACTTCAAACGGGTCGCCAAGTCCACCGCCGTTGCCGGAGACACCGATTTGCTCGTCACTTGCAAAACCACCATTTACGGCATAGTAATTTGCAAAATAGCTGACGCCGTTATCAAAAAACGGGAAAGGAGTTGCGGTGAGCTCGACCTTGCTGCCAGATGTGCTTTTCTCTACGCTGAGAGTTGCATCAAAGCTCGTACGCTCTTTCGGACCGGTAATTGTACCGCGGTAGCTGCCGCCCGAAGCGTATCCCGCATTCAAAATCGAGAGCGCCGAATCAAGCGTACCGCTGCCGGTTCCCGGTTCAACCGGAGCGGGGGCCGGGGCTGAGCTGGTATCGATACGCAATCCATTCACAGCATCCCACTGGTAGCTCCAGCCGAAAGAGTCGACCGCATAAGCCCATGTGAGCGGGAAATAGGTGATTCCGTTGTAATTGAAAATGGGATACTTTTCTTCCTTGTTATTGATCTGTGCGCCGTTAACGCTGATCTTATAGCTGGGAAGCGTAACAGAAACGCTGCCGCTTTGCTTTTTTCCTGTCTCAGCAGCATAAGCCGTGCGTGCGCCGCCGGCCGTGATATCCAATGTCTTGCTTCCATTGTTCCAGTCAGCGCTTACACCCATGAATCGGCTGAGATGATATGTCATGGGAAAGTAAGTGATGTTGCTGTAAATCAGAAGCGGATACTTGGCCGTTTTATTATCAATGACCTGACCGTTGAGCGTTACCTTACCAGTAACAACGCTTGCGCGCATTGCTGCCTCAGCGGTTGGAATGGCACTCAAGGCCACCGTAACGCAGCACGCTATTGCAAGTAGAGACTGAATAATTCTCTTTTTCATGATTAAACCTCCACGTTTTGTATAACTACTTTTTGATAATTCTTCGTTTTGCCGTATTTCCTGTAGTACTGCTTGTAACTTGCATCTTAGTACTTAACAAGTTTTCAACCGTTGTTGGACCTTGATTTTTACTTTTACAAAACACCCCCTTTCATTGTTCGTCCAATTGATTTTGCTGCTTTATAGATGCATCAGGCGGTTGATTTCTTACACAGTTTTTACTTTTTGACGATTCAACCAATTAGAGTGCTGCCTCTTTGTGCAAAGTTTCAACTTGAGTTCTGGGACTTGTTTTATCTGTCAAACGATGCTTATAATCATTTCGCGGGGTATCTCGCCTCGTGAGGAGGTTGTCCATGCTATCGTACTTACTCGCTGCGCTGGAAAGCGAAGAAGATAAGCGCAGATTTACAGAATTATACGAAGAAAATCATGTGCGTGCTGAGCAGACGACGCTCCGTATTTTGAGAGATCCTCACGATGCCGAAGATGCCGTGCAGAACGCTTTTTTGCAGGTGATCCATCATTTTGATGAGATTTCCGAAATTCCTTGTAAGAAATTAGGCTTCTGGATCATCTCTATAGTGAAAAACGAAGCACTTATGATTCTGAGACGCAAACAGAAAGAGCTGCCGCAAGAGAATTGGGATACTTTTTCAGCAGATGTCAGCGATCCAACAAGCTATAACGAGCTTGTCCGGCTGTTCTCTCAGCTTCCACCGACCTACCGGGCGGCGCTGGAAATGCGGCTGATCAACGGCTACTCCGGCAAGGAAATTGCACAGCATCTTGGGATCTCAGAGTCCGCGGTCAATACGCGCATTTCTCGTGGCCGCGCGCTGCTTCGTGAGATTGCAGTCAAGGAGGGATTTCACATATGACAGAGCAGGAACTCGACCTTTTCATGCGTAATGTGCTGTTGGATGCCATTGCACTGGACGAAGAAACGAATACAGAGACGATCCCGTACACGCCGTCGCTGCATCACCAGAAGCAAATCAAGGCAATGCTCAAGAACCCTCTGCGCTGGGCGCGTGATCGAGAGCGGCCTGTTTGGAAAAGAGCCTTAAAGCGGGTCGCTGTCATACTGCTGGTGATCTCGCTTGCATTTGGCAGTCTCATGGTTGTTAGCCCAACTGCTCGTGCAACATTTATCCGCTGGGTCACAGAATGGTATGAGACGCATGTGACATATAGATATTCTGGCCCTCCGATATCTGAGAAAATGCCTCAGTATGAAATTACAGCATTACCTGATGGATACGAAGAGGATTCGTCTCAAAGAATAGCGAGTGTTAACTACGTTGGGATTGAATATAGGAATAAACTTGCTCCTGATGCACCTCCTATATATCTTGACTATATCTACATGCAGCAGGGCACTGTGTATGATCAGGTCACAGATGACGCAACGATATCAGATATTACCGTAAACGGTATGACGGGCTATCTTTACTTATCAAAGGATATGAGCAAGTCCGACAATACCATCACTTGGATCGACACAGAACACAACCTGCAATTCTCCATCGACGCAAGGTTAAGCGAAAGCAGCATGTTGCACATGGCTGAAAGTGTCGCTTTGGTAGAAGCGACGAAGTAAAAATGCTTTCTGAATAAGGAGAACTATGTAAAAATCTGCAGCTTCTATAGTTGCTTTGAAAATCGGTCAGATCAAATTACAGGCGGGAACATCCTTGCAAGATGTTCCCGCCCTCTTGTACCCATTTCCACTGCACGACATTACACCTCAATTTTACAGTCGTGCTGACTGACATCCATTCGCTGCAGCCGACATTGACAGGATTTCTTTCAAGATTGGTCGGCTGCATTAAGCCTCACAGGCATTGGAGGGAAAGGTTATTTAATTATTTGGCAAATAGAAATCAGTTTCCTCTACACCGTCCCATTCGCCGATGAGCTGCATATCTGCCTGATTCGGCGTGGCAAAGGCATCAAAACGCCAGCCTGCATCAGTATAGATCAGGGTGACCGGATAGGTGCGCGTGTACTCATAGCTTGTTTCCAGCCGCTTGTCGCGCTCATCATCGGTTTCGTCCCAGCGTGGATAGGGATAAGAGTAGTGCGCCGTCACCGTGAAGTCGATACGATCATCCGTCCGTGAGGTCAGAGTATATTCATCTGGAATGTTGCTATTGTAATATTGGTCGCCGTAGGCGCAGTCGAGGATAAAAAGCCGACCGTCGTGCTCGATGTAGATCGGTGCGTTGCCGTCGTCATTGCAGTCAGACCAGAACGCATCGGTGAACAGCGCGTGGATGACGCGGTCAAAGTCAGCCCAGGACTGCCAACGGCTGTGGGAGCTGATGTAGGTATAGTCGGAGCCATCCGGCGTGTACTCGTCGTACTCGGTTTGGCCGCCTGCGGCGGGGAAGGCGTCGTCGATGCCGGTCGTTTCACCGTCAAACATCGCGCTATAGAGCGCAAACGCCTGCCTGTAAAGTGTTTGCTGTTCCGCCGTCAGGAAATCCGGCGCGGCGCGAAGCCGCGCAGCATCATCCAGCGGAAGGTCGGTATCGGTCAAATAATACTCCGCGGGCTTCGATTGATCGGATGTATCCGGCTTTGCTGTACAGCCTGCAAGCAGCAGGAGCAATACCGCAAGCGCGGTGGGAAATAGACGTTTCATCATGGTGCTTGTCCTCTTGATGTTAGATTTGAGCATGGCCCTTGCACTTTTTATTCGGGGATATATACTTCCGCAGGACGTCCGTGCCAGGGATTCTCCCAGCCGGAGGTCCCGTCCTGATAATACATGGTGACATTTTCGGTGGAATCAAATACATAATTGGCTTGCTGCGGTGCATCGCCCTTGAAGTAGACCGCACGCAAGTTTGGACAGTCGCAAAAAGCACAGTTGCGCAGGAGTGTAACGCTGGAAGAGATCGTCACCGTCTCCAACGAAGTGCAGCCGTAAAAGGCGTTGTCCTGAATTTCCGTCACACCATCCGGAATCACCACAGCGGTTATGCTCGTGCAGCCTTCAAACGCTCCGGTCGTACCCGTGACGTTTCCAATCGCGGAAACAGTTTTTCCGCCGATCTGTGAGGGAATCACAATATCTGTTTCAGTACCGATATACCGGCTAATGGTAACTGTGCCATCCTCGTTTTCCGTTATTTCAAAGTTTGCGGCATCGGTGACAGATCCCTGCGGAGAATCGCCATTGGCTTTGTTCTCCTGCACATCGGATGTCATTTCTCTATTTTCTATTGGAGTGGACGGCTGGTCATCGGCTTCCAGCGTGCTCTGTGTGCTGCTGCATGAACTTAGTGTTATAAGGAGAGCAGTACTTACGGCGATGACCGAAAGTCTCGAAATTTGGCGCATGATAAAAGGCCTCCTGCATATTCTGAAATGAAAAATTAAGGTGATGGAATGTAGAGAGAGTCTGGCAGCACTATCGGAGTGAGCTTTGAAAGATCGAAGCTGTCAGCCAGTTCTTCAAGCAGATCCCGCGTCAAGCCGTCGGCACTTCCCGCCAAAATAGTGATGGTCACAAAGCTGTCCGGCAAATCAGCCAGAATTAGTGCTCTGCCAGGGCCGAGCGCCAATGTGGCCGATATGCCGCGTGATGTTTGATACCGCCATTCCTGATAACTCATTGCATCGATAACATTGAGTGTAAGGATTTGCTCATTGCACGCAATGTAAGCGGACTATGAGATTTTGACCTGTTCTGCGACGGAGACAAGCTCGTCCGGCGAGAGCTTGAAGCTCCGAAAGTTGATGAGCCAACCGTTTTCTTCATCAATCTGAAAGATGTAGGCCTCTGTACCGGTTTCTCCCGCGCATTCCTGGTCCTCACCCCAGTAAAGCGTAGCATCCTTACCGTAAAGCGTGATGGACTTTGACTCTGCATCGTCAGCAATTTCAAAGCCTCCTACTAAGCCGTCTCTAATGGCCACGACGGTGATTGAAATGATCTCACCGTTGTTGCCGAAAAATGTGGCGCCACTGGCAAAATCGACCCGGTAGCAGCCTTCCGGATCAAGACGATAGGTCTCTTCCAGCGCCGAGTAGTCGATTTTACCGGCGATATAGGATCCGGCTGGCTCCTCTCCCTCGACACAGAACGTGGCGTGGTCGGAGAAGATTTCAACCAGGACATTCAGCGTGTTCTCACGAAGCGATGGCGAGAACGCCAGCGCCGACGTGAACAAAAGCACGGAGATGAGGGCCGCGACGAGGACGATTCGCAGTACGCAGAAAGGCTTGCGCTTTTTGGACCGTTCATAGGTCAGCGCCTCTTCGATGAACTCATCGTCGATCCCATTCATTGCGCTGGAGAATTTCTGAGCCAATGTCAACAAGCCAAAACACCCCTTTCTGCAAGATGCGTTTGTAATTGCTTACGAATTCGGGAAAGCCGGACAGAGACATTCTTTTCCGTCAGGCCGGTTCGAGCCGCAATTTCTGCATAGCTGTCGGAGAACCAGTAGCGCCGCAGGAAGATCACGCGGTTTTCCTGTGACAAGTCCCTGAGAAAGTCTTCAATGATCGCAATCAACTCTTTTTCCTCGAGAGAGTCTTCAACCGAGACTGAGGAAGAAAGGCAGTTTTCCAATTCCTCCATTGTCGAGTCGTAATTGCTGTTTCGCTTGAGAGCTGTATTGGCCCGATAACGCATGATAGAAATATTCCGAACGATCTTGCAGACAAAGACGGACAGCGGATTGGGCCTGTGCGGAGGGATCGCATTCCAAACACCGAGATAGGCATCATTCACGCATTCCTCTGCGTCCTGTTGATCCTTCAAAATGCTGCGGGAAAGATTATGGCAAATCGCCCCATATTTGCCGTCCAGCGCTTCGATTGCAAGCTCAGAACGAGCAAAGAACAAATCTATAATCTTGATATCATCCACAAGGAATCACACCCTTCTATTTATTACCTTGCAAATTGGGGTGAAATACTACATCAAAGCAAGAATTTTTATCGGGAATTTTGGAAGATTCCCTGTTCTCCGCTGTCGTATTGCTGTCCCAACATAAAAAGCAATACGACCAGCAAGATCTCATTTCTTCACCCAGACCGGTTTTCGTTCCATTCTATAACAGATGTGCGGGGATATCAAACCCTTGAAGGATTTCAGAATATATTCGCTATGTCATTTGGAACGAATGCGTCTGCTCCAACTGTCTTTTCCCAATTCCTCGAAATATGTACAGGTCTGCGGTGCATTTTTTCTAAGGCTCTTCATCATTTCCGGATCGTTGCCGTGGATGATGCAATAGGCAAAGCAGTCTGCGAAGTATTCTCTGGCGTTGGTTTTGGCATAGTTCCGCAGCGGCGCGGCGGCAGCTTCTGCACGAAAGAGCTGTTCATGCTCTGCGGGGAATCCCAGCGTCCAATCGAGGAAATGTCCGAATTCATGGAGCGTCGCGCTGGCCTCCGAGATGTAGATGGTTTTCCGGCTGTAATTGGTGGCTCCAATGCAGCTCATGTTCAGTTTCTTGCTGAGGCCGCCCATGTAGTCGAAGTCGATGCAATATGTCCAGCCGGTGGCGTTGAAGGCATCGAGGATCTGTTCTGGTACTTTCCGCAGTTCCAGCAGGAAATCGTTGACATTGACACCTGCCGCATTCACCAGCGTCACCGGTACAGGCGGTTCCTCAATGCGGAAGCTCTGTGTCAGGACAGCATGAAGAATGATCGCCGCTTCTCCGCGCGTCACGAGCGCATTGGTATCCGCATCATCAGAGCACAGCCCGAGCTCCCGCCCTGCGCGAAGGATGTTGTCAGCCGTGCTGAGCGATGTCCCTCCCTCGTAGAGCGTGCTGTCATAAACCGGAACATCTGCGGCGGCAAAAGCACTCTCAACCAGCACGCTGCGACACATCGGTGAGCGCGGCGCGGAGAGTGCGGTTTCGTTCAGCCAGCCCTGCCGGTAGGCTTCCACGACGCTGCTTCGACCCACATCCTGCCAGTTGTCACCGATAGTTTCGACACCATAGGCGCGGCAGAGCATGACAGCCCATTGCTCCACAGTGATGAACTGTTCCGGCGAGAAGCAGTCATTCCCCGTTCCGGCGACGATCTCACATTCGGCCAGATACATCACGCTCTCATAGCAGTCCGCAGTCTCCAGCACGTCATCAAAGCCTGTGCAGGCAGCGGAAGCAGCTGTGGGCAGGATCACTGCCAGGACAAGGGTGCAGACAGCCAGCACTGTTCTTCTAACGATCATCTTCATAAGTTCCTCCATATTCTTGTTCTTTCTCTGTCCTGTATCCTCCGGTAGAGTAGGCTCTTCTGGATGCGCCATGGTGACGCTACCCTATGGACAGAATTTTGAAAGGGAAAACGTCACAGTCCCCCCTTGGCGGGAGGCTGTGACGTTTTGTGCTTTGTCAGCCGATATAAATTGCTCGTGAGACTGCCGTTGGCGCGGCGGCGGTTCTGCTTCTCGATGAGCTGCCTGCGCTCCAGATCTGCCAGAGCCCGCTGGACAGTCCGCGGCGAAAGTCCCAATTCTCGGGCAATGGTCTTGATCCCCGGCCAGCAGACGCCGGAAACGTTCGACCGGTCCCGAAGATAGATATAGACCGCCTTCTCCCGGTGACTCAGATGCTCCTTGGCGTAAATAAAATTAAAATCGCTCATCTTTTATCACCCCGCATTGCATTGTAGGGCGTCTTCTCCGCAGCGTATTGTTTGCGAATGTTTGCCATCAGCTCCTCGCAGCCCGCATAGGCCACTCTGCGGACGACCGGTTCCGGCGTCGGGGAGTCTTTCTCGAAGGTGATACCCCAATCAAGAAACAGCCGCAGGCGTGTCCGCATCGGATGCGTCCCCGTTTTCATCACCACAAACTTGCCCTTGGGGATGGACTTGAGTTCGTCCGCCGTCATGAGGGGGCGCTCCATCATCTGGAGTGACTGGCTGCTCTCCTTGCCCTGACTGACAGAGCCGGACAGCACTGTCCGGCTGCCCAGCGCCGCAGAGAGTGCCTCCGCGGTTTTACTCTGCGGTGCAAAGCCGCCGAAGATGGTGTCCTGACAGTTATCGCACACGATTTCCGCGCCCTCTTTTCCGTAGTTCTTTTCCAGTTGGGCAAGGCTCTGGATGATGGGCACCAGCGTCAAGCCGCGGGAGCGTCCCGCGGAGAACAGCGGCAGTACATCAAAGGGCGGCATCGTACCAAACTCATCTGCAAAAATGACTACACGGTTCTTGAGCCTTCCTCCGTTTTCATCCGCCACGGAGAAGAGCTCGCGCGAAAGGTTTTGGATCATCAGGCTGGCGATAAAATTCTTCGTAGGATCTTCCTCCGGAATGACAACAAAGATGGCGCATTTGCTTGAGGCAAAGCGTTCTGCGTCGATGGGATTATCGCGGCAGATGACCTGCTCGAGCTCAGAGTCCAAAAAGGCGTTGAGCTTTGAGAGCACCGTCGACATGACAGACGCCATCGCCTGATCCGCCGCCGTCAGCGCCGCGCCCGCCACCCAGCGTGCCTTATGTACAGACGGGAGCATGTCCATCAACACATGAAATCCGTTCTTTCCCCGTCCGCCGCCCGGCGCTGCCAGCAGATCTTGCACCAGCTTGAACGCCGAAACGATGTGGCGCTTCTCTGTGCCGTCCTTTTCCGGCAGGATAAATTCCGCAAGCAGCATGACGATGGCGGCCAGCACACCCTCTGCGCTCTCATAGAAAAAGGCATTGTCGCCATATTGCGAGGAGCCTTCCGGACTGATGATTGTTTTGGCGAGGATCTTGGCATAGTTCTCTGCTTTCGCCTTGGCAGTGAGATCGTTGGGGTCTCTTTTTGCTCTGTCCATATAGTGGTTCACGAGCGTCATAAAATTGAAACCGTCCGAACACGTCGGATTGCGCAGGTCAATGACCGTGACCTGATAGCCGTAATATTTCGATGCGATGCAGCCGTAGTTACGTGCGAGGTCGCCCTTGGTGTCGAGCGCCAAATAGCTCATGCCGCAGGCGCAGGCGTATTCGAGATTCGGGTATAGGAAAAATGCCGTCTTGCCCACGCCGGAGGCACCAATCATCAGACAGTGGACGTCATCACTGTCCACCAGCGCCCGGATATCTCGCTGCTCCTCAATCATCTTTTTGACTTTTGAGAGAGCCTTTGATTTTTTCTTCGTCTTCCGCTTTCCCTCCACAGGACGTCGCAGCTTTTCCAGCAGCTTGCGAGAGGTTTTCAGCAGGAATCCTCCCTCGCTTTTATGGTTTCTGCCGCCGACGCTGCCGAGGACGAGTCCCTGCTCCGTAGGCAACTCCTCTCCCTTGCGCCAGCGGCGGGGACGGAACGGTACCGTCCGGTATGTTTTGCTGATCTCCCTAGGCGTTGCCCACCGGGCTGTGCCGTGCTGACCGTCGCCAACGGTTTTGCTCTTGAAATTGTTGAGAGAATAATTCTTGGAGAGGAAGGACACTACGAGCAAGAATGCCAGCAGTCCGCCGCCAAGCAAAATCAGGGGCCATACGTTTTCATTCATGCGTCTTTCTCCTTCCTCTCGAATTTGGCGCAGAGATCGTCATTCCAATCCTTGCGCGCAGGGCAGAGCCGCTCCACATCCAAGCCCATGTCCTCCAGCGTATCCGTCATACGGTCGCAGGCATCGTTGCCCGCGTCATCGTTGTCGAGGCACAGGTACACCATGTCCAGCTTCGGATTCTGCCGCAGCCGTTCCAGCACCGGCTGGATGGAAGTTCCGCAGCAGGCAACATAGCTGTGTTCCTGCCAGCCGTAGGGATAGAGGGTAATGTGGGACAGAAGGTCGATGGGCGCTTCGAACACATAGAGGGACTTGTCGGTCCCGCCTTTGTGGAAGCAATGCTCACTTGCGCTGCCCTCGATGTTCATGCGGAACACCTGTCCCTCGCTGTTGGTACTGCGGATGTGCGCGTGCTTGGCCTCACCGCTGTCATCCAGCCCCACGAAAACACAGTTGTGATGCTTGTCCTCGTAGAGCAGCTTTTCATGTACGAAGGCGGAAATAACCTCGCGGTCAATGTGGCGCTGACGCATGAGGTAGGCATACATACGCCGCATGGTTCCGTAAGGCTCCGGCAAAGCGAAAGCCTTTGGAACTTCCTTCACAGGCTTTGCCTGTTCATATGTTTTTCTGTTCTTTCTGCCCAGCAAAAGCAAAACCGCCTCCTGATAAGGGAGACGGTAATAGCGCTGGACGAAGCTGACGGCGTAGCCGCCGACGCGCGCGGAGTGGTCGAACCATTTGTTGCCCCGCACGGTGATGCTGGGATCGTTGGGGGGACGGAACTCCCGACCGGAGCGCACGGGTCGTTCCCCCTGGGCGCGCAGCAGAGACACGAGATCCGTGTTCTGCGCACGTGCTTTTTCCTCCGGCGTGAAATAGATAAATTGGCTCATGACATGTCCTTTCATAATTCTGCTTTGCGCTATCTGAATGTTTGTTCCTCATGGTCGTCCGGCTTGTGTCCCATCGCCAGCCGCTTGCGCTGCAACTCATGACGGCGCTTGCGGTCGATCTGCAAGCCGCGGTGGATCTGATCGATCTTGCTGTTGTCCTCAAAAAATCTGCTCATGTGATGCAGCATCCGCACAACGGTTTCGCCCACCGTGGGGGCATGGTACTCTGCTCCTGCCGGTGCGGTTTGCCCTGCTTGACCGGATGGCTGTGAGTGCGTCGGAGTCATTTCGCCCACGGGCGGCGCGGTACCTTTGGAGGCGGCAGCGTCAGCGGAGCCGGGATCTTCCGGTGCGGTACTCGCCGCACGGTCAGATTTGGGCTGCGCCGACGCGAGAGATGCCGTGACCTCAGAGTTCTTTGGCGCGGCTTCTGCGGCATCCTTTTTGATGATAGGTCCTTCCTGCGCGGAAGGTGTTCTCCGCACATCCGCGTACCGCTGCCGCTCCGCTATCCATTGCAGTGTTTCCTGAATGACCATGTTGCGGACGCTCCGGAACTCCTTTTGCTGGGAGATCGGCAGACGCTTGCGCGGCCGCTGATCGTAGTCCAGGCACACCTGCTCGTAGAGCGTCTGCCACGTTTCGTAGGCGGCGGACACCTGCTCGTCCTTCGCCAGCTCCTCCACGATGGCGTCCACGATGGTCTTGACCCTTGGCGGCAGGTAGCCGTAGACCTTTCGGCCCTTGATCGTCAGCAGACGTTCCGCCAGCTCCTCGGTGAGCTGCTCCAGACGCGGGTTATCCGACGTGCCATACTCCAGCTGTGCGATGCACTCCACCATTGCCTTGCGGGTCTGCGCCTGCAACTCCTGCCGCGCGATGTCCTTTTGCTGGTAGATGTGCATCCGATCCGCATAATAGATTCGTCTGGCAAAGGCAGACTTCACCTGCCGGATGCCTTCTTTCGTGAGATAGCCCTCGCGGGGATCGGTCGAGAACACGATCATGTGAATGTGCACCTGCTTCGGCTTGCGATGAAAGGCGGCATACCAGCGCAGGTTGTCCGATTGGATCTTGTACGCCGCCGCGATGTCGTTGACAGACTCCTTGACCAGCGCCTGCCAGTTTTCCGCGCTGTCGTAGCCAAGCCGCTCCGCGTCCTCACGGCGCAGCGCAATCACCGGCGTCCACACATTTCCGGTGTGCTCCGCCACCTCCCGTACCGCCTGCGCGAGATTTTTTACCTTACCGTTGGCATCCCACAGCCCGTGCTCGCCGTCCTTCTGGACACCGGGGCGGTGGGAGATGTAGTCGATGAAATTTTCCTTTTGATCCAGCGCCTCCAGATAATTCTCCTGCACCTGCTGGATGAACGCGGAGGCGCTGCCCTGAGTGGGGTGATCCAGATATTCCTCGTACTCAATGAGTTCCCAGCAGGAGGGGAAGGACTTCAGCAGCCGCGTGATAAAATCCCGCTGCTTTTTTGTGGCGGGGAGTGTACTGCGCTCATCCGCCAGCAACTCCACGCCGGGACGGGTGGCGACGTAGCGGGTGCGCTGCGCCAGCTTCGCGGCGTTCTGTCCGCCCTTGAGGTAGGGCGAAATCAGTACGATCCGGGCCATTCATTCTCCGGCTCAATGCGGCGCTGCTGATGCACTGCGCTCTCAAAACTCACCTGACCATTGGTGCGCTTCACCTCATCCACCGCGTAGGCCCGCAGCTCCCGCGTGTGGATGGGATCGGTACGGAAGTGCGCGGTGATGGTGTGGCACAGCATATTCAGCTCCACCGCGCACTTGAAAAGAATGCGGCAGAGCCGATTGTTGTTGTCGTCCAGCGTACCCTGAATGGCTGTCAGGATAGCTCTCGAGAGATACGCCGTGTTGTCCTCCGTGCCGAGATAGCCCATGTAAAAGCGCAGGGCTTTGTTGATAAACTCACTGCGGTTTTTGCAGTTGTCGGCCTTCAGCCATCCGTCCATGCGTGGAACGAGCCCTGCATCCAGCCAGACAACGGTTCGCTCAATCCTTTTTTCTGTTACTTCACTCATCTGTATGCCTCTCCTTTCTCAAAAGGCGCAATCCCTTGCTGCGCCTGCATTTTCTCCGGTAAGGTTCACCCAAGCCTTGCAAATACGCTCCAAAGGTGCACCTTGCCGAACCTTCAAAAAAGCCCCGCACTGCGGGGCTTTGTGGCTGAGAGGGGCCCGCGCACGGGCACCTCTCTTTATCTAGTGCTTTTATCGAACGGGTAAATAAGGGGCGAAACCCTCCGGAACAGGGCATGGTCGGGAGGGGAACACCCATCCCGAAAAGCCCAGGTTCCCATCGCCGGAGCAAGATTCACAAGGCTCTCTCACACATCGCCCACAAACGCCGCAACACTCGCTTCAATGGGCTTTGGCGGGTATACACACACCACCCCAGCCCTTAAACGCGCACACAGCGGCACACAGGGCGAACGGTGCGGGGAAACGGGGAGCCGCCCTGCGTAGCACATTTGAAAGCACAAAAATCTGCGCAAAATGCTTTCAAATTCGGGACGGAGAAAAACCGCGGGAGCAGAATAACAGTCGCCAAACTGCGGCTGCCCGCCAAGGGCGGGTTGACGCAGTTCGGCGGCGCCGCGGGCCCGCAGGCACGCGCAGCCTGGACGCTGTTGTTTCCGCAGTCGTGAGTGCTTCAGCCTTGCTGTGCCTGCGTTTGTACCTACAGCTTCATCGCTGGCCCCTGCTGCTGTTCCGGTTCCTCGCGGAATTGCTGCGCGTAGTCGTGGAGACTCATGCCGGTCTGCTGTTGACAGTATTCCTCCATCTTGCGCAGCAGGACATCCTGCTCTGCGGCGTTGAGCGGATAGCTCCAGCTCTCCTCGGAGCCGTCGCCCTTGCAGAGCGTCAGCTCCAGCGTGTCACAGGGCTTGCCCTGTGCGATATCGTAGTTGGCGTAGACATTGAGCCAATCATCATTTTCATCGGTCAGGACGAATGTACCGAAGGCAGCATCTACATCGAACTCTGCCTGTACATAAAAATTGAGCTTGCCGTTCGATTCGATGATCTCGTCACCGAAATAGAAATTCCGCGCGGAGAGGTGTCCCGCCGAGGGGATATCCTTACCGCTCAGATGATCCAGCAGTTTGCGCCACTGATCATCGCTCGACGCGAATTGCGACCGTGTGGCATGGTACACCGCCACGGATACATCCCGCATCGCCCAGGTCCGCCAGCCGTCCATGATGTGGACAGCGGAGAACTCCCGCTTGTCGAAGTTCACATCGAACACGCCGCGCACCTTGCCGG
>OGWZ01002477.1_pt1 | contig 14349 bp, 13 predicted proteins | sample 1576141 | NCBI WGS metagenome assembly OGWZ01 (sample SAMEA3541512, study PRJEB24748) | human gut metagenome | biome: human gut; feature: human-associated habitat; material: faeces | place: China | collected 2012
AGTTCGCGATCCCCGGCCTTGACGACGAGTTCCGCGTCATCGTGTCTCCGTGGATCCTCTCCTCGCTGATCACCGACCGCCTTGCCGCTTACTACGAGACGGTCACCAAGCACAACCTCAACTATCGCCGCTACTATCACCAGTTCGACTACTAATCGGTGATAAATAAGCTACTGATCAAGAAGCACCCTGCCCGGGCGCATGCGTCCGGGCATTTTTATGCCGAAATTCGCAAGAAAGGGGAATCAAATGAGGCAGTTTATCGTGGCGTCCCATGCTCATTTCGCGTCTGGAATCGTCGAGAGCATCGGCCTGCTTTCCGGTGAGCGCGAAAACGTCCATCCGCTGTCTATGTATGTCGACGGAAACGAGGACCTGGTCAAGGAGGCTGCGGCGGTTCTTGACGGGTTCGCTGCGGACGACGAAGTTGTCGTGTGCACCGACCTCTTTGGTGGCAGCGTCAACAACGAGTTCACCAAGATCGTCCAGACGCGCCCCAACACGCACCTAGTGACCAATATGAACCTGCCACTCCTTATTCAGCTGCTGTTCGTACCCGACTCCACCCCGATCGATGAGGTCATTCGCCAGATCGTCGAGGCGGACGACACCAAGGTCAAGTACGTCAACGACCTGCTGGGGCAGGCCGAACTCGATGAGTTTTAATCGCTAGGAGCACACCATGATTCAAATGATTCGCGTAGATTATCGACTGCTTCACGGCCAGGTCGCTGTTAGCTGGACCTCGGCTTTGGGTGCCGACTGCATCCTGCTGGTGAGCGATACGGTTCTCAATGACAAGCTTCGCCTGCAGGCCCTGTCCCTTGCAAAGCCGGAGGGCTGCAAGGTCGTCGTCAAAAACACCGAGGATGCCGTCAAGGCGCTCCAGAGCGGTGTGACCGATAAGTACAAGCTCTTCGTGGTTTGCGAGACGATCCAGCAGGCCGGTGCCGTCGCCAAGGCGATGGGCGTCAAGAAGATCAACCTCGGCAATGTTGCCTTTAGCGAGGATGCCCGCCAGGTCTAGACGAGCGTGTTCCTTACGCCCGAGAACGAGGCCTACGTGAAGGAGCTGCTCGGCGAGGGCTACGAGCTGTTCATTCAGATGATTCCGGCAGATGCGAAGACTGACGCCGCGAAGGTCATCGGTTAGGGGCCATCATGGTTATCAAGACAATCCTGATTTTCCTTATTGCCCTTTTGGGTTATTCCGAGTGGCTGACGGGCACGAGCTACCTCCAGCGCCCGATCGTGCTCGGACCTCTGGTTGGCCTTGTCATGGGCGACATGGTGACCGGCACGATCATGGGCGCCACGATGGAGCTTGCCATGGTCGGCGCCATCTCGGTCGGTGCGTATAACCCGCCCGATACGATTTCCGGAACCATCCTGGGCGTGTCGCTTGCCATGCAGGCCGGCGCAGACGCTTCGGCGGCCCTGACCCTGGGCATTCCCATCGCAACGATCGTCCTGGCGCTCGATACTGCCCTGGGTCAGCCGGTGATGCTGCTGCTGGTGCACCGTATCGACAAAAACGTCGAGGACGGAGACACCAAGGCCATCACGCGCAACATGCTTATCGCGGGTTATGCGCAGAGCTGGTGCGGCCTGCTGATTATTCCCCTGGCATTCTTCTTTGGCGCCGATGCCGTCGCCAGCCTGCTCAACATCATCCCCGATTTCGTTCAGACCGGCATGGATGTCGCCGCCGCCTTCTTGCCCGCACTCGGCTTTGCGATGCTGGCGCAGATGATTATGAACAAAACGGTGGCTCCGTTCTTCTTCGCCGGCTTCTTCCTCGTCGCCTACTTTGGCATTAGCACGACGGGCGTGGCGATTTTTGCCGCGATCATCGTCGTCGCGATGACGGTTTTGGGCGAGAAGAAAAAGGCGGAGCAGCCCGCAGTGGCAACCGAGGATCCTGCGATTGGGAGTGGGTTCGATGAGTTTTAAGTTTGAGTCTTCTTATGACGGGCTGATTTCCCGCGCAGACCTTAAGAAGCTGTTCTGGCGCTCGATTCCCTATGAGCATTCCTGGAACTACGAGCGTATGGGCCATATCGGCTTTATGTGGGCCCTTATGCCGATCCTTCGCAAGCTGTATCCGCAGGATGCGGACTTTAAGGCCGCCCTTAAGCGCCATATGGAGCTCTATAACGTCACGCCGTACATCTCGACGCTCCCCATGTCCATTGCTGCCGCAATGGAGGAGGTCAACGCTACTGACGATAGCTTTGACACGAGCGCGATCTCTAATGTCAAGCTTGCTTTGATGGGACCGCTGTCCGGCGTGGGCGATGCCTTCTACTGGGGCACGCTGCGAATTTTGGCAACGGGTGTCGGCACGTCGCTGGCGCTGCAGGGCTCTATTCTTGGCCCGATTTTGTTCCTGCTCGTGTTCAACGTCCCTCACTACATCATCCGTTACCTGCTGACGTTTGTGGGATATCGCTTTGGCTCGGACATGATCAGCAAGGTCCAGGAATCGGGCATTATGGACACGATCGTCAAGATGGCCTCTATCATGGGCGCCATGGTGATCGGTGCTATGACCATGGAGATGGTCACCGTGGACATTCCGCTCATGGTCGGCGCGGGCGATGGCGCTCAGACGCTCGCCGAGCTGCTCAACGGAATCTTCCCGGGCTTTGTCACGATGGGGCTGTTTGGAATCGTCTATCTCATGCTCAAGAAGAAGATGAATCCGCTGCTCATCATGCTCGTGATCCTACTCGTGAGTATCGCCGGCGCGTTCTTTGGAGTGCTTGGTGTTCAGTAGGGCATCCGTCATAATTAAAACAATGTAAGAGGGGGCGTCGCGCACACTGTGCTGCGGCGCCCTTTTGCCGAAAGGTGGACAAGATGGAGTATCCACAGCTTGCCGTCATGAATATCAGCCATCGCTATTTTGACCTTGAGGAGTTCTTTTCCTCGGCAGCGGCCTCGGGCTACACGTGTTGCGAGCTTTGGACCGGGGCGATGCATCTGTATGTCGATTGCCATGGATACGATTCGCTCGAGCAGGTGCGGGAGCTGTCGCAGCGGTATGGAGTTCGGATTGTGGGACTTTGTCCCGAACAGAACAACCCCAAGCCGTGGAATATCGCGGCGCGCGGGAATGAGGCACGTGCCCGCACGCTCGCGTACTTTAAGAACGTTGTGGATATCGCGGCGGAACTTGGAGCCGAGCAGGTCATGGTCTCGAGCGGCTGGGCTTTTTTGGACGAGCCGGTCGAGGACGCATGGGGGCGCAGCGCCTCGATGCTGCGTTCGATTGCCGAGCATGCGGGGAAGCGCGACGTTCGCTTGGTGCTCGAGGCTTTGCAGCCGGTTGAGTCTCTGATTGTGAATACCGCCGAGGATACGAAGCGCATGCTTGAAGCCGTCGATCATCCTGCACTCAAGGCCTGTCTTGATATGGGTGCCATGGCGGTGGCGGGGGATACCATTGACGGATATTTTGATGTGCTCGGCGACGATGTTGCCCACGTACATTTTGTCGATGTTGCGGCAGACGGTACCACGCACCTTGCCTGGGGTGACGGCGGTCGCGATATGCGCGCCGACCTGGATAGACTGGTGGCGCGTGGCTACAAGGGCGTAGTTTCTGCAGAGACCTATGACGAACAGTACTTTGCCAATCCGGCGGCAGCCGATGCGCAGGTAATGGCAGAGTATCGTCGTGCGATTGGCGCCTAAGCGGGGCGGGCGTTGGGCTACCTGTCGGTCGAGGATTTCAGCCTAGTGCTCTCCGGGAAAATGAGATACGCCTTCCGGTCGAGGCTTCTGGCGGAAAGTTCATCCCGGACTTGCGGCTCGGCTGACTATCCCACTCGTAGCCACGCTGTGCGGGTAGGCATCCGGGACTGTCTCGCGCTGGGGCCTTGCCCGGCGGGATGACTTTGTCCGGGGAAGTGGGCTCCGCGAACTTCTCCGAGGAAGGGCACCGGCCCGGAGGCGGCCCTCTCGACCGTTTCGTGTCCCCCTGGATCCTGTCCGTGCTGGCCACCGACCGCCTCTCGCGCAACTACGAGCTGGTCACCAAGCACAACCTCAAGTACCGCCGCTACTACCACCAGTTCGACTACTAAGAGCTGGTCGCAGGTCCGATATCTTGGCTGGTTGATATCTCGACCCTACACAAGGGCGTCCGCATTTGCGCGGGCGCCCTTTTTGCGTTGCTGTCGGCGCAGGGTGTCCTCGGCGGAAAGCTCATCCCGGAATTTCAGCTTAGAATGGGATGGAGGACGATGAGAACGTCGGCGTTGGGATGAAGCTTTTCCCACCGGCATCCGGTTTGTACCTGCCCTTGCACTCTGGTGCCGATGCGCGGGCGTCATGGGTGTCTGCCTTATGGGCGTAGCTCCGCTTCCCGCGGAGTGCAACAAGGCCGGGGCCGTTGCGGGAGGGGCGTCGCTTGCCCTTGCCCGCGCAAGGGCGCTTGAGGAGCGCGAGAAGGCTACCGTTCTGGCTAAAAATGAACAGTTGCGCGTCAACCTGCTCAGGTCTACCTCGCATGACTCGAGAACGCTCTTTACGGCAATTTCGAGCAATGCCGATGTGCTCTTGTCCGATGGTGATGACCTGAGTGCCGAGAAGCGCGAAGGGTTTTGCGTGATATCCGTTCTGATGCTATGTGGTTCAATGCCACGGCGGAGAATCTGCTTGCGATCACGCGCTTGGAGAGTGGCGAGGCGCACCTTTCGACGACGACCGAGCTGCTCGATGATATCGTCGAGAAAGCGCTGCGCCATATAAACCCGGACTCCGAGTTTCATGACATCGAGGTCGAGTCGAGCCGCGATCTTTTACTTGCCGATGTGGATGCGCATCTTAAGGTACAGGTTGTGGTGAACTTGCTGAACAATGCTGTTGCCCATACTCAGACGGGTTCGCATGTCCGCATCTCGTTGTGTGCCGATGCCGACATGGCCGCCGTGTGCGTGGAGGATAACGGCCCCGGTATTGCCGAGGGGGATCGTTTGCGTGTGTTCGAATCTTTCTGCACGGCAAGCCATGCTCTAATGGATTCAAAATGGAGCGCAGGCTTGGGTCTTGCTCTATGCAAATCGATCGTGGGGGCGCATGGCGGCAGCATTGGCGTCGACGCAGCCGAGCCGTATGGATGCACGTTTTGGTTTATGCTGCCCTTGCATCATATGGAGAATGGAGATATAGATCATGCCGATTGAGAGCCATGCAAAGATCCTTGTTGTCGAGGATGACACTATGGTTAGAAACCTGGTGCTCACGGCGCTTGAAGCTCAAAGTTTCGATCTTTTTGCCGAGTCTACGGGGCGAGGCGCCATCGCTTCTGCCGCCACGAATGCGCCCGATGTGGTTTTGCTCGACCTGGGGCTTCCCGATATCGACGGCATCGAGGTCGTTCGCGCTATACGCGTATGGTCCCAGATGCCGATCATCGTGGTGTCCGCCCGAGACGAAGACACCGATAAGATCGATGCGCTCGACGCGGGGGCTGATGACTATCTCACCAAGCCGTTTTCGATAGGCGAGTTCCAAGCGCGTATCCGCGCGACCCTGCGCCGTTCGAGCTACCTTTCGAATGCCCCTGCGCGTGAGAGCTCCATCTTCGAGAACGGAGATCTTCGTATCGACTGCTCGGCGGGCGTGGCATACCTGTCCGGCGAGGAACTGCATTTGACGTCCATCGAGTACAAGCTCTTGTGCTTGCTGTCCCATAACGTGGACAGGGTTCTTACGCATAGCGTCATCTTGAATGAGGTTTGGGGCGCCGAGCACCAGGCGGACCTTGCGACGCTGCGCGTATTCATGGGCGCGCTTCGTAAGAAAATCGAGTTCGATCCGGTGCATCCCCGCTATATCCAAACTCATGTGGGCGTGGGCTATCGCATGATTCGCGCCACTGCGACTAAAGATTAAAAACAGTCACTGACCTGGGGTCTTTTGGCCTTCTTTATCCGAGTTTAACGGCACTTTTATGCCTGGAACATGTTGAATCGCGCAAGGGCGACAGCCTTGTTTTGGAGAGGCCCAAGGATGGCTATTCTTCCTCTGCGTTGGCGGAATTGCCGCCGACCGCGCATGCCCGTCGGGCACGTGCGCAATCAAAGAAAGGAGGACCCTTGGATACTGCGTCCGAATCGTATGAGGAGAAGATTTCACAACTCTCCTCGCTTACCGGCGCGGCTGCGCTTGCAGCTATGGGCAGCAGCGCTGCTGGACTGACGAGCGGCCAGGCGGCAGAGCTGCAGGCCAAGCACGGCAAGAACCTCATCCAGGCGGCCAAGAAGAAATCTCCGGTCCTGGCATTTCTCTCCAACTTCACGCATCTCATGGCCATTTTGTTGTGGGTCGCAGGCATTATTGCCTTGGTGGCGGGCATGCCCGAGCTGTGCGTTGCCGTGTGGTTGGTCAACCTGATCAATGGGTGCTTTAGTTTTTGGCAGGAGCATCAGGCTGATAAGGCCACCGAGGCACTCAAGAAGATGCTTCCGTCTTATGTCAACGTTATTCGAGACGGCCAGCAGTCTCAGGTGCTTGCGGAGGACCTCGTGCCTGGCGACATCATGGTTCTAGCAGAAGGCGACAAGATTTCTGCCGATGGTCGCGTTGTTCGCGCTTCCGATTTGCAGGTGGACCAGTCGACGCTTACCGGCGAGTCCAACCCGGTGCGAAAGACTGCCGATGCCGTGCTCGAGTCCGATCTTACCGCTGCCGAAACGCCCAACCTCGTGTTCGCAGGAACCTCTGTTTCCGAGGGTAACGGCCGTGTTGTCGTCACGAAGATCGGCATGGCAACGGAGTTTGGCAAGATCGCGAGCCTGACGCAGAATATGGAGGACTCCGAGAGCCCCCTGCAGCGCCAGCTCGATCGCTTGACCAAGCAGGTTACGCTGTTCGCCATGTGCATGGGCATCGCGTTTTTCCTGCTTGACGTGCTCTTTGTGCGCAATGGCCTTGCGTCTTCGTTCATCTTTGCCTTGGGCATGGTTGTCGCCTTTATTCCCGAGGGCCTGCTGCCCACGGTTACGCTGTCGCTCGCCATGGCGGTTCAGCGCATGAGCAAGCGCAATGCCCTTGTGAAGAAACTCAGCTCTGTCGAGGCCTTGGGCTCTACGAGTGTTATCTGTACCGACAAGACCGGCACGCTCACCCAAAACGAGATGACTGTCAACCATTTGTGGACATGCGAGCGCGAGTATGAGGTTACCGGTGTTGGCTATGCCCCCGAGGGCGACGTCGAGGCTGACGGCGAGAAATGGCTTGCTGCCGACAACAACGAGCTTCGTCTGCTGGTGGCAGGTGGTGCACTGTGCTCCAATGCGCGCCTTGTTGCTCCCGAGGAAGAGGGCGGCCGTTATACCGTTTTGGGCGATCCTACCGAGGCATGCCTGCTTGTGAGCGCTCAGAAGGCCGGACTTACACTCGATAGCCTTGAGCACGAGATGCCGCGCGTGAGGGAACTCCCCTTCGAGAGCCGTCGCAAGCGCATGACGACCATCCATCAGCTCGAGCGTCCGTTTGAAGGCGCTTCCCGTATCGCATTTGTGAAAGGCGCCCCTAATGAGGTTGTCCGTCTTTCAGAGAGCGTGTGCTGTCGCGGCGAGGTCGCTCCCATGAGCGATGAAATGCGCGAGCGCATCATGGCTGCAAACGATGGCTATGCAGCAAATGGCTTGCGCGTGCTCGCTTTGGCATATCGTCCGCTGCGCGCCGACGACGATTCCCTTCCCCGCTCGATGAGCGATTACACTCCCGAGAATATCGAGTGCGGCCTTACCTTTGTTGGACTGCTTGTCATGCAAGATCCGCCGAGGCCCGAGGTTGCGGCGGCTGTTGCCGAGTGCCGCCGCGCCGGTATCCGCGTGGTCATGATCACGGGCGACTACGGTTTGACCGCAGTGTCCATTGCCCGCAAGATCGGTATCGTGCAGGGCGAGCACCCGCGCGTCTTCTCTGGTGTCGAGCTCGAGAAGACCTCGGACGAGGAGCTCAAAGAGGCGCTGAAGGGCGAGGTTGTCTTCGCTCGCATGGCGCCGGAGCAAAAGCTGCGCGTTGTCGAGAACCTGCAGCAGATGGGCGAGGTCGTGGCCGTCACCGGAGACGGCGTGAACGACTCTCCTGCGCTTAAGAAGGCAGACATCGGCGTTGCCATGGGCATTACCGGCACGGACGTGGCCAAGGAGGCCGCGGACATGATCTTGACCGACGACAACTTCGCCTCGATCGTCCATGCCATCGAAGAGGGCCGTGCGGTCTACGCCAACATCAGGAAGTTCATGCTCTATATCTTGAACTCCAATGTTCCCGAGGCTGTTCCTTCTGCGATCTACCTGCTCTCGGGCGGAGCGGTGCCTCTGCCGCTTACGACGATGCAGATCCTCACCATCGACCTGGGCACCGATATGCTGCCTGCCCTTGGTTTGGGTACCGAGCCTCCCGAGGCTGACGTTATGAGCAGGCCTCCTCGTAATCCGAATGAGCCCTTGCTTTCGGGCAAGGTCATGCGCAAGGCCTTCCTGTGGTACGGCATGCTTGGCGCGCTCTTCTCCTTCGCTGCGTTCATGTTCTGCCAGATCATGAATGGCTGGCATCCCGGCATCGCGATGTTTGGCGTGGGCGCCGACCTCGATCCGGTCTATGTCCGCGCAACGACCATGGCGCTCGCCGCCATCGTCTTCACGCAGATTGGCGAGGTTTGGAACTGCCGCACGGAGACTGCTTCGGTTTTTGCCACGGGCCTGTTCTCGAATAAACAGATCAACAAGGGTATTCTGTTCGAGATCGTGCTCATTATTTTCATCACGCTGTTCCCGCCGTTCCAGGGCGTCTTCCACACCAGTCCGTTGCTGCTGAACGACTACGTGTTCTTGGTGCTGCTTCCGCCCGTCATCTTGTTGATTGAGGAGTGCCGCAAGGCCATCGTTCGCAAGAAGAACCATATCGACCGTAATGGCGTCGCGCTTTCTCAGACGCCGGAAAAGAGGTAGCCATGAACGTAATCGTCGTGGGCATGGGGCGCATGGGCGTGAGCCTCGCCCGCAAACTTGACAGGCAGGGCTATAACGTCTGCGCTATCGATCAGGACCCGGAGCGCCTTGAATCGCTGGGGGAGTCGTTTGGCGGCAGCACCGTAGAGGGTGTTGGCTTTGACCGCGCAGTCCTCGAGGCTGCCGGGATCGACCGTGCCAGTGCCGTGATCGCCTGCACCTCGTCCGACGAGACGAACATCGTCGTCGCGCGCATCTCGCGTCAGACCTATCGCGTCCCACGCGTTATCGCCCGCCTGTACGAGATCTCCAATGCCGAAACCTACCGTAGGCTCGGCATCCAGAGCATCTCCACCACCGATTGGGGCGTGCGCCGCGTTTGCGAGCTTTTGACGTTCAACGAGCTGGACGATGTTGTCGAACTTGGGTCCGGCGATGTGCGCCTCGTGCGCGCCGACGTCCCGGCGCTTCTTGAGGGAAGCCCGGTGCGCGAGCTTACCGTTGTGGGCGAGATCAGCATCGTTGCCGTTTCGCACGATAATGAGACATTCGTGCCCACGCAGGGAACGGTGCTTGACCACGGAGATATCATCTATGCGGCGGTTGCGTCGAGCGCTGCGGGCAAGTTCCGCACCATGCTCGGCTTGGCCGAGTGAGGAGGCAACCATGAATATCATTATTGTTGGCGGTGGCAAGACCGGCTCGTATCTCGCCTCCCTGCTGAGCGGCCGCGGCGACACGGTGCGCGTTATCGAATCGAGAAAAACCGTGGCGCAGCGTCTTGAGGCAAAGCTGCCCGAGGGCACGGTCGTGCGCGGCATGGGCTCGAGCCCCGATGTCCTCGAGGCGGCAGGTGTGCTGCACTCGGACGTCGTGATTGCCGTTACGGGTAACGACGAGGTTAACCTTGTGGTTTCGATGCTCGCAAAGATGGAGTACGGCGTTGGCCGCGTGGTCGCACGCGTCAACAACCCGGCGAACGCTTGGATGTTCAATGCCTCTATGGGCGTCGATGTGGCTATCGACCAGGCAGACCTTATCACGCGCTCCGTTGGGGAAGGTCTTGATATCGAGGACGTCTATACGATCATGCGTCTAGGCAAAAGCGGCCATGCCATTGTCCAAGGCGAGGTTCGCCAGCATTCTTCGGCGATTGGAAAAGCCGTGTGCGACCTGGGGCTTCCCGACGGTCTTGTTCTTGTTGCCATTGAGCGCGGTGGGGATATCCTCATCCCCAATGGCGGAACGGAGCTATATGCACAGGACCGTGTGGTCGCCTTCTCTGACGACTCCGGCAGGGATTTTTTGAGTCACGTCTTGCAGTAATCGTGTGAACTGTCTTCAGGCAGCGTTGGGCGCACTCGGGCCGAGATGAGACGGTCCGAGTGCGCCTTTTTGTTTCGATTGTGATTTGCGGGCTCCGTGGCGCGAGGGCGGAACTAACGTTGCCAGTGCATTGTGATTGAGGGATATAAGCGATTGTTTGCGGTGCCGGTCAAATGAGTTTTGGTCATGTTGCGACAGAGATGGTTACGGTTTCCCTGCCGATTTTATTGGGGCTGGGTGGTAACGCGCCTGGGTCTTATGAGCGAGGGCTTTGAGCGCGAAAATGGAAGACCATGTGCCGCGGACGATTCCATTGAGCTGGTGGGCCAGATGACAGCCCCCTTGCTTTGCTTTTGATGGGAGCGACCATTGCGCATTATCGGCCGTTTTTCATGTTGACCAACTGGGCGACTATGTTGCCGCCTTGGGAAGGCTGGCGCTCGTCCCGCTCGTCGGGATGGTGATGCTTCGCATCTTTGGGGCTGCGCCCGGTGTCGTCGCGGTGCTGGTTTTGGAGAGCGCCATGCCTGTGGCGAGCAGCGGCACGTTGTATGCGACTCAATATGGTGCCGATACAGAGGCGATGATGCAAAGCACGTTCATATCGATTGTGGAGGTATTCTGACCATTCCTTTTGCGATGATGTTCGTCGGGGCGTGACGGCGGACGCGGTTTCCGGCTGAGTTGGGGGATCAGCAGATTGAGTCGAGGGCCTGCCCCTATGTTTCCAAATGAATACGCTGTGAGCCGAGGGAGACGATTTTCCCCGCAAACACTCTAGTATGCTAAAGTACCCTGAAGACCGGCGGAACTCTGCCGGTCTTCTGTTCTATATGAAACGCAGCATGAGGAGGCTCACCAGATGACGGCCACACCGTGGGGATTCCGGGACATATTGCCCGAGGAGGCTCAGGCGCGCGAGGAGATCGCATATACGGTGAAGGGCTGCTTCAGGGAGCATCATTACCTGCCGGTCGAGACGCCGCTGCTCGAGGACAAGGGTTCGCTCGAGGAAGGCGGCCGCATTGCGGACACGCCGTTTAAGCTCTTTGACGATGATGGGCGTCTGCTGGTGGTTCGTCCCGACAACACGCTGCCGATCGTGCGCTTGGTCTCGACCCGAATGCGCGCGGCCGACCTGCCCCTGCGCTTGCGTTACGAGGCACCAGTGGTTCGCGAGTGCCAGCGCAATGCTGGTGGCTCGCGCCAGTTTACGCAGCTGGGCTTTGAGCTTATCGGTGCGGGCGATGCCGCGGGCGATGTCGAGATTGTCTCGCTGGTAGCCGAGGCCGTGCGCGAGCTAGCGCTGCCCGATGCGCGCATTATCGCAGGTAGCGTTCGTCCGTTTAAGGAGCTGCTCGCGGCGTGTGAGGATCGCGAGCTGGCCGCCGAGGCCCTGCGCCGCGTGCATGCCAACGACTTTGTGGGCCTCGATGCCCGCGTGGCGGCAAGCGCCGAGCCCGATGCCGTCAAGGCCGCCATTAGTGAGTTGCCGCGCCTGCACGGTAGTGCCGAGGTGCTCGACCACGTGGACGCGCTACTGGAAGCCGCTGGTATCGTCGCGCCGTTGACGCGCGAACTGCGCGCCCTGGTCGAGGGTCTGGCCCCCGAGGACGCCCAGGTGCTGTCGTTCGACTTCTCCATCATGAACTCGTTTGATTACTACACGGGCCTGGTCTTTAAGGCCTATGCCGGCGGCCTGCCCGATCCTGTTGGTTCGGGTGGACGCTACGACTCCATCTTTACCGGCGCATTTGGCGACGGCATCGAGGTGCCGGCGGCGGGCTTCGCCTTTTCGCTCGAGCGTCTGGAGGCCGCGCACACCTCGGCCGAGGACGCTGCTTCGGACGGCGACCACGCCGCGGGCCGTGGCACCGAGGGTCCGCTGCGCATCGCCGTACCCAAGGGTTCACTTAAGGCCGACACGCTCGACGTGCTCGAGGCCGCGGGCCTGGACGTCTCCGAGCTGCGCGACCCCGGCCGTCACCTGATCGTGCGCGGTCGCGATACGCGTGCCGGCGAGGGCGCGGTCGGAGATATCGAGTTTGTCATCGTGCGCCCCAGCGATGCGCCCGCCTTTGTGGGCTGCGGTGGTGCCGATTGCGGCATCTGCGGCTGGGATTCGCTTATCGAGGCCGACCTCAACCTGCTGCAGCTGGTCGATCTGGGCTACGGCCTGTGCACCTTTATCGAGGCGGAGCCCGCGTGGCGCGCTGGCCAGGCCGAGCGCAACTACGCCCGTCGCGGATCGCTTCGCGTGGCCACCAAGTATCCGCGCATCGCGAGCGCCTGGTATGCCGAGCGCGGCGTGAATGCCGATATTGTCTCGCTGCACGGTAACATCGAGCTGGGCCCCATCGTCGGTATGACCGATCGCATCGTGGACATTACCGCCACGGGTGCCACGCTGCGCGATAACGACCTGGTTATTACTGGTCGCATCATGGACTGCACGGCCCGCTTCTTCGTCAACCCGGGTGCCGCGCGCCTGGATCCGCGCGTTCGCAACCTGGCCGATCGCCTGGCGGCTGCCGTGAAGGACAAGCATTTTGAGCCCGTCGCGGGCTCGGCACAATAGCGCGAGCACGCACGGGCGCCCCAACGTCCGGGCCGCGGGCCGATTGGTGCCGCTGCCCGGTCTCTCGTTTTTCGAACGCAACCTCGACCGATAGGGGATACCGATATGAAGACCATCAAGCTTGCTCCCGGTGAGCGCCTCGCTACCAACCAGCTCAACCGCAAGGGCGTGCTGCCGCAAAACATCGTCGACGCCGCCCGCGATATCGTGGCCAACGTGCGCGCTAACGGCGATGCCGCGGTGCGCGATTACTGCCAGCGTTTTGATGGTGTTGAGCTGCAGAGCTTTCGTCTGCCGCAAGAGCAGATTGACGCCGCGCTCGAGGGCCTCGATCCTGCCTTTGTCGCCGCGCTCGAGAAGGCCGCGCGCCAGATTCGCGAGTTTCACCAGCGCGAGGTCGAGCAGAGCTGGTTTACCACGCGCCCGGACGGCACGATGCTCGGCGTCAAAGTGACCCCGCTCGCCGCGGCCGGCATCTACGTGCCGGGCGGTCGCGCGCAGTATCCCTCCACCGTGCTCATGAACGCCATTCCCGCCAAGGTGGCCGGCGTCAAGCGCGTGGTCATGGTGACGCCGCCGCAAAAGGACGGCCTGATCAGCCCTTATACGCTCGCCGCGGCCAAGCTCGGCGGCGTAGACGAGATCTATATGGTGGGCGGCGCCCAGGCCGTGGCCGCGCTGGCGTACGGTACCGAGACCATTCCGTGCGTCGACAAGATCACCGGCCCGGGCAACGCCTTTGTCGCCGCGGCCAAGCAGATTGTCTCGGGCGACGTGGGCATCGACATGGTCGCCGGCCCCTCCGAAGTCTGTGTGCTGGCCGATGCCACGGCTAAGCCCATGGTGGTCGCGGCCGACCTGATGGCCCAGGCCGAGCACGATCCGCTGGCCGCCTGCTATCTGGTGACCTGCGACGAGCAGTTTGCGCGCGAGGTCGAGGCGGGTATCGACAGTCTGGTGGCGCAGTCGCCGCGTGCCGAGATCACACGCGCCTCGCTTGATAACGAGGGCACCATCGTGGTGGCCGCCGATATGGCTGCCGCCGTCGAGGCCGTGAACACCGTGGCGCCCGAGCACCTGGAGCTGCACTGCAAGGATGCGATGGGCCTGCTCGGTGGCATTCGCAACGCCGGCGCCATCTTTGTGGGCGCCTGGAGCTCCGAGCCGCTCGGCGATTACGTTGCCGGCCCCAACCACACGCTGCCGACCGGCGGCACGGCCATGTTCTCCAATCCGCTTTCGGTCGAAGAGTTCGTTAAGCGCTCGAGCGTTATCTACTATACACCCGAGGGCCTGCTCTCCGACGCTCCCGCTACGCAGCGCCTGGCCGAGGCCGAGGGCCTGTGGGCACACGCGCTTTCGGCCGCGCTGCGTCGTCGCGTGCTGGAGCAGGGCGAGGATGCCGTGAGTGCCGAGTCGCTGGCCGCGGCCGACCTGACCAAGGTCGCCTGGCCGGGCGACCTTGGTCAA
>OGWZ01002478.1_pt1 | contig 14338 bp, 13 predicted proteins | sample 1576141 | NCBI WGS metagenome assembly OGWZ01 (sample SAMEA3541512, study PRJEB24748) | human gut metagenome | biome: human gut; feature: human-associated habitat; material: faeces | place: China | collected 2012
AGTTGGCAGAGCACCTGCCTTTTAAGCAGGGTGTCCGGGGTTCGAATCCCCGACGGGTCACCATGTTAAAAATCCTGGAATCCCTTGTATCCCAAGAGATTCCAGGATTTTTTGTTGCGTAAGCAGGGCCCTGGGTTTGCTTTACCGGTACTGGGGTTTGCCCATGGGAGAGAGGGGAGACGGAGTGACCAAGGCCAGAGTTCCCATGGTGGGAAAGACCTTTGGCCGGCTGACGGTGGTGGAACAGGTGCCGGCGCCGGCCGGTGTGACGGGGCGGGAAGCCTGGTACCGCTGCACCTGCCAGTGCGGGGGAGGGATCACCACCCGGGGCACCAGCCTGCGCCGGGGGATCACCCAGAGCTGCGGCTGCCTGCCCACCCGCGTACGGATGACCTTACCGGCCAGCGATTTGGCCGCTTGACCGTCCTGGCGCTGACGGAGGCGCGGGGCTCCAATGGAGGTGCAGTCTGGCAGTGTCAGTGCGACTGCGGCAAGATGGTGCAGGTGCACGCCCATAAATTGAAATGTGGGCACACCCGCAGCTGCGGGTGTGCCCATCAGGATGGGATACGGAACTTGCAGGGCCAGCGGTTTGGAAAACGCACCGTGCTGGAGGACAGTGGGCAGCGGCGGGCAGGGGGTGGCATTCTCTGGCGGTGCCGGTGCCAGTGCGGTCAGGAGAAATTGATCCGCCAGGACGCCCTGGTGGCAGGCAGAACCCGGAGCTGCGGCTGCATCACCTCCCGCGGCAACGAGAAAATCGCCCGGATGCTCACCCAAGGGGGTATTGCCTTTGCAGCGGAATACACCCCTGGGGATTTGCCGGGGCGCTACCGCTTCGACTTTGCGGTGTTCCGCCAGGGGAAGCTGGCCTACCTCATTGCGTACGACGGTGTTCTCCATACCACCTACAGCGGCCGGGGCTGGGACACGGAAGCCCGGTTTCTCCGCACCCAGGCCAGCGATGGGCTGAAAAATGCCTACTGTGCCCGGAAGGGCATCCCCCTGCTGCGCATTCCCCACACCCAGTATGCCCTGCTGTCGCTGCCGGATTTGGTGTTGGAAACGAGTCCCTTCCGCCTCTCACCGCCGGGCCCTGGCGGGGATGCGCAGGGACCACAGCAGGAACAGGCAGGCAATGGCAAGGGCGAAGTAGTAGGAGAGATGGGGCACGTCCCCCACCATTGCCGTCAGCGCGCGGAGGAGGAGGGGGGAGAGGAACTGGGCCAGGTACAGGGCGGCCGACAGCAGGGGCATCACGGTGGTGGTGGCGTCCTTCCCCGCCCGGCGGGCGGCCTCGGAGATCAGGAAGGGGATGCCGGCGCCGTTGGCAAAGCCGATGCAGGCAGCCCCCAGCAGGGTGCCGGCCCAGCCCCCCAGGAAGGTCAGCAGGAGGTAGCCCACCAGGAAGAGCAGGGGGGCGAAGACCTTGGTGCCTCCCCGCAGCACCCCCTGGATGCGGACGAAGAGCAGCCCGCCGAAGAGGGCCACTAAGTCGGCCCCGGCCATGATGGCGGCGATATACTGCTGGCCGATGACCCCGTCCCCGCTGGTCTCTAGGGCAAAGTTGGCGGGGTAGAGGAAGAAGGTGGACATGAGCAGGCACATGGCCAGGACATAGACGAAGAAGGTCCGCAGCCCGCCGGGGGCGGGGGTGTCGGCGGCCTGGGCTGTGGGTGCCTGCCGGGGGATCCCGCCTTTGGGGAGGAAGCGCAGGCACAGGAGAATGCTCCCCAGCCCCAGGAGATAGACCAGAAAGCTGGCCCGCCAGCTGATCCCCGCCAGCAGCCCTGCCAGCAGGGTGGCAATGACGCCCCCCAGCTGGTTCATGGCCGAGGAGATCCCCAGGAGGGAGGCCTGCTTCTCCGGCGGGAAGTAGTCGGTGAGCAGCCCGGTGGACAGGGGCATGAGGATCCCCACCCCCACCCCCACCAGGGCCCGCATCACCAGGACCAGGCCGATCTGGTCAAAGAGTCCGGCGGCGCAGCCCCCCGCGGTGTAGAGGAACAGCCCCAGCAGCACCAGGGTGCGGGGGTTCAGCCGCCGGCAGAGCTTGGGGAAGAAGAAGTTGGTGATGACGATGAACAGCGCGGGGATGCTGATGATCATCTGGACAAAGGTCTGGCTGCTCTGGGCAAAGTGGGCCTGAATCACGTTCAGGGCAGGGGCCACAGCGGCGCCCGCCATCACCGTCAGCAGCGAGAGGGAGAGGATACTCCCGGTGAGCCCCCTCCCGATGGGTTTGGCTTGCAACAAACAATCGCTTCCTTTCTGGTCTTCTTTTCGCAAAAAAAGATGCGCAAGTCCTGTTTGGACTTACGCATCTCTGCTACACAACACCTTTAGTATCCCACAAAACCACGCAAAAGTCAAAGGGGCAGCAGCCCCCTTTTTTTCAGAAACCGGTGCCCAAAAGGGCGGCGTTTTTACGGAGGAAATCGCATGGATTGGATGGAAGAAGTCCGAGAAAACCTGAAAAAACGGCGGCAGATCCTATTTTCCAAGGACGCTGCCTGTCTGCAGCCCTTGGCTGCCCAGCTGGCCCAGCAGCCCCACACCGTCCTGGTCCTCTGGGCGCTGGCCTGGGCGGAGGAGACGGTGGACACCCTGGAGGCACGGTACCCCCAGGAGCGGCGGCCCCGGGAGGCCCTGGAGGCCGCCCGGGCCTGGGCAGCCGGAGCCCTCAAAATGCGGCCGGCCCAGCGGGCCATCCTGAACTGCCACGCCCTGGCCAAGGAGCTCACCCGGAAGGAGGACATCGCCCGGTGCCACGGGGTGGGCCAGGCCTGCTCGGTGGTCCACACCCCAGGCCACGGGCTGGGGTACCCCCTCTATGATCTCACCGCCCTGGTCCATCAGTGGGGCCTCGAGGGTTGCAGGGAGGCGGTGGAGGCGCGGCTGCGGGCCTATGAAGCCACCCTACAGACCTGGAGCCACCGGGCCGAGACCTACCCCGGGCCCTGGGCCGCCTTCCTCCAGAAGCGGTAAAAAAGCCCCCGGGAGGGCAGGGCCTCCCGGGGGAGGGGCTCAGTGGCCCCGGTGCTTTTCCCGGCGTTTCTGTTGGCGCAAGGCAAACTGCCGGGCCGCGTGGTCTGCCCGCTGCTGGCGGGCCCGGGCTTTCCGTGCTTCGGCGTTGGTTTCCCGCTGGGCCTGGAGGGCGCGCTGGGCTTTGGTGCCCAGGGCCGGCGTGTCCAGCTGCTTTTGGATGGCCCGCTGGAGGCGTTTGGGGTTGGGCCGGGGCCGGACGGCGGTTTCTGCCGGCAGGGGCGGGCTGAAGGTCAGGTCCCTCCAGTGGCGCTGGAGAAAGGCATAGATCTGGGCGTCCTTGGGCTCTGCCCCGAAGAGGATCTTGCAGACCTGGTACTGCCCGTCCTCCTCCCGCTCATACAGGCCGATCCAAAAGGGATCCTCAAAGGTTACCGTGAGGGTGGAAAGCGCTGGTTTCATCTTGGGTTCCTCCTTAAAGAAAATGCCTGCAGGGAAGGGACAACCAAGGAGGCAGGTTACTGACGGCTGCAGCCGCTCCCGGACTACCAACCGGGACGTGTTTTGATCCCCGCAGGGATAGGATACCAAAAACCAGGGGGGAGCGCAACGGGGTTGGGGGAAGAGAAAGTCCACCCATGGCAGAGGCGGATTTTGTGGAAAGTAGGACTTGACGGGGGCAGGGGAACGTGATACCATAAATGCAAGTTCAAAAGCAAACCAATGAGTAAGAAGAGTACCCTTTCGTTTCCCTCTTCAGCGAGCTGTGGCCGGTGGAAGCACAGCGAGACGGCGAAAGGCGAATGGACTTACGAGGGCGGAGCGAACCCCGGCGCGTCCGGGCAGTAGTGGCCGACGGGGACCGCACCCGTTATCCGGGCGGCGCGTATGATGGTACGCGGAATGAGCGGGCGCAATGCGTCAATTTGGGTGGTACCGCAGGATTCAGTCTTGTCCCATGTGGCCGAAACACTTCGGCATGTGGAGCAGGGCTTTTTTTGTTGCCCCATGATTTGACAAAGAGACCCTCACCACCATCGAAATCAAATCAAAAGGAGAACTGTACCATGAAAACCCTGAAGAAACTGCTCTGCACAGCCCTGTCCCTCTCCCTGGTCCTGGCCCTGGCCGCCTGCGGCGATTCCTCCGGCGGTGACACCGCCAGCGGCGAGGTGCCCATCATCGGCATCAACCAGTACGGCAGCCACGGCTCCCTGGACAACTGCCGGGAGGGCTTCCTCCAGGGCCTCCAGGAGGCCGGCCTGGTGGAGGGCACCGACTATACCATCGACTACCAGAACGCCAACTTTGACACCAACCTGGCCACCCAGATCGCCCAGGCCTTCTCCGCCGAGGACGCGGCCCTGATGGTGGGCATCGCCACCCCCTCCGCCACCGCCTGCTACGCCGCGGCGGAGGACAAGGACATCCCCGTGGTCTTCACCGCCATCACCGACCCCGTGGGGGCCAAGCTGGATTCCGGCAACATCACCGGCACCTCCGACGTGCTCCCCGTCCAGGGGCAGCTGGAGCTCATCCGGGCCATTCAGCCGGAGGCCAAGACCATCGGCATCGTCTACACCACCAGCGAGCCCAACTCTGTCTACTCCATCGGGATCTATGAGGACCTGGCCGCCGACTACGGCTTCACCATCGAGGCCATCGGCGTCACCGCCCAGTCCGAGGTGACCCAGGCGGTGGACACCCTCATCAGCCAGGGGGTGGACTGCCTGTCCAACCTCACCGACAACAACGTGGTGGGCGTGCTGGGCTCCATCCTGGAAAAGACCAACGAGGTGGGCATCCCCGTCTACGGCTCCGAGATCGAGCAGGTGGAGCTGGGCTGCGTGGCCGGGGCCGGCCTGGACTATGTCCAGCTGGGCATCCAGACCGGCAAGATGGCCGCTCAGATCCTCACCGGCGAGGCCGCCTGCGCCGACCTGCCCTATGAGACCATCGAGAACTACGGCCTGTATGTCAACAGCAGCGCCCTGACGGAGATGGGCCTCACCCTCCCCGACGACGTGGCCCAGACCGCCGAAGAGGTGGGCCCCACCGCCTGACTCGGCGGCGCCCCCTCGGGGGATCTGCAAGAAACCAAAGGAGCGCGATGACATGGCAGACTTGATCGTATCCACGCTGACCCAGGGGCTCATCTTTGCCCTTCTGTCCTACGGCGTGTACATTACCTATTCGGTGCTGGACTTCCCGGACCTCACCGTGGACAGCAGCTTTCCCCTGGGGGCGGCGGTGACGGCCATCCTCCTCCTCCAGGGGGTGAACCCCTGGGTGACCCTCCTGTGCGCCGCCGGCGCCGGGGCCGTGGCCGGCCTGTGCACGGGCCTGATCCACGTGAAGCTGAAGGTCCGGGACCTGCTGGCCGGGATCATCACCATGACCGCCCTGTCCTCCATCAACCTGGTGCTGGCGGGGTCCAACGTCACGGTGGAGCGGGCGGTGGACACCATCTTCACCTCCCCGCTGACCATGACCCTGTTTGGGGACCTGTCCCTCACCACCCGGAAGCTCATCCTCTCCCTGGTGCTGGCGGTGGTGATTAAGCTGCTGCTGGACCTGTACTTCCGCACCAAGTCCGGCCTCCTCCTCCGGGCCACCGGGGACAATGGGACCCTGGTCACCACCCTGGCCCAGAACAAGGGGAACATGAAGATCCTGGGCGTGGTCATCGCCAACGCTCTGGTGGCCCTGTGCGGGGCGGTGGTCTGCCAGGAGCAGCGGAGCTACTCCGCCGTCATGGGCATCGGCCAGGTGGTCTTTGGCCTGGCCACGGTGATCATCGGCATCTCCCTGATCCGGTTCTTCACCCGGTCCAAGGCGGCCCAGGGGCTGCGGAAGGTGCCGGTGCTCCGGGTGCTGGCCACCCCCAAGGGGACCATGGCGGTGCTGCTGGGGAGCATCATCTACAAGTTCTGCGTGCAGATCGCCATCAACGCCGGCCTGCCCGCCAACATGCTGAAGTTTATCACGGCGGCCCTCTTCCTGGTGGTGCTGGTGATCGCCGGACGGAGAGGGGAGGAGATCATCCATGCTTGAGCTGCAGGACCTGACGAAAATCTACAATGCCGGCACCGTCACGGAGATGACCCTCTTCGACCACTTCAACCTCACGGTGCCCGACGGGCAGTTTGTCTCCATCGTGGGGAGCAACGGCTCGGGCAAGACCTCCCTGCTGAACATCCTCTGCGGGTCCATCCCTCTGGACGGGGGGGATGTGCTTCTGGACGGGAAGAGCATCCGCAAGCAGAAGGACTACCAGCGCTACGCCATCATGGGCCGGGTGTATCAAAACCCCTCCCTGGGTACCAGCCCCAACCTCACCATGCTGGAGAACCTCTCCCTGGCGGACAACAAGGGCAAGGCCTTCGGCCTGGGCTTCGGGGTGAACAAAAAGCGGATCGACTTCTACCGCTCCGAGCTGGCCTCCCTGGGCCTGGGGCTGGAGGATAAACTGGACGTGAAGATGGGCGCCCTCTCCGGGGGCCAGCGCCAGGCGGTGGCCCTGCTGATGGCCACCATGACGCCCTTGAAGTTCCTCATCCTGGACGAGCACACCGCCGCCCTGGACCCCAAGACCGCTGAGACCATCATGGTCCTCACCGGCAAAGTGGTGCAGGAGAAGGGCCTGACCGCCCTCATGGTCACCCACAACCTCCGCTACGCCGTGGAGTACGGGGACCGGCTGCTGATGCTGGACCACGGCAAGATCGTCCTGGACCGGGCCGGGGAGGAAAAGGCCGCCACCTCCACCGAGGAGCTGCTGGCCATCTTCAACCGCTACAGCGTGATGTAAGCAAACAAAACCCCCCGCACCGTAGGGTGCGGGGGGCATTTTTTATGGATGTCAGACCCCAGGTCTTAGGCCAGCTTGGCCTTGGACAGCTCGGTGAGGGCGGTGAAAGCGGCCTTGTCGTTGACGGCCATCTCAGCCAGCATCTTCCGGTTGATCTCCACGCCGGCCAGCTTCAGGCCGTGCATGAAGTTGGAGTAGTTCATGCCGTTCATCTTGCAGGCGGCGCTGATGCGGGTGATCCACAGCTGACGGAAGTTGCGCTTCTTCTGCTTGCGGCCCACATAAGCGTAGGTCAGGGACTTCATCACCTGCTCGTTGGCCATCTTGAAGTGCTTGGACTTGGCACCCCAGTAACCCTTGGCCATCTTCAGGATCTTATTTCTTCTTTTGCGCGTCATCATCGCGCCTTTCACTCTTGCCATGGTATGTCAGCCTCCTATGTCTTGTGGTAAAATCTTATTTATACAGGATCATGCGCTTGATGGCGGCCTCGTTGGTCTTGTCCGCATAAGCGCCGGCGCGGAGGCCGCGTTTCCGTTTGGTGGTCTTCTTGTTCAGGATGTGGCTCTTATTGGCATGGGCGCGCTTCACCTTGCCGTTTTTGGTGAGGTTGAAGCGCTTCTTGGCGCCGCTGTGCGTTTTAATCTTCAGTTTAGGCATGGCGGAAAACTCCTTTGTCAGAATTTATTTTTTGGTTTCTTTCTTTGCATCCTTGTTCTGGCGGCAGGACAGGAACATGGTCATGTGGCGTCCATCCAGTTTGGGCTCCTTGTCCATGGTCGCCACCTCAGTGCAATCTTCTGCGAATTTTTCCAGCAGGCGCTTGCCGATGTCGGTATGGGCCATTTCCCGGCCGCGGAAGCGGACGGTGACCTTCACCCGGTTGCCGTCGGACAGAAAGCGCTGGGCGTTGCGGACCTTGACATTGAAATCATTGACGTCGATTCCCGGGGACATACGCACTTCTTTGATCTCGACGATCCGCTGGTTTTTCTTTGCCTCCTTGTCCCGTTTGGTCTGCTCGAAGCGATACTTGCCGTAATCCATGAGCTTGCAGACGGGGGGGACGGCGTTGGGGGAAATCTTCACCAGGTCCAGGTCGGCTTCGCCGGCCTTGGCCATGGCCTCGGCCAGGGGCATAATCCCAAGCTGCTCCCCCTGGGCGGAGATCAGGCGCACTTCCTTGTCGTGAATTTCCTCGTTGATCTGATGAGCCGTGTGAGCTATGATGGACGCACCTCCAATTCTTAAAGCAGAAACAAAAAAATGGATACCATTTCAAAAGGTATCCGCATGACAGAGCAACCGACGCCTCTTCTGAGACGCGGCTGGACCGTATAAACCCCTTTCGCTTGGGCGGAGAGGTGAGGCAGGCGGAACCTTCCTACTTTGTTGTTCGGCGTATAGTATACCAGGGATGGCGGGGGATGTCAAGCCAATTTTTCTGTGCAGGTAAGATAAAAAAAGAGACACTCCCAGGGGGGAGAGTGTCCGAAAAAGTCTACCTTTTCGATCATTGACCGACCGGCTAGGTTTGCCCTTATTGTACCCCAGAACCCGTTGGGATGCAAGGAAATTCTCGAGATTCCCACCGCAGGGATGGCCCTTTTTTAAGCTAGACTTTTTTACAAACCGAAAAAAGGAGGAAGCAGAATGAAGCGAAACATGGTTCCCCGGAAGCTGGGGGCGGCAGTGCTGATATTGACGCTGTGCCTGTCGCTCATGGTAACAGGGGCCTGGGCGGCGGAGCCTAGCCTGGAGGGCAATTGGACGGATAACGGCAATTATGATATATCCTGGTACAATGATACGGACAGCGAATTTACGCTCTCTGATGCCGCAGACCTGGCTGGCCTTGCGGTGCTGGTAAATGGGGGAAATACTTTTGCTGGAAAGACCATTTATCTAGCCAACGATATCGACCTTGCTGGGCGAGAGTGGACCTCGATTGGTACCGGAAATAATGTCAACAATTATTTTGGTGGGACGTTTGACGGAAAAGGATACGCTGTCTCTCACTTAACTTCTCAGAATTCCACCACTTATTATCATGGCTTGTTTGGTATCATTTCGTCGAATGGGCTTGTGCAAAACCTTTCTATCATTGATGCAAATATCTATAGCTATGATACGAGCTTACGAATGGGCATTCTTGCAGACTGGATTAATATAGGTACTGTAAAAAATTGCTATACAAGTGGAACCGTACATAACGCATCAGGGAACAAATTGCTTGGGGGCGTTATTGGTACTGGAACTTCCGGTTCAAAAATTATCAGCTGTGCATCTGACGCAATTATCATTAGTGACTACTATGATAGCGGAGATGGATATAGCGATTGTGATACAGTGGGTGGTATTGTTGGTCAATGGGAAAATGCAACCAGCGAATCGCTGATTGCAGACTGCTGGTTTGGTGGATCTATATCTTGTGGATTTCAGGACTCTGGGGTAGGTGGTATCCTTGGTGCCAACTTTGACTTTGGTGATACCGATCCCGGTGTTACCATTCAAAATTGCATGGTGGTTACAAAAGAAATTCGCTGTGCTGAGCCGGGAAACATCACTTGGATCGCCGCAGTAGTAAACAGTACAGTGGAGAACTGCTTGTGGCCGGACAGCCCACCGGAGGATGTGACCCTGGATCCGGAGATTTATGAAGGCTACAATGGGACGTACCTTGCAGTCACAAAGCTGGTGGTGGACTGGGATCAGGGGACGGCATCTGCAGACCCCAATTTTGACCAATCAACATGCGGCCAGACGGTGTCCGATTTCAACAGTGATGCAATTCTTACAGCCCTGAATAAAAATGCCAGTGAGGGCGTGGAGTGGGTGCGGGGCGTCGAGCATCCGGTGCTTTCCTGGGACGCTGAGAACGCATATGTTTCGGTCAATGGTGTGTCTTTGGATGTGAAAGAACTCTCTCTCTCCGTAGATGACACCGCCACCCTGACTGCTATCGTCACCCCAGATGATGCCACCAACAAGACCGTGACCTGGACCTCCAGCGACCCCAGCGTGGCCACCGTGGACGCAAACGGCCTGGTCACCGCCGTGGCCCCTGGCACCGCCACCATCACCGCCACGGCAGACGGGGTGTCCGCCACCTGCACCGTCACCGTCACCCGACCCTATACGCCCCCTGCCAACCCCAATTATCGGATTGACATAACAGACACGGCCAACGGCACCGTCATCGCTGACCCCACCTCCGCCAAGGCCGGAACCACGGTGACCTTGACCCCTGTGCCCGACGAGGGCTATGCCCTGGGCTCTCTGGCGGTCACCGACCGCTTTGGGGATCCTGTGGCCCTGACGGAACAGGCCGACGGCACCTACACCTTTACCATGCCCAACGGTCAGGTCACCGTAAGCGCCACCTTCGTGGAAGTGGAGGAGCCTGCCGCCGAGCCCTTTACCGACGTGGACGAGAGCGACTGGTTCTACGAGGACGTGGCCTATGTCTACGAGAACGGCCTGATGAACGGGGTGGGTGAGGGCCTCTTCGGCCCTGGAGGTACCACCACCCGTGCCATGGTGGTCACCATTCTCTACCGCCTGGAGGGCGAACCCACCGTCACCGGCGACATCCCCTTCACCGACCTGGTGGCCGGGCAGTACTACCTGGACGCTGTGGCCTGGGCCAGCGCCAACGACATCGTCAACGGGGTGACCTCCACCACCTTTGCCCCCAACGACCCCATCACCCGGGAGCAAATGGCGGCCATTCTGTATCGGTATGCCCAGTACAAGGGCATGGACACCACGGACCGGGGGAATCTGGGAAGCTTCGCCGATGGGAACACGGTGAGCCCCTACGCCGTGGAGGCCATGGCCTGGGCCAACGCCGAGGGCCTGGTCAACGGGGTGGAGAACAACCGCCTCAACCCCACCGGGCAGGCCTTCCGCAGCCAAGTCGCGGCCATATTGCACCGGTTCTGCACCATGGAATGATCCCTGGCTTTGCACAGAGAAACGGGCGGGAGTGTATGCTCCCGCCCGTTTCGTCGCGGAGAAGGAAAAGCCCCGAACTCCCTGCTGGCGGCGTAGGGATTCGGGGCTTTGGAACAGAGTTTGGAAATTCCCTCACCCCTGCCGGCGCTGCAGCTGCAGCCGGTCGGCGATCATGGCGATGAACTCGGAGTTGGTGGGCTTGCCCTTGGAGTTGCTCACGGTGAAGCCGAAATACTTCTGCAGGGTGTCCAGGTCGCCCCGGTCCCAGGCCACCTCGATGGCGTGGCGGATGGCCCGCTCCACCCGGGATGCGGTGGTGCCGAACTTCCGGGCCACTTCGGGGTAGAGGACCTTGGTGACGGCGTTGATCACGTCCATGTCCTCCACGGTCATGATGATGGCCTCCCGGAGGTACTGGTACCCCTTGATGTGGGCGGGCACGCCGATCTCGTGGATGATGGCGGTGACGTTGGCCTCCAGGGTCTGCCGGGCGGAAGCGGGGCTGGCGGCACCCTCCTCCCCCTCCGACCAATGCTGGGCGGCCAGCAGCCGGACCCGCTCCACCACAGAGGCGATGCGGCAGGGTTTCATCATGTAGTAGTCCCCGCCCCGGGCGGCCACCTGGTCGGCCATGCAGCCCCGGGCAAAGCTGGACAGGATCAACGTGCTCATGGGCCTGGCTTTCACCGCCTCCAGCACGTCAAAGCCGTCCATCCGCTCCAGGACCAGGTCCATGACCAGAACGTCCGGGTCGCGGTCCTGCACCAGCTGGATGGCCTCCTGGCCGTCCCCGGTTTGGCCCACCACTTCCAGGCCCTCCTCGGCCTGGATGGCCTCAGCCAGGACGGTGCGGAACTCCTCGCTGGTGTCGGCAATGAGAATGGTTTTCTTCGTTTCCATGCGGATCTGTCTCCCCCCATTGGGAAAGCGGTGTAGGCGCTGTTCCCTCAAATTTTCTCGTGATGGTAAGCAACGAAACTGCTTATCCATAATTTACCACAAAGGGACAGAAAACACAAGATGAAATTAGCAAAAACTGGAAAATATGTCGCCGCAAGTTTCGACAAAATTCGACACAATCCCACAGGAAATCCCCGCGGGGAAGGCGGATCCTGAATATCCAGGAAAAATTATGGAAACCCGCTGTTTTTCCCGAAAAAAGCGGTTTACGGACCGGAAGAAACATGATATCATAAAATCCAATGCTGCAATACCATCCCAAACCGGCGCCGCCGGCGGGGGATGTTTCAGGAAAGAGGTTGGAAGTATGAAGAAGCTGATGCTGGGAAATGAGGCGGTGGCCCGGGGGCTGTACGAGGCCGGATGCAGCCTGATTTCCAGTTATCCTGGCACCCCCAGTACGGAGATCACCGAGCAGGCCGCCCGGTACGACGAGATCTACTGCGAGTGGGCCCCCAACGAGAAGGTGGCCATGGAGGTGGCCTTCGGCGCCGCCCTGGCGGGCAAGCGCAGCGCCTGCGTCATGAAGCACGTGGGGGTGAACGTGGCCGCCGACCCCCTGTTTACCATCGCCTACACGGGGATCAACGCCGGCATGGTCATCTGCGTGGCCGACGATCCCGGCATGCACTCCTCCCAGAACGAGCAGGACTCCCGGCACTACGCCGTCTCCGCCAAAATCCCCATGCTGGAACCGGCGGATTCGGAGGAGGCCCGCCTCTTCGCCAAGCGGGCCTTCCAGCTCTCGGAGGAATATGACACCCCCGTCTTTCTGAAGCTGTGCACCCGCATCTCCCACTCCCAGAGCCTGGTGGAGGAGGGCCAGCGGGAGGACCTGCCCCCCCGGCCCTACGTCAAGGACATCGCCAAGTACGTCATGGTCCCCGGCAATGCCCGGCCCCGCCACCCCATCGTGGAGGAGCGCACCCGCCGGCTCACGGCATACGCCGAGACCACCGATTTAAACCGGGAGGAGCTGGGGGAGGACACCTCCCTGGGCATCATCACCTCCTCCACCTGCTACCAGTACGCCCGGGAGGTCTTTGGGGAGAAGGCCTCCATCCTGAAGCTGGGCCTGGTCACCCCCCTGCCCCGGCAGAAGATCCTGGACTTTGCCGCCAAGGTGGACCGCCTGTTGGTGCTGGAGGAGCTGGACCCGGTGATCGAGGAGTACTGCCGGAACCTGGGCCTCACCGTCCAGGGGAAGGACGCCCTGCCCCTCATCGGGGAGTTCTCCCAGGGCCTGGTGGCCGAAAAGCTGGGCAAGACCCCCAAACCCTGGGTGGCCCTGGACGAGGCGGTGCCCCCCCGGCCCCCGGTGCTGTGCGCCGGATGTCCCCACCGGGGGCTGTTCTACACCCTGGCCAAGCACAAGGTCACGGTATTGGGGGACATCGGCTGCTACACCCTGGCGGCCTACGAGCCCCTCTACGCCATTGAGACCTGCGAGTGCATGGGGGCCTCGGTGAGCTCCATCCATGGCTTCAACAAGGCCCTGGGCCAGGCCAGCGAGGGCAAGACCGTGGCGGTGCTGGGGGACTCTACCTTCATGCACTCCGGCATGACCGGCCTGGCCAACATCGCCTACAACCAGAGCAACTCCACCGTCATTATTTTGGACAACTCCACCACCGGCATGACCGGCCACCAGGAAAACCCCACCACCGGCAAGAACCTCCGGGGGGACCCTGCGGGGAAGATCGACCTGGAAACCCTCTGCCGGGCCATGGGCATCCGCCGGGTGCGGGTGGTGGACCCCTACGACTTGAAGGCCACCGAACAGGTGGTCACCGAGGAGCTGGCGGCGGAGGAGCCGTCGGTGATCATCACCCGCCGGCCCTGTGTGCTGCTGAAAACCGTGAAAAAGCACCCCCCCTATCGGGTGGACCCCGACCAGTGCAAGGGATGCAAGCTGTGCATGCGCATCGGCTGCCCTGCCATCTCCTGGAAGGAGAAGAAGGCCGTCATCGACCCCACCCAGTGTGTGGGCTGCGGGGTGTGCGAGCAGCTGTGCAACTTTGACGCCTTCCGCCACGAGGCGTAATTCCCCAACCCCGGCCCAGCCCGGGAGAAGACCCCGATGGGCCCTCTCCCGGGCTGTTCTGTTTTGGGGCATAACCTGGCCGGCGGGAGAATAGGAAAAGGCAGCGGCCCCCTTGGGGCCTGCTGCAAGGCAAGGGAGGGGCCCACCCCTCCCCCATAGAAAGGAGCGGCCTATGCTCAGTCAAATCCTGGCGGTGGCCATTTTCGTGGTCATGTTTATCGAGATCGTGCGGGAGAAGATTCCCCGCCATGTGGTCACCTTGGTGGCGGGGGGGCTGACCCTGGTGGTGGTGTTCCTGCTGACCATGCACAGCTGGCCGGATGTGTGGCAGGCCCTCAGCTTCCAAAGCATGGCGGAGACCACCTTCTGGTACACCGGGGCCCATGGGTCCACCGGCATGAACACCGGCATCAACTGGAGCACCATCCTCTTTATCACCGGCATGATGATCCTGGTGGAGGGGATGAGCGGGGCGGGCTTCTTCGACTGGCTCTGCCTGCGCCTGGCCAAGCTGGTGGGCTACAAGCCGGTGCCCCTGCTGGTGTGCTTCATGATTCTGTCGGCGGGGCTGTCCATGTTCA
>OGWZ01002494.1_pt1 | contig 14283 bp, 9 predicted proteins | sample 1576141 | NCBI WGS metagenome assembly OGWZ01 (sample SAMEA3541512, study PRJEB24748) | human gut metagenome | biome: human gut; feature: human-associated habitat; material: faeces | place: China | collected 2012
GGGATATGGTATTTTTTCTTTTTTCGTCTATACGAAATCTACAAATTAGTATTTTATAAAAATCCTTTTTGTTCTAAGGTAAAGATGATATTACGTCCTTCGAATGTACCGTCAATGATACGTCTTGCTCTTACACTGTCACCGATATTTTCAACACGAACGTTAGTGTCTTTATAAGCTTTGGATACTTCTTCGTAAACTTTGCTCTGTGCTCTCATACCAAGACATACAAATCCATGATCGAATGGAAGCTCGTAAACTTCGCCTTCCGGACTCTTAACAACGAAGCAGTCTTCTTTTACTTCCTGAAGAGCTGTGTTTGTAAGCTGATTTACATTGTATTTTTCCATCATGCATTTTGTATCGTTCTTTGTTACAGGATCAAGATCACGTCCGATTGCCGGCATCATTTCAACGATAGATACTTCAGCACCTCTTGGAGCGAAGAATTCTACTACGTCAAGACCTACAGCACCACCACCGATTACAACAACCTTCTGGCCTGTCATATCTTCTGGGTAATCAGGTACATGTTTGATCATGCTTAAGATAGATTCAACTTTTCCACCTTCTTTATCAATGTTCTCATGAAGTCCTGCGATAGGTGGGAGAAGAGGAGCAGAACCAGTAGCACAGATGATGATGTGTGGGTTGAATTTCTCGATTACCTCAAGAGTAGCTTCTGTGTTCTTGAAAATGTAAAGATTATCAAGAGCGGCAGCGCGTCTCTGAAGGTATACAGGGAAATCATTTAAACGGTGTTTTGCAGGAATCTTGGAGATTTCTGTAGCAAGTCCACCGAGAACATCTTTTTTCTCAAGAAGGAATGTAGTACATCCAACTTCTGCTGCGGAACATGCTGCCTCAAGACCAGCAGTACCACCACCGATGACAACTACGTTACAGTTCTTGTTTACTTTACGTCCAAGATGTGTGTCTCCTTCAAGAACAGATGGGTTAACTGTACAACGGATAGGTCTGTTTCCACCGATGCGGTTTCCGGCACATCCGATGTTACAGGAGATACATTTTCTAAGCATACATTCCTGGTCGTTTGCTACTTTATGAACCCAGTTAGGCTCAGCGATAAGACCACGTCCCATACCGATTAAGTCACAGTCACCTCTTGCAAGAGTGTCTTCTACAACCTGAGGATCGCGGTAGTTACCCATGGAAATAACTGGTTTTCCGAATTTTTCTTTTACAGCTTTCGCCATATAAGATCTCCAGCCATCTTTCATGTAGTTCGCATCAATCTGGTACTGGATGGAGTCGTTAAGACCACAGGATACATCAAAGATATCTACTTCGTCATTTAAATATTCAAGATATTTTAAAGTATCTTCTAAAGTATTTCCGCCATCTACAAGTTCGTCAGCAGAAAGTCTTAACATGATTGGCATATGAGGTCCGATCTGGCTTCTTACTTCATCGATGATCATACGGCAGAAGCGAGTTCTATTTTCGATGCTTCCACCAAATTCATCTGTTCTGTCATTGTATACAGGGGAGAGGAACTGGCTGATTAAGTAAGAATGTCCAGCATGAATCTCAACAGCATCAAATCCGGCAGTCTGTGCACGCTTTGCAGCTTCTCCGTATTTTTTTACGATAGCAAGAATTTCATCTTTTGATAATGGGCGAGGTACAGCTCCACCTGTTTTGGAAGGAATGTTAGAGGAAGATACTGGCTGAAGTCCACCGATACGGGAAGACATAGCAGAAGCTCCTGCATGGTTGATCTGGATAGAAAGCTTTGCACCATAACGATGCATATCTTCGCAGAACTTGTAAAGACGTGGAAGATAGTTATCGTGATCGATACGAAGCTGTGTAGTACCGTTAGAACCCTGTGGAAAATCAACGTTTGCATTTTCAACGATTAAAAGACCTGTGCCACCCTTTGCACGCTGTCTGTAGTAATCGATATGAAGAAAACTCATCTCACCATTCTGTTCGCCATAGTTTGTTCCCATTGGCATCATGCAGATTCTGTTTTTAACTGTCATTGCACGAACGGTTAATGGCTCAAAAATATGTGCATATTTGTTTTTCATTATGAAACCCTCCTAAAAAATGATTGTTATTGTTAGTATAAAAATAAGTCAAAAAGATTAGTTCTACCTACTGTTTTCACAGTATTTGATGACTATATTATACTGAGTATTGAGGAGGATTATCAATCGAGAACACACTGTGAATCAATAGAAAATATCTATTGAACATACAGCCTCGCGTTTCAGTTAATTTTTCCTGGATGAACATGAATGAATTAAATCAGAAAACAAGAGTAAACTTTCGTGAAGTGTGGTATTATAAGAAATATACATTGATGCCTTTTGCGGTAAGATGTAAAGTATACGGTAAAATATAAAGTATACATGGAATTACTGATGAAAACAAAAGTTAATTTTTAGGAGGAATTTTTTATGGCAATAATAAATATTACAAAAGAGATTTTTGAAGAGCAGATTTTAAAGGCTGATCAATCGGTTCTCGTAGATTTCTGGGCACCATGGTGTACGTATTGTCGAAGAATTGCACCAGCTTTTGATAAGATTGCAGAACAGCAGGAGAACAAGCTTGTTTTTGCAAAGGTCAATGTTGATGAAGCTCCGGAAATTGCAGAAAAATATGGAATCGATACAATTCCAACGCTTCTTCTTTTTAAAAACGGAGAAGTGGCAGGAACGATCGTTGCACCGGATTCTAAGGCAAAAATTGAAACATTTATTCAAGAATATTTGTAAGATGTAGAAATGTAGAAACACAGAAATACAATATAAAAATGAAAGGAAAATACGATGGATAAAATATATGATGTAGTAATTATCGGTGGAGGTCCTGGCGGATATACAGCGGCGCTTTATTGTGCAAGAGCAGGACTTTCTACGATGGTTCTTGAAAAGCTGTCTGCCGGAGGGCAGATGGCACTTACTTCCCAGATTGATAATTATCCGGGCTTTGAGGAAGGGATTGATGGATTCAGTCTGGCGGAAAAGATGCAGCAAGGGGCAGAGCGCTTTGGCGCTGAGACAGAGCTTGCAGAAGTACTGAGTGTGGATTTTTCCGGTGAGATAAAGAAGATAGAGAGCAGTGAAGGAACATTTAAGGCGAAAACGATTATTATCGCGACAGGTGCTGTTCCAAGAGAGCTTGGAGTGCCGGGAGAGAAAGAATTGGTTGGACGTGGCGTTGGCTACTGTGCTACCTGTGATGGAATGTTTTATCGAAACAAAACGGTTATGGTTATTGGCGGTGGAAATACAGCAGCAGCGGATGCCATGACCTTATCAAGAATCTGCGAAAAAGTGATTCTTGTTCATCGAAGAGATTCTCTTCGTGCAACAAAGGTTTATCATAAGCAGTTAGAGGAAACACCGAATATCGAATTTTACTGGAACACAACAGTCAGCGAATTTTTATACGATAAGAAGCTTACGGGTGCAAAGCTGCATAATGTAAAGACAGGAGAAGATACAGAAATTTCTGTCGATGGTGCATTTATCAGTATTGGAAGAAAACCGTCCTCTGAATTGTTTGAAGGAATTCTTGCTATGGATGAAGCCGGATATATTATTGCAGACGAGTCAACACGCACGAATATAGCAGGAGTATTTGCCATTGGTGATGTCCGGACAAAAGCACTTCGTCAGGTAGTAACTGCCGTAGCAGATGGAGCAACGGCATCGCATTATATAGAAGAATATCTGGCGCATCAGATGTAAGAATGTCAGGATATTCTTGAATTTTCTTTAAAATCAAGTAAGATTAAGAACAAAAAGATTTCGAGAAAGCATAAAAGAAATGGAGAGATTGTACTTTTAATGGAAAAAGAAACAAAAAGAAGCCTTTTGTTAATTACATTTGGCGTTGTATTATTTGCCTTGCTGATGCATTTTCCAACAGTGATCAAGACCATACAGAGAGGGATTGCATTGATCCTTCCTATTATAATAGGTCTGATTCTTGCATTTGTTCTAAATGTTCCTATGAAAATGTTTGAGCAGCTTTTTACAAAAATGAAAAAGAAATATCCGAAGTTAGAAAAAATGCCGGTAACAGGAGTAAGCTTATTTGCGACAATGGCCTGCATCGTTCTTTTGATTGGAATTGTATACACGATGTTTGTACCAGGACTTGTAACTTCCGTAAAAAGTATTTATATTGTTTTTATGGAAAATACACCAAAATGGCTGTCATGGCTTCGGAGTAACGGAATGGATACTGCATGGATTTCAAAAGAAATTGCCTCTTGGGATTTTAATAAACTTATGGCACAGATTACAGGAAATGTAGGAAACGTAGGAAATGCACTGGGAAAAGTAGTGGATGCCACAACCTCTTTTTTTGGTGTAGCAGTCAATGCGTTAATGGGATTTATTATAGCAATCTATGTATTATTGAGTAAGAATTCTCTCTCAAGACAATGCAAAAAAATGCTTTATGCACATTTATCCAAAAAGCATGCCGATAAAATATGTTACATATCCAATCTTGTGAATGAAACATACTCTAAATTTTTCTCTGGACAGTGTATCGAAGCAGTTATTCTTGGTCTGCTAATGTTTGTTGCATTTACCGTTTTTCGTCTTCCGTACGCCAATCTGATTGCGGTACTTACGGCACTCCTTTCCTTCATACCATATATCGGAGCATTTGCAGCCTGTTTTATCGGGGCGTTGCTCATCGTTATGGTAGACCCATGGAAAGGTCTTTTAAGTATCGTTGTTTATCAGGTTGTGCAGTTTATAGAAAACCAGTTCATTTACCCAAGAGTAGTCGGCGGTTCCGTTGGGCTTGCTCCACTCTGGACTTTAAGTGCCGCTTTAATCGGAGGCAATCTTTTTGGAGTAATTGGAATGATATTTGCGATACCAGTCACAGCAGTATTATATGTTCTAGTGAAAGACGATGCAAATCGTAGATTACAAAGAAAAAAGATTGATTTATAGAATATAAAACAGAAAATCAGAAATTAGAAAACCAGAAATTTACTATAAAAGAAAATTTCTGGTTTTCGTTTTTTACGCTTCATCCCTTGTTATAAACATCATGATGAAGGAAAGTAAGAGTAGAGCGGAAGATACAAGGATTGCCCGTTCATGTAAATATTTAATACATTGATTTCCAATGATTGCTCCGCAGATAAAGCAGAGAATAATTCCGTAGTAGAGGAGTCCCTTTTCAAGAGAATCCCGTTTCTTTGTCTGGAAGAAAGTGTAAATATTTTGTGTACCGCTTCGAAGATTTCCGATACACATGGTTGTAGCAATACCATTGCCATGAATTTTTCGGAAAGTTTCCACCTGTATACCACAGGCAAGAGAGGTTAAACTGTTTGCCAGAAGATTATGGCTTTGTGGAAAAAAGCTTACGATGGCAAGAATGATAGCTTCTGTAACAACAGAAATCTGTCTCCAGTGTAGATGCCCTCCTTTTCCTAAGTTTCGAACGATATCAGAGAGCGCAATTCCGAAAGTGAAAGCAAGAACCGGACAAAGGTATCGAATCGCATCAGGAATATCTCCTTCCGAAAGATGTACACCAAGAAGAAGCATATTTCCTGTTTGTGCATTAGCAAAAACCCCTCCTCTTCCTATATAAGAATAGGCATCCATGAAACCACCCGATAAGGCAAGCAGGATACCAAGTTCAATTGATTCTGAAATCTGCACTTTTTTATTCAAAGAAAAACCTTCTTTCTAATATAAATATACTGATGTTAGAGTCAAAGGATTTTGCCCCTAACTTGATGTCATGAATTACTCCGTAGCTAACGCTATTCTCGTAATTCTGAAACGCACAAGTTTTACCCACAAAATCTTCAAAAATTCGGTGGATAACCCCCTTATATTGAACAAAAAATGTGGAAAACTCTATAAAAATGCATGAATTAAGAAAAAATAATTCAAAATATGTCGTAATGATTATAGGTGCAATGAGAGGATTTGTCAATTAGAATATCTTTACTTTCAAATAGGAGAATGTTATCATAATAACGTTTATATGAGACATTTATTAAACAAAGAATTTTTGATAAATAGTAATTGAAATATAGAGGAGGTGCCATATGGCAAAAAAAGCATTAATTGCTATGAGTGGCGGAGTTGATTCATCAGTAGCAGCTTATCTTATGAAGGAAGCGGGATATGATTGTATCGGTGTAACGATGAAGCTTTATGATAATGAAGATATTGGAATGGAAAGAGAAAAGACCTGCTGTTCTTTAAGCGACATTGAAGACGCCAGAAGCGTATGTGTCAAACTGGGAATTCCATATTATGTATTTAATTTTAAAGACGACTTTAAAGAAAAGGTCATCGACAATTTTATTTCCTGTTATCAGAAAGGAATGACACCAAATCCATGTATTGAATGTAACCGTCATTTAAAGTTTGAACATCTTTATAAGAGGGCAAAAACTTTACATTGTGATGTGATCGTAACAGGACATTATGCGAAAGTCGTTCAGGATGAGCAGGGATATCACCTGTTAAAAGGTGTAGATGAGACAAAGGATCAGAGTTATGTCCTTTATTCCCTTACAGAAGAACAGCTTGCACATACCTGTTTTCCATTAGGAGATTACACTAAAACAGAAATCCGAAAAATCGCAGAAGAACAGGGATTTTTCAATGCACATAAACATGATAGCCAAGATATTTGTTTTATTCCGGATGGAGATTACATGGCATTCATTGAAAAAACAACAGGAAAGAAAAGTGAACCAGGTGATTTTGTAAATCAGGAAGGCGAGATAGTTGGCCAGCATAAAGGATATTATGGTTATACGATTGGACAGAGAAAAGGGCTTGGAATTTCTGCACCAAAACCATATTATGTAACAGAAATCTGCCCAGAAGAGAATAAAGTCATTCTGGGAAGCAATGAAGATTTATTTAAAACCGATCTCATTGCTGATGACTTCAACTGGATAGAAGAATTAGCAGAAGATGAAGTCGTAAAAGCAAGAATTCGATATCATCAAGCTGAAAAAGAAGCAACAGCAAAGAAAAATCCAGATGGAACAGTAGCAATTCACTTTTTAGAACCACAGCGTGCGATTACAAAAGGACAAGCAGTAGTTTTATATAGAGGCAAGCACGTAGTGGGAGGAGGAACAATAAAAAATACGAATTTGTAGATTTCGTGTAGACGAAAAAAGAAATAATACCATATCCCATCTGCTCTGTAGTCGCTGTGTTTAAAATGCTCGTTCGCATCTTAAACACGCTCCGAAGCCGCATCTGGGATAGGGTATTATTTCTTTTTTCTGACTATCTAAATCTACGGTTTAACAACATGGAATGTGCCAGAAGGCTATGGTCTTCCGGAAAATTAAATTTTAAAGGATTGACACTCAAATTGTTATCTTTCCAACATAAATCACTAATTTGCTATTCCTACCTTATGGAGAATTTCTCTCTGGTTAACTCTCATAGTCTTCTGGACAATCCCCATCTTCCCATCCAAGATTTAAATACTGATTTCATCTGGAGCCAAAAAGCAGAAAACCAGAAATTTAATATAGAAGAAAATGTGATGTCGGAGCGAGTAAAAATGCCGAGCAGGCATTTTCTGCGAAGCGACTATCTTCACATTTTCTTCTATATTAAATTTCTGGTTTTCGTTTCTTTAGTCTCTCAAATTAGTATTTTAAGTTTTCTAAAACTTTTTGTGGGACTTCCATATCTCCCTGGCCTGTGAAGAGGGAGATATGTGGTTTATTCTGACCGTGGAAGTCTGTTCCACCTGTTTCAATGAGTCCCCACTGTTTTGCAAGTCCGGCAACGTATTCTTGCTCTACCGGTGTGTAAGTGTTGTAATATGTTTCGATTCCGATGAGACCGGCTTCTTTTAATTCTCTAATTAAAGCTTCTTTCTGGGAAGAGTCTAGTTTTTTATAGAGCATGAGGTGGGCGAGAACAGGGATGCCGCCACTGTTTTTGATCAGATGAATAGCTTCTTCTGGAGTAGGCATGATGCGTTCTACATAACAGCATCTTCCTTCGGCAAGGTATTTGTCAAATGCCTCCTGAACGGAAGAAACGTATTTCTTTTTCATGAGAAGTTTTGCGATATGTGGGCGGGCGATTGTTTCGCCGGGTTTGTCGGGTTTGATTTCATCCATAGAAATTTTAAAGCCCTGCTCCTGAAGCTTTTGGATAATCTTTTCATTACGTCCGTCACGACTTTCGCGGCAAACGGCAAGACGGTCAAGAAGTTCTTTATTATGTATGTCGATATTGTATCCGAGTACATGGATTTCAACACCATGGTAATCTGTAGAAATTTCAAGACCGGAAATAGCTGTCAGTCGGTCTTTGTGTTTGGCAGCAGCTTTTTGGAATTCATCGATTCCGGCAACAGTGTCATGGTCTGTGAGGGCGATGACAACAGGGCTGTCTTTTTCTGTGAGTTTTAAAGCTTTATTCACAATTTCTGTTGGGGAAAAGGTTCCGTCAGAAGCTGTAGAATGGATATGCAAGTCAATATAAGTTTTCAAAAAAAGTTCTCCTTTCTTTAATTTGATCGCAAATTACATATTATTTTGTTATGTAGGAGCGGTAATCATCAATCAACTATTTATAGTATCGCAGACTTAGTTAAAAAAAGCAATGTTTAGAACAATTTTTTATAGGGCTTGAAGGAAATTGACGGAAAAGATGTAATAATACAATAGTTGTTTGTAATAATCGTATAAAGGTGTTAGAATAGCTTTATATAATTTAGAATCTGAAAAGGAAGACAGAGGATATAACGGAGGTTAATTATAATGGAAGATATTATGAAGGCATTGCTGGATGTGGTGAGAGCACAGCATAGCGCAACAGAGGGAAGTGAAGAGAAACCGTTTGATATTAATGATATTATAGATATGGCTATGAATATCACTGGACGACCGGAAGAACCGGCAGAACAGCGGGAATTATCAGATACGATTCAGAAGATGGCAGAATCAATGGCTCCGGATATTTTTCCTCCAAAGACATTTGAGGAGATGGATGATTCTGAGAGAGCGGCTTCCGCAGTGAATATGATAGAAGAACGTTTGAAGAATGGTGGAAGAAGAAGGGAAGAAGCACAGCAGCCAGTGCAGCCAGTACAGGCACCAGAGGCAGTTTCACAGCCAGAACCGGAGCCGGTACAGCCGCAGGTACAGGCAGAGGCGATTTCTGCTTCACAGCCGGAAACAGAACAGCAGCCATTTAATAATGAAGATTATGGGAATGGGAATGCCTATGATATGTTTGGACAGGATGATGTGAATCCGCAGGAAGCAGCGAATCTGAATGATTTAATTTATAATAACTTTATGCAGATGATGGGATTGAATGATCCAAAAGTAGAGTATCCGTTTGATCGTTCTCAGATCCGCTACGGAAGAGAGAAAACAGCAACAGAGATGCTTGCGGAGGATGAAGCGAATCAGGCGGAAGAGAGAGCGTTAGAAGAACAGAGAAGGAGACCGGTTTCTGCATGGGAGCTGGCGCAGGCAGCTGTCGATAAAGATGAAGAAGCGCACCAGAAGGAAGAATATGAACCGAAAGAGATGCAGATGCCGGAAACGAAGTCAGCTTCCCAGTTAGCAGCAGAGGCAATTGCCAAAGCAAGGGAAGAAGATCAAATGAAGCTTGAAGCGGAAAAGAGAGCAGAACTTCTTATGGAAGAGGCAAGAAAGCGTGGAAAGGATCCGATGGAATTTGCGCTTCATCAGCAGGAGATTCTGAATTATATGGAAAAAAATAGCGATGAATTGGTTTCATTTGAAGATTATGAAGATTTATCTCCGGAAGAAAAGTTAGAAATCGAAAGAGAGCTTTATAAAGAAAAGCAGTTAGAAGCAGGAGTTGCACCGGAAGATATCACAGATGTGCCGGATGAGATTAAGGAACAAGTTGGTGTTTTACCACAGCAGGCACAGAGTTCACAGGCTGAGTTGCAGCAAGATGGAACAGGAGAGGCAGCAAGTGATGCCACAGCGCAGGGAACAGAGCAGACACCGGCATTTTCAGATGATATGCTTCGCATGATCAGTCAGGAAGTTGTGCAGGAGAATGCAGATATGATTTTATCTGAGGATGCGAATGCAGATCTTGGTGTAATTAATGAGACGATTTTTGAAAACCTAAAACGAATGATGAGTCAAAGTGGTGGTACGGTAAGTCAGGAAGATATGGAATCTCTGATTGGAGAAGTCATTTCAAGAAATACTTCGGAGACACCAAGTGTAGAAGAAAGTAATGTTTTACCAGAAGAACCGGAAGTAGCTGCAGTACCGCAGGAGACACCAGAAACAGGGGCAGTATCTGCTGTAGAACTTGCTAGAGCCGCACAGCAGGCAGCAAGACCGGAGCCACAGGAAGTAAGAGAGACGAAGTCGGCTGTCGATATTGCAAAAGAGGCGCAGGAGATTGAGGCATTGAAAAAAGCGTTGGCAGCTCAGGAAAAAGAGGAAGAACTTAGTGAGGATGATTTAAGCTTTGATGAGCTTGATTTAGATGATGATGCAGAAGATACAGTTGATACTGTTGCAACACAGTCAGAACCACAGCCAGAAGCTTTAGAGGAAGCATCCAAATCTGAGCAGAAACCGAATGAAGAACTAGAAGTGAAGCTGGAAGCAGAAACGGAGCAGAAAATAGAAGCGGAAACAGAACAAAAGGAAGAAAAGGAAGAATCCGAGCAGGAAGCAGAAGCCAGAACGCAAGGCGATTCAGTAGAACCTGTAGAAGCAGAAGAGGTTGTTTCAGAGACAGAACAGCCGGAAGAAACTGCTTTAGTTGAAGAGAAGCCGGAAGAATCCGATGAATATGAATATGTTGATCCAGGTGAACTAGTTCTTGGGGAACATACACAGGCTGAAATTGATGAAGCACTCGATAATCTTGCATCCCTTGGACTGGAAGGAGATGTGTATGAGAGAGCGAAGAGAATGCTCTTACTTGAATTAGCAGGCTCAGAGACAGTACTTGATGCATGGTTAGAAGAGCAGGAGAATGGCAAAAAGAAGAAAGCAACCGTTTCTGCATTAGATAAGGAAGAAGATACGTTAGGAGACTTAGAAGATCTTGATGAAGATGATCTCGAAAGAGAACTTGAGATCGCCATGGATGAAGATTTTGTAGAGGAAGAACTTGAAGAGGACAGTACAGAAGATTCCGAAGAGCCTACTGTAGAAAATGTTGAAAGTACAGAAGAAACTGGTGCACAAGATAATACGGATTCAGAAGAAACAGAAAAGCTGAATGATACAGAGCGTATGGAAAATACAGAAGCTTCTGAAGACTCAGCAGAAAATATTTCAGCAGAAGAAGCATCCACAGAAGAAGTGAATACAGAATCAGCAGATCAAGAAGATTTTGAAACACTAGAGAATAGTAAGGACTCAAAAGAATCCGAAAGAAGCGCTCTTTCAGATGACGAAGACGAAAAAGCAGGGGATGAGACAGTACAGAAAGACACAGAAAAAGAGAGCGAGACAGCAGAATATATTTCTGAATCGGAACATACGATTCAGGTAGAGAAGACAAGACCGGAAAAAGAAGAAAAGAAATCTGCACGAGTGAAAAAAGATTCTCGCAGTGAGCGCAGCTTACATTCCAGAAAGCATAAAAATGTGGTCAAACGTAAGGAAAAAGCAGCACCGGAAAAAGAAGAAAGAGAATTTACTGCGGTAATCCCTACTGGAAAAACAGTAGAAGAAAAAGAATTTCAGGTAAGTGTACGTAATCCATTTGTTCTCAAAAACTCTGCAAGTTTCATGGATAAGTTTGAAGAATATATCGTGGATACTCAGGAAAACCGTAAGTTAAGCACAGGTTTTAAGCGTTTAGATGCGATGCTTCGTTACGGACTTCATAAAGGAAGCTATTTTGTAGATTCTATGCCACAGTATTTAAAGAATGGATTCATGCAGCAGATTGCAGATAGAGCAGCGGAGAGTGGCGTTGATGTACTTTATATTTCTACAGAACTTTCCAGATATGACCTGATGGTAGATACTGTTTCACGTTTAAGCTATGAAATGAATAAAAAAGATGAAGAAAAAGCCGTATCTTCTATGGCAATCATGACCGGAGAAAAAGGTGCAGATATTCGTTCCTTAAAAGACGAATTAAACTGGTACAGAGGCAGAATCAGCGAGCATCTTTTCGTACTTGATCAGGAAGCCGTATCGGAATATGTCGACAATATGGAAGACGCTTCAGCAAGCGATATTTTAGAAGAATTAATCCGTTCTATTGTAACAGAAGGAGCACATAAGCCGGTTGTCTTTATTGATAATATCGAAAATATACTTTCAGTTGAAGACTCCGAAGATATGAAACCTCTCATGGATGGTATCCGTAAACTTGCAAAAGAATTAGGAATTCCGATTCTTATGTCCTACGGATATGCACAGGCTGAAAGCGAAAGCGAACTAGACCCTGACGAAATAGCATTCCACGAATCACTCGGAAATATGTGTGATGTATATCTCGAATTAAAATATGCAGACATGATCACAGAAGATTACGAGGAACTTACAGAAGAAGACATTGAAGAAATGGTAGAAAACGGAGAAATGCTCCTCATAAATGTTCTCCTTCACAAAAACAGAAGAACAATGAAAGCATCCTGCCAGATACAGGCAACTCCGAAATTTAACTACTACGAAGAATAAAGATACCCCAATCATAGCCAAAGACAAATGCTTTAAATATAAAGGAGCCAACAAACAGAAAAAACGAAAATTTGGGTATAACAAATGAAATGTCAGAGGAAGTAAAAAAGCAGGGAAGACAATTTCTAGGAGAAGATACCCCAATCATAACCAAAGACAAATGCTTTAAATATAAAGGAGTCAACAAACAGAAAAAACGAAAGCCGGGATATAGCAAATGTAATGTCAGAGCAAGTAAAAATGCCGAACAGGCATTTTCTACGCTGCGATATCTTTACATTTGCTATATCCCGGCTTTCGTTTTTTCGTCTGTTATTACAACTTAAAGCATTAATCCGTTAATCCTATGTCGTCAGTTACTATTTTTATTTTTGCACTGATTTTCTGTAACTCATCGGTTGGTTCATAATTCTTTGTACCAAAGAGGTATTCGTGTGCCTTGATCGCATTCGACTTGGCAGTGATAGGAAAACCATAATAAATACCGCCGTATCGCTCATCTTCTGATTGAAACGGATAAGCCTGTGAGTCTGTGATTGAGGAGCGGGCCATAGAAAATGTTAACTTTGTAAGATCGTTATCGGACAGGCTTGTTTTACACTGTGGGAGGACGGTACTGATTAACTTTCCAAGTTTGAATGGCTGCTTTTTGGCGGCGTTCATAATACCTTCAAGAACAAGACGCTGATGGTTTGCTCTTGCGTGATCTCCGCCTTCCATGTAACGGATACGGGAGTAGGCAACAGCCTGATTTCCATCAAAGGTGTAGGTTCCGACTTTGTCGAATTTAGGAGAGTTCCCTCCGTTAATATGATTCATATTTCCAATATAATCATTTAGGTTTTTCAGTTCTTTCTCGGAAGTAATCGTAAGAGGGATTCCACCGAGTACGTCTACGGCATCAGCTAATGCTTTAAAGTTTACGGTGGCAAAATCGGTGATATTCAGGTCAAGATTTCGATTGATAGTGCGGAGCGCTAATTCCGGACCACCGTAGGAATAGGCAGCATTGATCTTATCATATTCTCCATCAATACTTACATAAGTATCGCGGTAAATGGACATCAGCTTTACTTTATGATTTGATTTATGGATGCTGGCGATGATGATACAGTCTGTTCGGGAACCGGTGTCTGTAATTTTGTTATCCTGGCTGTCTACACCAAAAAGAGCAATGTTTTGATAATCTTTAATGTTAGTATCTGTATCGTTGACAGTTACATTTGATTTATCCAAAGGGTATTTTTTAATTTTAGAAAAAGCCCCTTTTACCGAAAAACGAAAAGCGAAAAAGGCAATAATTCCAATCAATACAATAAAAAGAAGCAGGGGTAGCAGGCAGCCATGTTTCTTTTTCGATACTTTTTTCGGTGGGTGATTCGGTTCATGCTCATTCATACGTTTGGTTTTCTTTCCAGAGGAAGCAGCGGAAACCGGCTTATAAGAAGCATTCCTTGTTTTAGAGGTACGGTAACTTACAGAACTTTTATTGGAAGTCTGTCGCTTCTTCTTATAATTATCTGTGTCATAAAATGAATCATTTTTCATAAATAAAATCCTTTCGTTTGCCATAGGCGGAAACCCACTACCTTTAGGTGGTGGGAGGAGCCTTG
>OGWZ01002495.1_pt1 | contig 14282 bp, 13 predicted proteins | sample 1576141 | NCBI WGS metagenome assembly OGWZ01 (sample SAMEA3541512, study PRJEB24748) | human gut metagenome | biome: human gut; feature: human-associated habitat; material: faeces | place: China | collected 2012
TCACGAAGATTATCAGTCTGGCCAAGAACCCACATTAGTTTTGTCATTGCTGCTTCTGTGGTCATATCGTATGCCTGGATTACTCCTTTTTCAAGTGCCAGACGACCAGTCTCATATACAGACAGGTTACTTCCTTCGTATCGACACTGGCTTCCTGCAAGAACCAGCATTCCTTTTTCTGTGATTTCGCCTATTTTGCCTATAAAATCATTATTTACGAAAGGCATTCCTCCAAGACCGAAACCTTCTATAAAGACACCACGGCAGCCTCTGTCACAGAGAATATCCAGAATGTCCGGTTTGATTCCAGGGTAAAGCTTCAGAAGTGCCACATTATCAGAATAGGCTGTCCGGGGCTGAAAAATTCCTTTTTTTTCAACAAGATTGTTTTTAAATACTCTTAAACCTAAAGAGCTTATTTCGCCAACGTATGGATAGTTGATACTTTCAAAAGCATCAAAACTCATAGTCCGGACCTTGGAGGCCCGGCAGCCCAGCATTACTTTGCGGTTAAAAGCGACAAAAATACCAGGATAACCGCTTGCGGCCATATGAATTCCACAGCGACAGTTTTCCAGTGCATCAGCAACAGGATTGGCGATAGAAAGCTGACTGCCGGTGATAACCACAGGTATGGAAATGTTTTGAAGCATAAATGATAACATGGATGAAGTATATGCCATAGTATCTGTTCCGTGGATTACTACGATACCATGGTAATCATAGCTTTTCTGACTGATCAGTTTTGCCAGTCCTGCCCAGTCGGTGGGGCCTATATTGGCGCTGTCCAGAGAACAGAAATCCTCTGTCTCCAGTTCCAGGTTTTTGGAAACCATACGGAGTTCTTCAAGCATATCGTTACTGCTCATTCCTGGTATGAGTCCGTTTGTGCCTTTAACTGAAGAAAGGGTTCCCCCTGTATTTATGATCAGAATCTTTTTTGACATGTTTGGCTACCTCCAGTGTATATTGATAAAATTGTAGTTGGGAATTATTACCCTGTCATTAACTATTATCTTATAGCATGATGTACGCAAAGTAAAGAAGATAATATGTAATATGACGTATAAAATGTTGTTGACATACGTTATAATACATGTTAATATTGGTTCATCAAAACATCCGGATGATAATTGTAAAGAATAACAAGAGTATATCAGGAGGGTATGAAGTGTGGAGAAAGTAAGAAAGATTATATCTGAAATTGTTGAAAAACAGGAAATTAATACAGTGTATTTTGTAGGCTGTGGAGGATCTTTAAGCGGATTTTTCCCTGCTAAATATTTCCTCAGTGAAGAAACAAAGAAAATCAAAGTAGGATACATGAATGCAAATGAATTTGTTCATGCAACACCTAAAGAAATAGGTAAGGACACAGTGGTTATTACAGCATCTCAGAGGGGGAATACTGCCGAAACTGTAAAAGCAACAGCTGTGGCTAATGAGTTGGGAGCTGCAACAGTAGGTCTTACTTTCCAGGTACCGTCTCCTCTTTCTGATACTGCACAGTATGTGATTCAGTATGAGTTCGGTCCGGAATCTGTTGTGGAAAATCAGAAGGTTTCTTACGGATTTAAGCTTGCACTGGAAATTCTTAACGAAGAAGAAGGCTATGAAAAATACGATGAAATGGTGCAGGCACTGGCAAAATTAAACGATATTGTAGTACAGGCAAAGAAAGATATAGTTCCTGATGCTATTAAATGGGCATGGGAATTTAAAGATGATTCTGTAATCTATACGATGGGCAGCGGCGCCTGCTGGGGACCGGCACATCAGGAAGCAATCTGTATCTTTATGGAGATGCAGTGGATTAATGCAAGTGTTATCCATTCTGGTGAATTTTTCCATGGCCCATTTGAAATTACAGACAAAAATACAGCATTTCTTATGATGAAATCCTGTGGTCACACACGTCCGCTGGATGACAGAGCACTTGATTTCATCAAAAAATTCAACAACCGTATTTTTGTACTTGATGCATCTCAGTATGGAATTAATGAACTTGGTGAGCTGGCTGAATACCTTGAACCAATGTTTTATAACAATGTGATCGGTGTCTTTAATAATCTCATTGCAGATGCAAGAAAACATCCACTGACCACCAGAAGATATATGTGGAAATTCCCATATTAATAAAAGGAATTGGATACTCAAAAGGGGGGACGTGTTCCCCCTTTTTATGTTTCCGAAGGAAAATACTGAAAGAAGGGAACATTATGCTGAACCAGAATTCGACAATACCGTTATACGAACAGGTAAAAGAAGCAATAAAACTGAAGATAGAACAGAAAGAATGGAAGGAAAATACCAGAGTTCCATCGGAAACGGAATTAATGAAAATCTATGAAGTAAGTCGTGTTACTGTACGTAATGCACTGGCACTTCTGGTAGATGAAGGATATCTGGAGAAAAAGCAGGGAATAGGTACTTTTGTTTCCAAACCCAGAATCAAAAAAATCATTTTCCATCGTGCAAGTTTTACCCAGAGCTGTGCAGGTGCAGGCCTGGTGCCCGGAACGCAGGTCCTCAAAAAAGAAGTGGTTGAAGGAAAAAACAGCTATCGTAAAAGTCTGCAACTGGAAGCGGACGACAAAGTAGTTCACATTGAAAGGTTAAGATTTGCTGATAATGAACCCGTATCATTGGAGCATATGTTCTTTTCTTATAAAAAATATGGATTTCTTTTGTGGGAAGATCTTGAAAAGTCAGTTTATTCTATTATAAAAGAAAGAATGAAAGTGGATCTGACTTTTGAAAACAAAAAAAACAGAAATATTCTTTCTGTAGAAAAGGCTGGAAGTCGTATGGCAAAGATTTTTGGCGTGGCACCCTCAGAACCGGTATTTATAATGGAAACTCTGATACATTCAGGAGATGACCCGGTATATATAGGAAAGGATTACTGTCTTGGAAGCAGATTCTGTTATGAAGTAACACCTGGAGATCATGGGGAAAAAGTATAATAAATGATATCCATGTTGACGGCTACATGGTATATTTCTGTTGCGTGAAGTAAAGACATGCGCCTATATGTGGGTTATAGCGATGAGACTCCAGTTTATCCTAGTCTTCAAATTCATGAGATAGGGTCATTATCCAGACGTTATGGAATGAAAGTGTGGCATCTTATCTGAAAAATAAAAACTGAATATGGAACTAAAACACGAGCAGTTAGTCTGTGAAAAACAGGCTGGCTGCTTTTTTATCGGGTGGTACAAGATGATAGAAAAAGAGTGCTTAATTGTGTTATACTCAGTTTAAAGTATGGGAAGTACAGGTGGACGATTAAATCAAGAAAAGTGGACATTCAGGACGAAAAAGTGGATATTGGGGATATAAAAGTGGACATTGAAATATAAATTTAAGAAAACAGAGGAGCAAGATATATGAAGGTACAGGAAAGGTTAATCAATTACGTGACGGTACGTACACCGAGCAATGAAGAAAGTGAGACGGTTCCGTCTTCGATGTGTCAGTTTGATCTGGCACGAAAGCTGGAAAAAGAAATGCAAGAACTCGGTCTGACAGAAGTAGTCCTTGATGACAAGTGTTATCTGTATGGAAAACTACCGGCGACGAAAGGAAAGGAAAATATCCCGGCGATTGGATTTATTGCACATATGGATACCGTATCGGATTTCTGCGATCACGAAATCCATCCGATAATTACAGAAAATTATGATGGTGGAGAGCTTACACTTGGGACAAGCGGCCTGATATTAAATCCGAAAGAATTTCCTCATCTTGCAGAATTGAAAGGTCGTACACTGATCACCTCAGATGGAACAACGATTCTGGGAGCAGATGACAAGGCAGGAATTGCCGAGATTCTGACTATGATTGAAAGAATCCAGACAGAAAAATTGCCGCACGGAACAATCTGTGTGTCATTTACTCCGGATGAAGAAATCGGAATGGGAGCAGAGCATTTTAATTTAGAACAGTTTGGAGCAGAGTATGCATATACACTGGATGGAGATACAGAGGGAGAAATCCAGTATGAGAATTTTAATGCATGTAAGGCAGAGTTTGAAATCAGAGGGTTTAATGTACATCCGGGTGAAGGCAAAGATACAATGATCAATGCCAGTCTGGTTGCAATGGAAATCAATAGTTGTCTGCCGTCTATGGAGACACCGAGAGGAACGGAAGATTATGAAGGATTTTATCATCTGATCAGTATGCAGGGCGAAGTTGGTGAAGCGAAGCTGAATTATATTGTTAGAGATCATGATAAAGCAGGATTTGAGGAGAGAAAAAAGACACTCCGTCTGATTGAAAAAAACTTAAATGAAAAGTGGGGCGAAGGTACGGTAACCCTCAAGATCACCGACCAGTACCGCAATATGAAAGAAATTGTGGAAGAGCATATGCACCTGATAGATCATGCAAAGAAAGCATGTGAGACAGCAGGTGTAACACCACTTGTTCTTCCAATCCGTGGAGGCACAGATGGCTGTCAGTTAAGCTTTAAAGGACTTCCGTGCCCAAATCTCGGAACAGGAGGCCATGCTTTTCATGGACCTTATGAACACATCAGTGTAGAAGGAATGGAAAAGAGTGTGGAGATCCTTCTTGCACTGATTAAGGAATATACAGAAGAATAGTTGATAAACTGGTGCCGGGCATAATGCCCGGCGCTGATTTCTTTAAGGTTTAAATTCCACTGCATGTTTCCTTTTCCAGAGTGGAAAAAGATTTCTCTGGCAGATATAATTCCTGCGCTGTTCGATGCTGATCGCATGAAAGAAGGTCTTCCACATATCTGTATATTCATCTTCACAGGATTCTGTCTGGCGCAGAGTTTCGAATTCTTCGTCTGTCAGGTAACGCAGATAGTTTTCGCCGTCTTTTACGTGTACACAGGCCGTCTTGCGGTTATCATCAATGATCATCCAGTGTTCGGAGGGCATACGGTCTGAGAAATGGTTTCCGACCAACATGATCACATCGTTTTGGGGCTCCAGATGACTGACATAAACTTTAGAATCGAGACTCTGAAAACGGGCAAATTCGCGAAAATGGTGCGCCTCATTCGATACTCTTCGGCGAATTTCCAGGAGTTTTATGACATGCGGATTGGTATATTGTCCAAGTACAGTGCTTCCGACTGCAAAACCCACACGCAAAAAGTTATAGATTGCCTGCAGAGAGTCCTCATCTGCACACAAAGTTGCATAGTAAACGTTCAGGTATGCTTCCTCGGAAATGCTTCTGCGGATGGAACGGATTACTTTTTCTGCTCTGGAGGAGTCGCCATCTATATGAATGTATTCATCAAATAATGTCTGCTGAAATACAGGTTCTTTTTTTAGCTGAATCTGGTTATGGCCGATCCGCAGAGCCTCCGACCATGCGTCGTAAATACAGGTCATGATGTCTGTCAGGCGGTCTTCGCAAGTGTATACTTTCATATGTTTATCCTATTCCGAAATCGGCAAGGGTCATCTGAGAGTATGTCTCATTGGCATGCTGCATTTTCCAGAGATCCTTCGTATCTGCATGAATTAATTGTCTGGTAATATAGGCCTCTTCGATGGGGGTATGATACATCTGCTTTCCTCCACAGGTAATAAAATAGTGTGCGCGTTTCAGTACGACACCCATTTTTTTCAGACTTTCGAAGGTTAAGCGTCCGTATTTCCGGGCATAGGTGATGCGGCTGGCTGATTTGGGACCGATACCGGGAACACGAAGTAAGGTGGCATAAGAGGCCGTTTCTACTTCTACCGGAAAATGTTCCAGATGGCGCAACGCCCAGTCACACTTTGGATCCAGCAGTTCATTAAAGTTTGGCTGAGACTCAGATAACAGTTCCGTCGCCTGAAAACCATAGAAACGAAGAAGCCAGTCTGCCTGATACAGGCGATGCTCTCTGAGAAGCGGTGGTCCCTGATCTGTTTTAGCCGGAAGCGCCTTATCTGAGGCAGGTTGGTATCGTCATTTAGTGGAATATAAGCGGAGTAAAAAACTCGTTTCAGATCGAATCCCTGATATAATGCCTGTGTCGTTTGCAGCAGGGTATAGTCACTCTCTCCGGTAGCGCCGATGATCATCTGGGTGCTTTGCCCTGCCGGCGCGAAGCTGCGCCTCAGATCTGACATGTCGAGAGGAGCCAGCTGACAGGCATTTTCCCAGGTCAGAGCATGTTTGCAGAGTTTGTTTTCACCTGGAAAGGAAGAGGTTTTTTGAAGATGCTTTTCTGAGTGAAAACTGCCATGGAGTCGTGCATCTGTATTTTGCGCATTAAGTTTTTCTTTGAATTTATTCTTGGAATTATCCGAAAAGATACTATGGTTTAAAAACTGATTTCCACGGCTTCGTTCCATGTATGCGGACTTTCCGATCGCCATCCGGTGAGAGGCAATCGTACTCTGTACTTTCCCCATAGGATTTAAGATGTTCTGCATGGTTTTATTGGGTGCCAGTGAACGCAGAGCATCCTCAGTAGGAAGTTCCAGATTTACACTGATACGGTCGGCCAGATAACCGGCTGCGGCAAGCAGCTCATCTGATGCGCCGGGAATTGTTTTTACGTGGATATAGCCATTAAAATGGTACTTCGTGCGGAGAAGCAGCAGCGTCTCGCACATTTTTTCCATAGTATAGGTAGGATTGCGCAGGACACCGGAACTCAGGAACAGCCCTTCGATATAGTTTCTTTTGTAAAATTCAACGGTCAGTTCACAAATCTCCTGAGGTGTAAAAGTGGCGCGCTTTACATCATTGCCGGATCTGTTGATACAATATTTGCAATCATAGGCACAATGATTTGTCATCAGGATCTTGAGAAGGGAGATACATCTTCCGTCTGCAGCAAAACTATGACAGATGCCGCATGCTTCTGCATTGCCGAGCTCTCCTTTCTTTCCCCGGCGGCTGGAACCGCTTGAAGTACATGCAACATCATATTTTGCTGCGTCTGCAAGAATCTGTAGTTTCTCCTGTGTGGTGTAGTTTTCATTTACAATTGAGGTGGTCATATTTGTATTATACAAACATCTGTTCGAAAATGCAAGAGAAAATAGAACAAATGTTTGCGAAACCATATAATCTTATTACAAAATATCCTGTATAGTCAGTTTTATGGATTAATAATAAAGCGTTCCACACGATCCATTGTAGTTTTCAGGATGGAAAGATCGGTCTGCACATCGCCGGTTTCCAGAGAATGGTTGGCATTTTTGGTAAGGAAAAGAGGAACTTCTTTTTGTGCTGCGAGTGCCTGAACAGAATCTGTTTCGGCCCACGGATCAGCAGTGCCGTGAAAGGCAATACTTCCCTGGAGTGGAAATGAAAAAGTTTCTGCCAGTGGAGTAAACAGGATACTTTTTACCTTTAAATTGTGTCTGAAAGCATAGGCAGAAGATATGGCTGTGCCAATGCTTTTGGAAATAAAAAGAATACTGCCATAGGAACTCCAGTCAATGCCGTGCAGAAGCTGTTCTGTCTGTTCCGAGGCAAGTTCAAATGCCTGTTTCATTTTGGCAGAATCGCCCCTGATGTTTTCAGGGAGCGTGCCATAAGACACGGTCTGAATCTGATAGCCGTGTTTTTTTGCAAGACGGGTTGTGTAATAAAGAAGTGGTTTGTCAGCAGTATATCCGATGCCGGGAAAAATAACAGCCAGTTTTGGCGCATTTTTGTCTGCTCCGGCAGTGTATGCGGAAGCTTTGTCATAGAGCATCTGCTCATGAAGTTTTTCCTGAAGATCCTTTAAAGTGGTGGAAGTCATACAGAGATCTGACGGAAGGTAATCATAATCTGTGATGACACCGTTTTCTTCCGCAGAATAAACAATGTGTGAAGCACCCATGAGCTCCATATCTTCTTCAATATCTGAAAGTAATTCTTCGTATGTTTTCATTTTGATCAAATCCTTTTTATTTAGTAATGTAGGGTAAAAAACAAGATAATTATGGCATGTTTTAGCGGAGCTGGCAAGAAAATCCGTTGTTGTTCATAATAGCAATTGTGGGATTCGTCATTACAAAAGTATAAGTCAGGACAAGAGAGTGTGCATAACGATATTGCCCGTTTACTCTTGTGATGGTATCATAAAATATAAATAATAAATATTTTCAGAGGAGAACTCAGATGGCAATATCACAGGATGAGACATTAAAAGGAAATGAAAAAATAGAAGAAGCAATTCTGGGATTACAAAAAGAAACTTCGCAGGAAATGCTGGCGCATGTACTTACGGTTATCCGCCGGAGAATGAACGAAAACGGACAGGTGATCGTTGCTGTGGAGATGAATCCCGGAAATACTCAGATGGCAGTAAAAAGTCTCCAGACTGAAGATGGAAAGTGTTGGTGGTATGCGTTTACCAGTTTTGATGAGGAGATGAAAGGCCCGGAATCGGTAAAATCCACTTTTTTGACAGATATAGGGAAATTGTTTGATGCAGCAATGACTGTTCCGGAAATCGAGGGTGTGATTCTGAATCCGTGGAATCGTACGATCATGCTTGATAAGCAACTGATCCGAATCATTAAACCAGAAAACAAGTAAGAATTAAGAAAATCGATATTAAGTCCCTGTTCAATCTGGAAGTGCATATTCCGGCAACGGGTGAAGAAATATGGGAGATTTTATAGATGCAATAGAGGAGAACCAGGAGTATAATAAAGGCATAATCAGATTTAACGCAAAGGAGAAGAGCGTGTATGAAAAAGAAACCTATTACCGTATCATCCATCCTGAGCATATTTCTATTTTTGGCAATAGCATTTCTGATCATAGGATGTTGGAGTATCACCGGTAAAGGCCGACTTCGAACAAAAGATACAATTGAACCGCTGCTATGCCAACGGCAGTGAAATCAACATTGAATCCTATGTTCAGGGAAGCCAGTATGATTATGTACAGATTTATCGTGCGGACGGAGACCCGTCGCAGGGAAGTACCTTTGTACTTTTAGATCAGATGCTTATCTCAACCAATTACTGGTATTCGGATTCTTATGGAGGAAAGTACTGGTATACATCAGGGGATAATGACAAAATAACCTGCTTTTCTCATTCTTGCAGTGTAGATGAAGATGTTGTTTCTGCAACAGTCAAATTATCCGCTCCGGTAGTGACAAGATGCCATTCTTATAACAACAAAAATGTTAAACTTTGTTGGAGCTACACTCCAAAAGCCAAAGGTTACCAGATATACAAATACACTGGAAAAAAATGGAAACGAATAAAGACAATTAACAAAAAATCTACTCTCACTTATACAGATAAAAAAGTAAAAGAAGGAAAAACCTACAAGTATAAAATCCGTTCATACAGCATTGTATCCGGGAAAAAGATTTACAGCAGCTTTAGCTCTGTTCGTAAGGTATCACTGAAACGTCTTACTGTGCGTGGAGATTACAAGGCCAACAGTGTCTATGGCCCTTCGCTGAATTCCAGCCAGCTTATGCAGGTTCGAAGAGTTGTTCAGAGCTTCAAGACCAATTATATCCGAAAGGGAATGAGCGAGTATGATAAGGCTCTTGCAGCTTTCCTTTATCTGAGAAGCAACTGCAGTTATGCGAGACGTGGCTGGCAGTACAATAATGCCAATAATGCATGGGGAGCCCTCGTTTACAGCGAAGCTCAGTGTTCAGGTTTTGCCAGAGCCATGAAAGCGCTCTGTGATGGAGTCGGAGTCAAGTGCAAATATGTACATGCAAATTCCAAAGCCGTTAATCCGAGTCATCAGTGGAATGAGATCCGCATTAATGGCAAATGGTATATTGTGGATGCCCAGGGTGGATTTTTCCTTGCCGGATCGAACACCTGGAAAAATATGATGGGTATGCGTTGGAATACGAAAGGTCTTCCTAAATGCAGCGCCAGTGATCACAAAAAATTTGGATTTTATGGCAGTATTGTATAATAATGTTTGAAATAACATAAGAAAAGCCTCCGCTTAAATCTGATATGCTCCCTTCTAAGTAGACAAGAGAAATAATAAAATCTTGTTTATTTAGAAGGGAGCTTTCTTTATGGCATTCAAACATAAATTTACTTATGAAGAAAAAGTCAAAATAGTTTCTGAATACATTGATGGAACATATGGGTTCAGAGAAATATGTAAACGTTATGATATTAATCAAGGTTCTTTAAAAGATTGGAAACGACTTTATGAAACCTTTGGATGGAGCGGTTTGAAAACCGGTTCTAAAACTACTCGTTATTCAAAAGAAACTAAAGAGGCAGCTGTTAGAGATTACTTGTCTCATGAGTTTACATTCCCAGAAATATTAAAAAAGTATCAGATTCGTTCTGGAACTCAACTCAAAAAGTGGATAAAGAAGTATAATGGTTGTGAAGTATTAAAATCTTCTGGAACAGGGGGAAACAATATCATGACCACAGGCAGAAAAACCACATTTGATGAAAGAATCGAAATCGTACAGTATTGTATTGCACATGATCATAATTATGCCGAAACAGCCGAAGAATATCAGGTATCCTATCAGCAGGCACGTAACTATACTATTAAATATGAATCAAAAGGTGTAGAAGCTCTAAAGGATAATCGTGGAAAAAGAAAATCTCTAGATTCAATGAGTGAGTTAGAAAAACTCCGTGCTGAAGTTAAAATCTTACGTGCTGAAAAAGAACATGCTGAAATGGAGGTGGCATTCTTAAAAAAATTAGAGGAGATCGAAAGGAGGCGGGGCTAAACCGAATAAGAAGCGAACATACTTATCTGGCAATCAAAGAGCTTCATGAAGAAACGAAATTTTCTATCTGCTCATTATGTAAGATTGGGCATGTTTCCAGAGCAGCCTATTATAAATGGTTAAACCATAAAGAAAGTGATAATGACAAATTGAATCAGAAGTTGGCAGAAAGATTGGAAGAATTGCATAAGCAGCATCCGGACATGGGATATCGCCGATTAAACGACAAATTATATCATGATGATAAAATCGACGTAAACGACAAACGTATCTTACGAATCTGTCGCAAAAAGCAGATAAAATCCACTTTGAAACATCGTTATGATGGTTGTACCAGACCTTCCAGAAATCCAGGCTTCATCGCAGAGAATGTTTTAAACAGAGATTTTCATGCAGATAATCCAAACGAAAAATGGGTAACCGATGTTACAGAGTTCAAATACGGCACATCCTTCGACGATATTCATAAACTATATCTTAGTGTTATTTTAGATTTGTGTGACCGACGACCTGTAGCATATGTTTTAGGTGATTCGAACAATAATCAACTCGTATTCGATACTTTTGATCAGGCAGTAACCTTGAATCCAGATGCTAAGCCGATTTTTCATAGTGACAGGGGCTACCAATATACATCCAGGGCATTTCATCATAAACTGGAACAAGCTGGAATGACTCAAAGTATGTCACGTGTTGCTCATTGTACAGACAATGGTCCAATGGAAGGGTTCTGGGGAATTTTAAAACGAGAAATGTATTACAAGAAGAAATTTCATAGTAGAGAAGAATTAGTCTCCGCGATTGTTGAATATATAGATTATTACAGAAACGACAGACCTCAACGAGGTCTCGGTATTCTAACTCCAATGGAATACCATGACATGCTTATGGCAGCATAAAAATGCTACCCAGCATGATCTGGGTAGCAAAAAACCTATATTTTTTAATTGTCTACTTGACGGGGCGCACACCATCTTACGATTTTGAAGCGGAGGCTTTATTTTATATATTTATTTTACTTCCACAAGTTCAATTGTGAAGTTCAGTTCTTTGCCTGCCATTTCGTGGTTTGCATCAAAAGTGATCGTTGTTTCTTCTTTTGCGGCTACTTTAACCGGGAATGGCTGTCCGTACTGGTTGGACAGATATACCTGCTGTCCGACCTCCAGATTCTCTGAACCAGGAAGCTGTGCAATCTCAAGTGTAAAGATAGCATCCGGATTTGTCTGTCCGTAAGCTTCTTCCGGCATCAGATGAACTTCTTTGATCTCGCCGATTTCCATGTTTGCAACGGCAGCATCAAAGCCTTTGATCATCTGTCCTGCACCGCAGATAAATTCCAGCGGTTCTCCGCGGTCATAGGAAGAATCAAACTGGGTTCCGTCGTTGAAGGTTCCTTTGTAATGTGTACGGCAGGTTTTTCCTACGTTTGGTCCTGTGATATCACTCTTGTGGCCACCGCATCCGCCGCAGCTTCCTCCGCAGGAATGTCCCTCTTCATGGCTTCCGCAGGAATGACCTTCTTCGTGGTGATGGTGGTCACAGTTTGCTCCTGTAGAAACCAGTTCACCTTTCAGATATGCTTCAACAACATCATCAGTGTTTCCCTGTGCACCGGCAACCATCTCAATTCCTGCCTCTGTGAGAGCTGCCTGAGCGCCTCCGCCGATACCACCACAGATCAGAACATTGATACCCTGTTCAGCCAGAAGTCCTGCCAATGCGCCGTGTCCTGTTCCGTTGGAACCGATCACTTCGCTTGAAACAACCTTGTCGTCTTCTACTTCATAAACTTTGAAGTTTTCTGTTTTTCCAAAATGCTGAAAAACATTTCCGTTATCATAAGTAACTGCAATTTTCATTGTAAAAATCCTCCAATTCATACTATATTGCTCAGATTAGTATATCTTGTCAGGCAAATAAAAGCAACCTCTATGCAGTTACCATTTTTTGGAGTCTGTCCAAATCGGCAGCATCCGGATGGGATAATGCTTTGTCAAAGTTCTCAATCAGCATGTCCAGATGCGGCATAGGATCTGGCTGCTCTTTCATTTTTACATAACGTGCTCTTACAGAGCCCGGCATCCTGCCCTGACACATATACTCCCCAACCACGGTATTACTCTCATTAATAAGCTTTTTGACATTGTCAAGGATATTTGTGAAGTACTCTTCACTGCCACCGAATCCGGCTGTCCCAAACAGAAAGATTTTTCTGTTTTTCAGCTTCGCCAGCAGTTCTGCTGTAGCTTTGTCCGCACTTCCCTTATCTGTCCAGAATCCAATATACAATGTTTCTGAAGCAGGAACGTCTCCTTCAACTGCACCAAAAAGATCGCAGTTTTCCTGCGGCAGTGCCTCATGGATCGCATCAGCCAGTTTTCTGGTGTTTCCTGTTTTACTGTTAAATATAATTGAATATCTGTCTTTGTTCATCTCTCAGCGCACCTTTCATTATTTTTTGTTATACCTATTGTAGTCTTCTTACTTATATTAATGCAATAAGATTTTTTTGATAAATGGTATGACCGTTATATGAAGTTGAGGACAAGAAGATTATTGGAACTGAACTTCAAGATTGAACTTGTCGAAGTAAAATAATCAGCCTGAGTCAGAAACATAGCGCGGTTTTTGTCATATAATGTCGAACTGTTTTTATGGACGGAAAGACCATAACGTGCTACCATTAAAGAAATAAAGTTGTAACAATTCTACAGAACATATCTTTTTCTTTAATGAGCAACAGCCTCATGTCTGACATTCAAAAACTGTTCTGGTTGATAAGGGGAATCTCCATGTTTCAGTCAATATTGTTGGATGGATTTCCACAGGAAACAAAATATGTACGAAAGAAAAAGACCAGAGCGAGAAGTTCTGGCCTTTTTCTGTAGATGGTATTCCGTGAGGTGCTTTGCCATGAAGATGATAACATACAGAGACATGCAGAATCCCGTTGCATTGTTGAGGGAGTGAAGATTATAATGAGGTAAATGGTAATTATCCGGCAGGTAGTAACAGTGAGGGTGCTGAACAGTTGCAGTAATGACAGAATCGATTAAATGAGAGTGAGGTAGATAAAAATGGCAAAAATTTGTGTTATAAAGAAAAATGATGAGTATTCTGTGGATTATCAGACAGGAAAGTAAAATGAAATGAAAAGAAAAGAACGTTTGCGTTATTATAGTCTGTATACAGTGATTTTTGCAGTACTCAGCTTTCTGGTATTCTTCATATTCATCAAAAATGGAAGATCCTTCGTCTATGAATCAAATGGAGAAGATGGGATTGCACAGCATTATATGTCACTTGTATATTTGGGAAATTATCTTCGGGATATTCTGCATAATCTGTTTATAAACCATAAGCTGATTATTCCACAGTGGGATATGACGCTAGGGCTTGGGGCAGATGTGATCACTACCATGAATTATTATGTGCTGGGGGATCCGCTGAATTTGCTTGCGGTATTTGTATCCCCTGAAAAAACGGAATATTTGTATACATTTTTGATCGCTTTAAGGATTTATCTTGCAGGGCTGGTCTTCTCTGTGTATTGCAGACACTGGAATTTCAGACCATTTTATATCCTGCTGGGAAGCTACATATA
>OGWZ01002513.1_pt1 | contig 14231 bp, 12 predicted proteins | sample 1576141 | NCBI WGS metagenome assembly OGWZ01 (sample SAMEA3541512, study PRJEB24748) | human gut metagenome | biome: human gut; feature: human-associated habitat; material: faeces | place: China | collected 2012
ATGAGAATGGAGTCGACCTCATCGATGATACAGTAGTGCAGATCTCTCTGTACCAGCTGTTCTTTATAGATAACCATGTTGTCACGAAGGTAATCAAATCCCAGTTCGTTGTTTGTTACATAAGTAATATCACATCCGTATGCTTCACGACGTTCCTCCGGTTTCATGTCGTTGAGTACAACACCAACGGTCAGACCAAGGAATTCATGAACCTTACCCATCCACTCAGCATCTCGTTTTGCCAGATAGTCATTGACGGTTACGATGTGAACGCCCTTACCTTCCAACGCATTCAGATATGCCGGAAGTGTGGAAACGAGTGTCTTACCTTCACCTGTCTTCATCTCGGCGATACGTCCCTGATGAAGGATAATACCACCAATGATCTGTACACGGTAATGCTCCATACCAAGAACTCGCTTCGCGCCTTCACGTACTACGGCGAAAGCTTCCGGAAGAAGATCATCCAGTGTCTCTCCCTCACCCAGACGTTTCTTGAACTCTCTGGTCTTGTCTCTCAGCTGTTCATCTGTTAATTTCTGCATTTCCGGACGAAGAGATTCTGTCTTCTCTACAAGCGGCATAATACGCTTTACTTCATGCTCGCTTCGTGTTCCGAATACTTTTTGAAATAAATTCATATCAAACTCCTGTTTCTATATTTATTCTGATCACTTTTATATACGAAATCATCCGTATTTACCCTATTTAAGAAATCCCTACTATTTTACCACTTTCCACCGTATAAAACAATGAATATTTCTTAAATAAAATGTGTCCACCCCATTACCCGACATAAAATCTCCGCTCTCTGTTTGTTTCATCTAACTTATCCTTGTCAACCCTCATTCAATATGCTATGATAATCATCGAATCACACACTGTTTCTTATATAACAGCACTATTTTAACTGAAAGCTGAGGAATTTTAGTTTGAAGAAAAAAGAACTGACTTTCATCATTGGCATCGTTGTTTTTGCCCTGATTCTCTGGGCTGGCATGTACTTTGTCCGACGCGGTCACTATGGGACTGTCCGAATCACGGTAAACGGTGAAGAATACGGCACCTACTCCCTTGCAAAGGATCAGGTGATCCGCATCAATGATACCAATGTATGTGAAATAAAAGACGGAGAAATCCACATGACGGAAGCCAACTGTCCGGATCACCTCTGCATGAAACAAAAAGCTGTCGACAGTACAGGCGGTACAATCGTCTGCCTGCCAAATAAGGTTGTCATAGAAGGCGAAAAAGGAGACTCCTCCGCTGAAGAAGATACTCCTGAATTTGACACTGTCGTCTGAATATAAATACCTGTAACCGACCACCAGATCATAATCGTGGTTCTGCCGGTCAGTTACAGCCAGTCTACTAATAAAGGATGTCACATATGAATCAGAAAAAGCTTTCATATCTCGGTCTTTTTGCCGCAGTTGCTATCATTTTCGGTTATGTAGAATCATTGATTCCTTTTTTTGCAGGAATCCCGGGAATGAAGCTTGGACTTGCCAATCTGGCAGTTCTTTTTATACTGGAGAAATATACATGGAAAGAAGCTGTGCTTGTTTCTGTCGTCCGTATCATCGTGATCGGATTTATGTTCGGAAACCTGTTCAGCATTCTCTACAGCCTTGCGGGCGCTGCGCTCAGCCTCGCAGTTATGACTTTCATGAAAAAAAAATCCGGATTCAGCATCCTCGGCATCAGTGTTGCAGGAGGTGTTTCCCACAACATCGGTCAGCTCATCATCGCAGGTCTTATCACGATGACTTCCGGACTGATCTACTATGCACCGGCACTTTTGATCTCCGGTGTCATTACCGGACTTCTCATCGGAACGCTGACAAGCGAGGTACTGAAACGTATCCACTTCTAAACAATACTAAAAATGCAGAGTACTGATATCCACAATCAATACTCTGCATTTCTTTTTGAATTACTGCAACTCCTTAACTGTATAGGTATTCTTCATCAATTCAAACCGGTCTTTCATCCCTGATGTCAGATAGACATTCTTATCCTCATCCACAAACGCTGCATCTGCATCATATTTATCCAGAAGCTTTAACGCGTCTTCCATCCCCAGTACAAAACATGCGGTAGAAAGTCCATCCGCAAAAAGTCCTCTGTCACAGATGACCGTGACAGAGTCCAGGCCGTTCCACACCGGATATCCGGTCTTTGGATCAAGGATGTGATGATAGCGTTTCCCGTCTTCTATGAAATATTTCTCATAGTCTCCAGACGTCGAAAGAAATTCCCCGTCATTCAATGTGATTGCACCGAGATAGTCCCCCTCCGGATCACGCGGATCAGTGAGCGCTACTTTCCAATCAGAACCATCCGGTTTTTTGCCATAAGCCATTACACTGCTGCCGCCGAGATTCAGAATCATTCCTGACACATCCGTCTGTGTTTTCAGAAAGTCCGAAACCACATCACACCCGATTCCCTTTCCAGTTGCACCGAGGTCAAGTGTTGCACCTTTTTCCAGTGTCACTTTATCTCCATCCAAAGAAACTTTACCATAACCGACATCTTTCAGAAGCTCGTCCAGTTCTGACTGTTCCGGCACATGCGGATTCTCTCCGGCAATATCCCACAGACGTATGATCTTGCCTATCGTCGGATCAAATGCTCCGCCCGTCTGAATCCTGTGCAAGCTGAAAAATCTTTTTCAGGTAACCGGCAAGTTCATCGGATACTTCTGCCGTTTCACCGGAAGCTGCATTTAACTTCGCGATCTGCGAATTCTCGTCAGTCCATGAAAGCAGTTCTGTCTCAATTTCGCGGATCTTATCACCGACAGTCGCATTCAGATCCTTACCTGTTGTATACAGTGTCTCTGAGACGACTGTATCCATTGCAAAATCAGTATTCATATATTTCTGTATATCAGCGTCTGCCATTACCGGCACCGCAGCCAGCATGAAACAGCTCATTCCACAGAGCAGACTGGTCACAAACTTCTTTTTATTTCTCATTTTTCTCCATTTCCCGGACCTTTACCGGCCCAATCTGTATATTTTTACGCGGACAGGTCACTTCGCAGGCATGACAGCAGATACATTCTCCCGAAAAAGGAGTGTCTCCGTCAATCTCCAGATGTGCCGGACAGCGCTTTTTGCAAAGTCCACATTTCGACGGACATTTCTCGCGATCTCTGTGAAAAAGCGCCGCCGGCAGTATCGGCATCATCGCAAAAACAGCCCCCATCGGGCAAAGAAACTGACAGAAAAAACGCTCCTGCGTGCACATCCCGATCAGAATCAGAATAAATAACGCAATCCCGATCTTATAGGAAGCATTCGGAAGTTTTCCTGCGGTCAGCATGGAAAAAACATCCCACGGACTCATGCCCTGAAGATTTGCATACCATCCGTTCAGTATGGAAAGCATCAAAAAGGCCAGAAGAATGTATTTTACTTTCTGAAGCATCCGCACCACTTTTTCCGTATAACCATGACGTCCTTTTTTATGGAAAACCTTCTGCCGGATAAAAAGTGTCAGCTCATACATGGCATCACCAAGTGAACCAAACGCGCAGGCATATCCGCAGAAATGACGTCCAAACAAAATCGTAATTACCAGCAGGACTCCCGTCACATCAAGGAAAGAGTTCCATGTGATCGGCTGGTGCGCAGCAAGCACCTGAAAAATAGATTTGATCCCTGCAAATGCTGTGGAAAAGAGTGCCGGATAAAAGATGAAAAACGCAAGCTGTATCGCAGCCCGGATCAGCCGGACCTTTCTCTGCCTCTTTTTCATTCGTTTTCCGCCTTTCCAAGGGCGTCAACAACAGCGTTGATGATACCGGTAGAACTGAATGTAGCGCCTGATACAGTATCCACATCTGTGCTCTGTGCAGATATGATCGAGCTTATCACACTCTGTGCCTGAGAAAGATATGCAGAATCTTCCCCTGATGCACCTGTCACCTGAATATCGGTGATCTCATCGTCTTTCAGTGTTACCTGAACCTCGATCGCACCGCCGAATCCCTGTGCAGAACCGGTATAAGTACCGTCCTTGTAGAAATTCTCGGAATCATCCGTACTTTCTGCATCTTCACTGTCTGCCGCGCCTTCTTTGACTGCATCGTCTTTTGTGTCAGTCTCTGCCTGTGCTTTTGCAGTTTTCTGATTTTGGGCTGCTTCTTCAAGAGCGGCAAGCATTTCTTTTTGCTGTTCTTCAAGTGTATCCACACGTTTCTGTAACTGTGTGATCTCCTGAGATTCCTGTTCCTGTGTATCTTTTTTCTGCATAGAATTATAGCCTATTGCAGCCGCCAGAATCAATAGAAGACACAAAACTCTCATACAAAAACTCTGGTATTTCATTCCATTTTCTCCTTTTATAACCTGTATTTCTGCAATTATTGCTTTTTCGCCTGACTCAGTGCATTTCGAAATGCCTGTAAGATTCCGTTTGAAGAATAAGTTGCTCCGCTCACAGCATCCACCCCGTCTGCTGACTGATTATTCAGAATCTGACCGTAAATACCATTCCATGCATCGGTAAAATAATCTGCATCGTCTATCGTATCATAAGAAGCAGCTGTAATTTTTCCGCTGGATATTGTTACATTCACAGTTACACTTCCCACGCCGTAGTTTCCATCGCCACTTCCGCTGTAATTGCCATCCACATATTGTCCTTCCGGTGTCGGAGCAGGTGTTTCCGTTAGATTTGGTGTCGGAGTTAAATTTTCTGTCGGAGCAGGTGTTGGCGTAACAGTTGGTACAGCTGTCGGTACCGGAGTCGCTGTTGGCTTCGGTGTCGGTGTTAAAGTTTCTGTCGGAACAGGTGTCGGAGTCGCTGTTGGTACTGCCGTTACCTTCGCACTTTCCAGTGCACTTCTTGCTGCTTCAAGGATTCCGTTTGAGGAAAATGTTGCTCCACTCACCGTATCAATTCCATCAGCACTCTGTTTTTCCAGAATTGACGGCTGTAAATGTCTCCATGCTTTTCTGAAATAGGACATCGTATCACTGTTGGTGTTATTGACCTCTGTAATTTTTCCATCCTTGATCGTCAGTGTGATTGTTACAAATCCGGAATATCCCCGTGCCTGTCCACTGTACGTTCCATCCTTATAAAGTTTATTATCAGTATCGGATGAATCTCCCGTATCCGGTTTCACCGGTGCAGGTGCTGCCGTTGGAGTCGGTGTCGGAGAAGTCGTTTTCTTTACAGCTGCTTTTTCTAATGCTTTCTGTGTGGCTTCAAGAATGCCATTAGAAGAAAAAGTTGCTCCACTGACCGTATCTACTCCGTATACTGCCTGTTTTTTCAGAATTGCCGGCCTGATTTTTGCCCAGGCTTTGCCGAAGTATTCTTTCGTATCTGTATTCGTATTTGTAATGACTGTAATTTTTCCGTTTTTGATCATAACAGTCACCTTTACCGGGCCGTCAAATCCCTCTGCCTGCGCAGTATAAGTACCATCCTTATAGGCAACATCCCCTGTCGGTTTTGAAATCACAACAGGTTTTGTGGTACTTGTATTTGTTTTCTTTTTCTTCGTATTCTTGTCTGTTTCTACAGTGGAAACCTCAGCAGCACCTGCCTTTGAAAGTGCATTCTGAACGGCCTGAATGATTCCGTTTGATGAGTACGTTGCACCGCTGACTGCATCTACATTCGGCGTCTGACCCGCAAGGATTTTGCTGACAACACCTCTTGCAGAAGCAAAATAAGACGGGGTTTCTCCTGATGCATCAAGAATATCTACCGCTGTGATCTTGCCGTCCGCAACAGTCACCTGTACCGTGACAGTTCCGCCAAATCCTGTACCACTTCCCTGATAAGTTCCATCTTTATAGCCACCTTCCGGAACTTCTGTCGTCGGAGTTGTAGTACTTCCCTGACCTTCTGCAGATGTTTTCTTCGATTCATCCGGTAATGCTTTTGCAGCAGCTTTTTTGATACCCCTTTTTTTCTTTTTGTTTTTTGCGGCAGTCGTTGTACTCTTATCAGATAAAGTATTATCGTCAAAATATGCTGCATTTAGCAAACCAGACAATTCTCCGGCATCTTTTATTTCCATACCAGCTGACACTTTCGTAAGTCCCTCAGCCGATTTTCCCTGCACTGCTGTGACAGTCACTGCCGCAATTACAGCTGCAGCCGGAAGGAGTTTGAGCAGATTTTTTTTGTCATGTATATTTTTTCTGTCTTTTTTGTTCATGCTGTCTCCTGTCTGTTTAACGTACAAAGGCAGGGGCTGTCCGGAAACGGCCCCCGTCTTTGCTTTTTCCTGAATATGATCTTATTTTACAGTTACTTTGAATCTTGCTATCATGCCATTGCATTTGACAGTGATTGTTGCCGTACCTCTTCTGATGCCTTTTACAACACCCCTGGAAGTTACGGTTGCAATACGCTTGTTACTGCTTGTATAAGTAACTTTTCCGCTCGGAACCGCACTTACTCTAATCCTGGTTGTTTTACCTCTCCTGACAGTTGCTGCAGTTCTTGCAAGTTTCAGAGAAGCATTTCTTACTCTGACAGTTACGACTTTTTTATATTTACCAACCTGAACTGTAATTCTGGCGTTTCCGGCTTTTCTTGCTCTTACAACGCCTCTTGAATCTACAGTTGCAATACGTCTGTCACTTGTTGTAAATTTTGCATTTCCGGATACACCGATTTTTGTTACAGTAATTTTTGTTGCTGTCTGACCTTTGGTGTAAATGGTAGAAGCTGCTGCTTTTACTGCAATTCCCGGATTCTTGACAGTTACTTTGCAGGTTACTTTGCATTTTCCGGCTGTAGCTGTGATCACTGCTGTTCCGGCTTTTTTTGCTGTTACAACACCTTTGGAATCTACTGTTGCAACATTTTTGTTGTTTGTTGCATATTTTACTGTTCCACCAAGTGCAGATGTCGCTTTAAGTGTGTATTTTGCCGGTGTTCCGCCTGCATATACAGTAACTGCTGTTTTGTTGATAGTCATTGCATTTTTTACAGTTACTTTATATGTTGCTGTCTTCCCGCCCAGAGTTGCTGTAATGTTGGCTGTGCCTGCTGCTTTGGCTGTTACAACACCTTTGGAATCTACGGTTGCAACTTTTGTGTTGCTGGATTTCCATGTTACAGTACCTTCCAGGTTTGTGGTTACCTTAAGAGTTGTAGATGTTTTGTCCTGCGTATAAAGTGTTCCTGATGCTGCATTGAGTTTGAGTTCTGCTTTTACAAGGCCGTCGATTGCTTCTCTTAAGTGACCGATCTGCTCTGTGACTGCATACTGGGTCTGGTTTGCAATATTAGCCAGCATATCTTTGCACTCTTCCAGTTCGTTTACGAGTGTTTCCCAGCTGTCCGAAGTGTAATCTGCTTCTTTGAGTGCTTCTGCTTCTGCAATGATATTTTTCAGTGGTGTGGAGTCTGTATCGACTGCCGGTTTTGCAATATTTTCGTCTGTTGCCTGGAACCTAAATGTATAATCGCTGTATCCCAGACCGTAAACGGTTACTTCCCAGTATCCTGTTCCGTCAGTATCTGCCGGAAGTTGGCAGCGTACAGAATCCGTCAGGCCAAGCTGAATACCATTGAATTTGTGCATCCAATTGTCTGCCGCAAATTTTGTACCATAGCTCTGAAGTGCATTGCTGTATGTATCGTCATCACCATAATATGTCCATTTTACAGCCTGCATTGCACCACCGAGACCGCCATAGTTGCCTGTAAGGTCTACACGGAGGAATTCACCGTAGGTACCGCTTCCCGGATTCATTTTAGTCGTAATGCCATCTGCTGTTTTCAGCGCTTCTCCCTTAAGACCGGAGGTTGTTCCGTTTGCTCTTGCGCTGAATGTAAAGGTATCTCCGTCTTTTGTTGCTGTCTTAAGTCCGTTGGTGTTTGCAGTTACTTCTGCAGTTCCTTTATAAGCCGAAAGGTTATTTTCGCCGTAACCGCCAAATACTTCTTCACCATTTTCTACTACTGTAAATGCTTTTTTAAATGCTTCATAATCTTCTGCTTTTACTTTGACCGGAACATATTTCAGACCGGTTACTACATAATGATCAATTGCCACACCATTAATCTTGCCGCCTGTGCATGTGACTTTACTGCCATCTCCAAGAATCATGGTTGTCTTTCCATCCCAGCCCGCAAGTTTATAGGCAGTTCCATTCACATCATAAACAGTTGCCATTGTCTGGAAACTTCCTCTGTGGAGGCCATGGTTTGCAGTTGCTCTTGTGACAGCATCAAAACCGCCCATATCACTTTCACCACGTCTGTCTTTATTCTCAGAAGCTGAAGTATTTGTTGCTTCGTATACACCTTCAGATGCCCAGTACTGTTCCCATGTAAGTCCTGCGTATACGTATTTGTATTCACCGGAATCCTGTGTAACGGTACCTGTAACATCATTAAATCCGGCTGCTGTGATTTCTACATTGTAGCTGCCGCCATCACCTTTTGCAAATACTGCCGTATTATTAACCTTTGCATCAAAGTTAACTGCACCTGTATTCTCATTAAAAACTGTTTTGGCAATTTCACTGATGTTTGCTTTTCTTCCACCCAGTGCCTGTCCGTCAATTTTGATGGAAGTGATGTTTTTGATATAATCTTTCACTTCATATGTAGCAGCATCTCCATTCGGATCAATTTTTACCAGCTTATTGTCCTGAATGGCGAACTGAACTTTTGTTTCGTCAGCACTTAACACAATCGGAACTGTAATGTCTTCATACGGTGCTTCTGACTGATCTGTAAAAGTAAGAGTATAAGTTCCTACTCCGGTCGTACTATTACTCCATGTATCACCATTTACTGTTAACATCTTTTTATCTTCATCGTATGTATATCCTGCATAAGCACCCTGTTCAAGCTCATTGCCGTCGTATTTTACAGAAGAAAGTTTATAACTGGAAGTCTCCGGAACTTGATATGTCATCTGGACATTAGTTCTTCCATATCCTCTCTGATATGCAACTTTTTCCTCCGGTCCGTTGATTCCCTGACCATTTGCAAGTTTATATTTGCAGAGAAGATTTGTCGGAATAACAATATCCGCACCATCTTTTACAAGATAAGTGATTTTTTTAATTGTCTTTCCTTCCAGTCCCTGGCTGCGTTTTGCATCAATTGTGTTACCATGTGGTTCCACAAAACCGTCTTTTACTGCAAAAGCAATTTTGCCGGTTTTAAGCCACAGGTTCTGTGAATGCTCCATTGCATATTTTTCACCATCGGATGTTTCAAAAATAGCACCCATCATGTTTGCAGTTGTTGGCTGATCTGGATTTTCATCTCCGAACTCTACGATGACCTCATAATTTCCCCATGCAGATGATGTTGAAATGGAAGAATTGATCTTAAGTTCTTTTGTCTCTGTCTTCATTGCAGTAAGTGTTCCGTTACCGTTCAGGACTTTATATTCGCCGGATTCCGGAGCAGTTTCACTTACATTCTGAAGATTTCCGATAATAGTAAGGAGCTGGTTGGAGCAACTCTTGCCCTCTTCAACTGCTTTCAGCGCATCATTATAAAGACTTTTCGGAACTGCAATATTTACATCCCTGATACCCTCAAGAGTCACACTTCCGTTTTCTGTGTTTTCTGTATAGTAGGAAGTCTCATATTTTTTAGATTTATTGTTTGTGCAGCTTGTAACTGCATCATACATACCTTCCTCGCGATAACCTGCTTCTGTCACAGGATCTGCTGCATCCAGCTGCATTTCTGTATTCTGCTGTACATCATTCATTTCACCATAAAAGAAATCGGCATACGGAATGTTTGCTGTACCATATACAAATTCACTTTCAGCAGGAGTTTCTTCACCATCTGCCGCAAAAGCATCTGCCTCACCCTCTGCGCCAAAAACATCTTCTGCCCCGGAAGTTTCTTCTGTCGTATCAGCTTCTGTGTCCTCTGTATTTTCTTCGGCATCCTCGATTGTAATATCTGCCTCATCTTCTGCCGCATCAACTTCTGTGTCCTCTATCTCCACATCCGTTGCTTCGTCTTCTGCTCTTTCGTCCAGAACTACTTCTTCATCAGAGAATTCTGCTGCAAAAGCTGCAGACGGCATACCAGTCATCGCTACTGTCGCACTGAGGACAACCGGTGCAATTTTCTTTAACAAATTATTGTTAGCCATGTTCTTCCTCCTCTTTCTTTTCCGTTAGTTTCTTCTAACCTATATTTTTATATCATAAATCAAAGTTCGTGTCTATATTATCGTTAGGTTTTTCTAACTCGAAACCGACTTTTTTTCTCAATAATTTTGTTATTGATAATATTTATCATATAAAAACAGTACAAAATACACTTGTTGCTTTTATTTGCATCTGGTCGCATCCTCGCGGAGCGTTTTTACGTTATTGGAACATTACGAAGTAATTTCCTATAACGCAAAAAAGAGACCTGCCGTTCCCTTCTAACAGGGAATGAAACAGGTCTCTGTATCTCACCATTTTTCAGTTTTTATTCAGTTCGTAATAAAAAATATACTGCTGCATGATACCTCTCATGCCATGATACCGACGGTTCGGGAAACCTCTCCTGTAATGCTCATCAAGTACCTGGCGGATATGGGTATCAACCGGAAATGCATCCATATGATGCAGTGCAAAAAGACAAATGCAGTCTGCTACCTTTTCCCCCACGCCGCTCAGTTTCATAAGCTCCTGCTTCGCACGGCGATAATAACGGAATCGGTAGATTCGCTCCAGCGAAATCTCTCCGTCCAGAATACTTCGAGTCGTCTCCGCAATATAACGTGCCCGGTATCCCATTCCCAGTTTACGTAAATCTTCTTCAGATACGCCCGCAAGCTGCTCCGGGGTCGGAAATGCGTAATATTCCTTTTCGCCGGAGATTTTTTTCTCTCCATATGCTTCGCACAGCCGCTCTACACATCCCCTGATCCGGGAGATATTATTCTGCTGTGAGATCAGAAATGTAATGATCATTTCCCACAGATCCTGCTGAAGAATACGGATGCCGTTTCCACACTCTGCAGCTGCCATCAGATAAGCATCTCTTGGATTTATCTTTGCTATATAGCTGCTGTAATCCGCATCAATGTCAAAGTATGGCACCCAGTAGCAGATAAACTCCATGTCACTGCAGTAAAAATTTACGATACTGCCTTCCTGTGCCATTTTCAGGTACTTGTCTCCTGCGATCAGTTCATAAGTATTTTCTTCTGTCTCATACATCCGAAAGCACTGCCCGGACTGACAGATTTCCTTCAGGCTGAAATTATCCAGCTCTACTGTAATCATTTGTTTTCTCCGTTTCCCTTACATCTGATGGCGCACTACCCGGTACTCATCTCCGTTTCGGTAATACGGACATTCCTTATATTCTGTGCTGACGAAACGATAGTATTCATCTTCGTCCAGGTTTACATCACAATAATAGCTCTCACTGTCCTCATCGTACACATAATTCGCACAGTAATCGCAGCTCGTTGCCTTTCCGCTCAAAAGTCTTCCTCCAGCCAAATATTATTTCCAGATCTTCCATGGGGCTTCGCCACTCTGCCAGAGTTCTTCCAGCATATTTTTCTCGCGAAGCGTATCCATGCACTGCCAGAAACCTTTATGCTTGTATGCATTCAGCTCTCCCATTCGTGCCGCTTCTACAAGAGGTCCTTTTTCAAAGACAGTCTCATCGCCATCGATCAGATCGATGATTCCCGGCTCCAGCACCATAAATCCGGCATTGATCCAGCCACCGTCTTCTTTTTTCTTTTCTCTGAAGTTTGTAATGGTTCCGTCTTTTTCAATATCAAGGATACCGAAACGTCCACCCGGCTGTGCCGCCGTGAGCGTCGCCATTTTTCCGTGTGATCTGTGATATTCCAGAAGTTCTTTAATGTTGATATCAGCCACACCATCACCGTAAGTCATCATGAATGTGTCTTCTTCGAGATATTCACGGACACGTTTGATACGACCGCCGGTCATCGTGTTCAATCCTGTATCAACAATAGTCACCTTCCAGGGCTCCAGCACATTATTGTGCACGATCATCTTATTTTCCTGTGTGAAGTCAAAGGTGATGTTGCTGTTGTGAAGATAATAGTCTGCAAACCATTCTTTAATGACATGCTGCTTATATCCGCAGCAGATTACAAACTCATTAAATCCATAAGCGGAATACATCTTCATAATATGCCAGAGAATCGGTTTCTCCCCGATTTCTATCATAGGCTTTGGTTTCAGATGGCTTTCCTCACTGATTCTGGTGCCGAATCCACCTGCTAAAATCACAACCTTCATATATTCTCTCCAATCCGTTCGTTACATTGTAATCAATACTGTTATTCTAATACAAAGCAGGCAAAAAAGAAAGACCAACGTTAGCAGAAGCAAAAGAAAGCCCCCACAGCTTCCGCCATGAGGGTTTCCTTTCATTAATTTTGTTTATCTTACTGTGATCCTGATGTTGTATTTCTTGTTTCCGGACCTCACAGTAATGATAGCTCTGCCTTTATTCTTTGCTTTGATCACACCAGATCTGCTGACAGTTACAATCTTCTTGTGGGAAGTATACCATGTAACCTTCTGTAAACTTGTCACCGGTGTAAGTGTAGCTTTGAGTTTCAGTCTCTGTCCGCGTTTCAGTGTTGCACTCTTGCCCTGAATCTTTCCGGTTGCTGTGATGGAACTACATTATTTCATATTTGTTTATTATTTATTGGCTTCTTTTGCTGCTTTTTCAGCCTTTTCTTCTGACCAGAGTTTCTCAGCTACCGGAGCCCATTCTTCTGCGTAATGTACACATTTACCACAAAGATGCTCTGCTGTCTCATTAGATTGAAGGTCTGTGGAGTGTGCACCGGATTCTTTTACGATACGCTGCAGAATCTCTGGATTCTCCAGCATCGGGCACGGACGGAGCATATTGTCATTGAACGGCTGGTTGTCATGATAAGCCATGAACAGCGGCTGTTTCAGAATCTCAAGGATCGTGTTCTCATGAATATTTCCGTTAGAATAGTGGATAAATACGCATGGTTCTGCATCACCGTTTGCATTGATATGGAAGTAGTTTCTTCCTCCGGCGATACATCCGCCTACAAACTCACCGTCATTCTGGAAGTCCATAGTGAAGATTCCAGGACCGTGTTCCATGTTACGGATCTCTCTTACACGGTTCTTTACATAAATTCTCTGTTCCGGATTCAGAAGCAGATCAACGGATGCTGCATTTCCAACAGGCATGTAATGGAAGTACAGTGCGTAACGGCATCCTTTTTCTACAAGCATCTGAATGAAGTCTTCGCTTGTAACGCTCTTGTAGTTGGCACTTGTGTAGCAGATAGATGTACCGAATACAAGACCGTGCTCTTTCAGAAGATCCATTGCATGCATAACTTTATTGTATACACCTTCACCACGACGCATATCGTTGACATCCGGCTCACCCTCAACGCTTAATGCAAGGAAGAGGTTGCCGACTTCCTGCATCTGTTTGCAGAGTGCTTCATCAACAAGTGTACCATTTGTGTAAGCAAAGAATACACAGTCGTTATGTTTTCTGCAGAGTTCGATGATATCTTTCTTTCTTACCATCGGTTCTCCACCTGTCATCATATAAAAATAGATACCAAGTTCTTTACCCTGTGTGACGATAGAATCCATATCATCAAAGGAAAGATTCAATTTGTTTCCGTATTCTGCTGCCCAGCATCCTGTACAATGCAGGTTACATGCGCTGGTAGGGTCCATCAGAATGATCCACGGGATGTTGCATTTATGTATTTCTCTCATCTCGTGAATAGTCTTTGTTCCATTATAAAAAGCTTCAAATCCAAGGTTCATCAGAGTTGTCTTCAGAACATTTGGATGCAGATCCTGAACCATGGATGTGATATAACGGTTCAATGTATATTCCGGATTACAGGCAACTTTTCTCAGGTAATCCCAGTTAACGCCCTTTCCGAAATCTTTTAGATACTTCTCAGCAGTATCGATCAACTTCTCATATGCTGCCTCAGGATTTTTATGCACCTGAGTGACTGCATAATCAGCAACTCCTGCAAAAACTTTCTTTGCTGCTGCATGTTTAAGTTTGTTCATTGGTATTTCCTCCATCTCTGGCAATCATTATTTTTATTGTTTACATTATATTCAGATTCTGTTTCTGTTTTCAATGGACAAAAAAGGGTCAGTGGTAAATTTCCCCACTGACCGCTGCTGCTCAAAACAGTTATTTTAGTATTTCTATTATTTTACATAATATACATAGGAATCTTT
>OGWZ01002514.1_pt1 | contig 14230 bp, 6 predicted proteins | sample 1576141 | NCBI WGS metagenome assembly OGWZ01 (sample SAMEA3541512, study PRJEB24748) | human gut metagenome | biome: human gut; feature: human-associated habitat; material: faeces | place: China | collected 2012
CTGCGCCGCGGCCATCTCAAGCCATGTGCTGCGGCTGCTCTCCATCGCCTCGGCCGTCACCGCGCTCTGCAGCACGGCGCGGCAGCCGCCGCCTTGCGTGAACACCAGATCCAGCCGAGCTATGCCGCCAAGCCCCTGCGCCGCCCCCAGCACATTCGTGCCGTTTTCGGCGGCGGTGCCGTCAATGATGGCGGTGACGCCGCTGTTCAGCAGCGCCTTCTGCCAGTCGCCCCCGGGCGCGGTGGCCACAATGGCAATAATAGCATCACACCCGGCGTTCTGCAGCGCCGCGATCTGCTCGTTGGCGGTATCGGTCCAGTCGCGGGCCGTGATAAACTCGCCGTTGGCGGCCGAGATCCCGGCGGCCTGCGCCGGGTCATTCAGCGCAAAGAAACCGATCTTGTACCCCGCGCGCTCCACGATCGTATACATGCCGTTCGTAACGCGGTTGCGGTTCCAGCTGGTGGAGCGGTAAAATACGGCGGTGGCCTCGTTGTTCAGCAGGTTGGAGGCAAGCGAGGGGCCGCTGCCCATGTTGGCATCGCTGACAAGGCGGGTCGTACCGTAGGCAAAGTCGTTCAGCGCCATTGCCTGCAGGTCGTACCCGGCCGCCGAGAAGGCCGACAGCATATCCATGCCGCCGGTCAGGCTGGCACTCTGGGTGCCGTGCAGGGCATCGCCCGCATCCAGCAGGATCGAATCCGGGGTGGAGGCCTTCAGCGCGGCGGCGTCCGCCAGCGTGGTGCGGTCCCCCCGCAGCCCCGCCGTGGCAAAGATCGGGACCGTGATGTCCCCCACCCGCACAAGGCAGGTGCGGCTCTCGGTGCCGTCGGCCAGCGTGGCCGTGATCGTACACTCGCCGCTGTCGGTGCGGGCGCGGACCGTGCCGTTTTTGTCCACCGTGGCAACGCTCTTATCGCTTGTTGTCCAGTAGACCCTGCGGCCGCCCGCCTCCTCGTCAGGTTCGTTCGTCTCAAGGGTGGCGTAGGCGTCCTTGCCGTCCATGTGCAGCTCATCGGTGCGGGTATCGTTTTGCAGCACCGGCGCGGCAGTCTTGCCGTTGCAGGCGCTCACGCCGGTAAATGTAAACGGCCGCATGACGAAATCAAGGTCCACCGTCTCGCTCTGCACGCCGTAGTCCGCGCCGGGGGCGCTATAGGTGGACTGCCACATGTCGTAGGTGCCGGCATAGCCCAGCTCGTCAGAGAAGCGGGCGATCCAAAGGTTGTCGCGCCACGGGTCAAACCCGGGGTCGCTGAACCGCGCGCGCACCCAGTTCAGCGAGGCATAGACGCCCTGCTCGCCGGTATAGCCATGCTCCTGCAGGCGGTCGAAGAACGCCTTGGTGATCTCGGCCATCTCGGACGGGAAAACGCCGCTGATGTATTTGTCCTCCAGATCATAGTAGACGGGGTAGCTCAGCCGGTACGGGCTGGCGGTGTAGTCGTCCAGCCCCTCCTGCGGGGGCGCGGTCAGGCCCAGCAGCCGCGCCACATGGTCGGCCTCGCTGCGGGCCTCCTCCACCGTCGTTGCGTAGGAGTAGAGATAGGTGCCGAACGGGATGCCCAGCCGGGTGCATTCGTCAGCATTGCGCCGCCACTGCGGGTCATCCTGCGCCCAGTTTTCCTCGACACCGTCCCACTCACCGCCGAAGCCGCAGCGGATGATCGCAAAGTCGATACCGGCCGCCTTGGCAGTCTCCCAGTTGACCTCTCCCTGAAATTTGGAGACATCCATACCCTTCAGCACCGCCGCCGGGATCGCCCCGCCGCTGGCGTTGAAGTAGTAGCCCAGTTCGTTTTTCTGCCATGCGGCGGCAGGTGTGCCGAAGTCAGCCTCGGCCGGGCCGCCGGGCTCCGCCGTGCAGCGCACCATCACAACGGACACCACCAGCACGACCGCCAGGCAGAGCAGACACAGCCCCAGCACAATACGGCTGCGGCGGCGTTTTGCACTGCGGCGCTTTGGTTTTTGGGGCGGCTGCGGCGGGCGCGGTGCCGCCGTCTGGGCCGGTCTGGCCTTGGTGGCAGCGCGGGCGGGGCTGCGGTAGACTTTGCGTTCTTCTGGCACGGCGGTTTACCTCTCTCCGGGTAGATTTTATGCAGGGATAGCTATTATTAGTGTAGCATTTTGTCGAAGAAATTACAATCAGCCGCAGCAGATATTGGGGAAATTTTACACAAAAAAGCCTTCCCCCATTGGGGGAAGGTGGCCGAGCCCGCGAGGCCGGATGAGCGTCTGCCCGGCAAATGGACAATACCGGCAGCGCCGCCCCTCATCAGTCCGCTTCGCGGACAGCTTCTCCCATGGGAGAAGCCTTTTTCAAATTTTGCTTTTTACATGTCCAAAAATAGTACGGCACCTCAAAGGCCAGCATGACGCACCAGCCGAAGGCGCAGGCAAACGCGATGCCCGTCAGCCCCACGCGCGGGGCCAGCACAGCGGCCGCGGCGGCCCGCAGGCCCGCCTGCAGGCAGGTGCCGATCAGGGTGGTTGTCATCTTGCCCATGCCGCGGTAAAAGCCCTGCAGGCTGTTCGTCAGGGCGGGCAGCGCGTAGAGCAGCGCCATATACCCAAGGTAGCGGCTGCCCAATGCAATGACCTCGTCCGCACCCTCCCCCGCCACAAACAGCGAGAGGATCGGTCGGCGCAGCGTCAGCGTCACGCAGCCCACCAGCAGCCAGTAGCCCAGCTCAAGCCGCAGCCCCACCGCAAAGCCGCAGCGGATGCGTTCAGGCTGCCTTGCGCCGCGGTTCTGCGCAATGTAGGTCGTGATGGCCGTGGCGATGCTCTGCTCCGGCGTGAAGGCAAAATCGTCCACCCGCGTGACCGCGTTGAACGCCGCAATGGAGCCAACGCCCAGCGCGTTGACCTGCCCTTGGATCAGCACCTTGCAGATCGGCTGCACCGCCTGCTGCAGGGCCGTCACCGAGCCGTAGCGCAGGATCGGACCGAGCAGTGCGCGGCGGATGCGCCACTGGCCGCGCTCGGGGCAAAGCTCCGGCACGCGGCAGGCCATGTAAACAGCGGCCATCACGGCGCTGGCAGCCTCGGCCACCACGGTCGTGACCGCACTGCACACGATGCCGAAGCCCAGCCCGCCGATCAGGACGAAATCCAGCACGGCATTCAGCACTGCCGAGAAGGCAAGGAATTTCAGCGGCGTTTTGCTGTCGCCCACACTTTTCAGCCCCGCCGCGAGCGCGTTGTAGAAGAAGGTGAACGGCGCCCCCAGAAATGTGATGCGCAGGTAGACACCCGTGATCTCAAAAATCGATGACGGCACGGCCGTTGCCCGCAGTATCCACGGCGTCAGCAGACAGCCCGCCGCAGCCGCACCGCAGCAGAGCAGGGCGCCGAACAGCAGCGTTGTGGCCAGCGTCTCCTTGAGGCGCGCCGTCTCCCCCGCGCCGAACGCCTCGCTCATCAGCACGCCCGCGCCGATGCACAGGCCGCTGATGGCAAGGATCACAAGGTTCATGACCGGCCCGGCCACGCCCTCAGCGGCCAGCGCATCCTGCCCGATGAACCGCCCCGCAATGATGGAATCCACCGCATTGTACGCCAGCTGCAGCCAGTTCCCCAGCAGCAGCGGCACCGCATACAGAAAGAGGTGCCCCAGCGGGGCACCCTTGGTCATATCACGCATCATTATCAGCTCTCAAAACGGAAAATCTGCCACCTTCAGCGTGACAACGCCGTCGATGGTCTGGATACAGCCATCTGCCGGGTAGTTGGGCATGGCCTTGAACGCGTCGGAATTGCTGATGGCGCGGACAGTCTCGTCCGCGCATTCGTTGAGCTGGACGCCCAGCTCGTCCCACACCAGCACATACCAGCCGTGGGCGTTGAATGTCGGGTCGTAGGAGAGCGGGCCGAACTGCGCCAATTCCCCGGCCATAGGCTTGAGCGGGGATTCTTCCGGGTACGCGCCGCGCTTCGGCTCGCCCAGGATCACGACCTCGGCGCCGTTCTGGTAGTCGGCGTTTTCTTCCAGCCGGGTACACAGGCGGTTGGCGAGGTTCACAACTGTGGTCTTTTGTTTCAGCATGACCGCCGCGTCGTTGTTGACCTGCACGGCAAACCCGCGCAGCAGCACCGCGCAGAACGCCGTGCAGAGCGCCATCCCCCAGGAGAACGCCCGTTCCGTCAACGCGGGAGCCGCGTCGATCACGGCGATGGCAAACGGCACCACGATGGCCAGCGAGCCCGCCATCCGCAGCGCCACAGTGGCCCCGGTATTGATAACATCGGTCACATTGGCTGCGGCGGGCAGCAGGGCCACCAGTACCACCGCCGCAGCGGCGGCCTTGCGGTCGTGCAGCACGACGAGCCACCGCAGCCCAGCCAGTGCCGCCAGCACAAACAGCAGCAGGTAGCCCGCGATCTGCCCATAGTGGTTTTGGGCAATGCCGTGGGTGAAGAAGTAGGCGTAAAAATCAAAGTAGGCGTTTTTCAGGCCCAGCGGCAGACTACGCAGCGTGTCCAGCCCCACAGCATTGATGCCGTTCACACCGGACAGGCCCACATCGTACAGCCGCAGGAACACCTTTAAAATCAGCATATGCAGCACCGCGCCGCTGCCGCCCATCAGCACCATGCGCAGAGCGGTCAGGCCGGTGGCTTTCCACGCGCCGGGGCGGCGCAGAACCGCCAGAATCAGCAGCATGACGCACAATCCTGCCGCCGTACCCAGGTTGGCCTGGTACATACCCAGCGAGAACGCCATACAGACCGTGCCCGCCAGCCAGGCAAAGCGTACACCGCAGACAGCGGACTGCACCGCCAGCACAGCCAGCAGGAAGGACAGCGCATAGGACACGCTGCAATAGTGGAAAAACTCGATCTCCGCCACATAGGGCGCACAGACCAGCGTGAGGGGAATCAGATATTTCGCCGTGCGGCTGCACACGCCGAACAAATCCGTCAGCAGCACACCCGCCAACGCGTAGAGGAACAGCATCAGCAATGCAGAAAGTGCAGGCTGGTTGATGCCGCCGCGCAGCATATCCACCAGACGCAGTGCCCAACGGCCCTGCTCGGTTTCCCAATACAGGTGCTCGGGCCAGCCATCGGCAATGTACAGTGCGCCGATGTGTACGGCATCCATCGTGCCCAGCTGGTTAGCGTAGATCGTGTAATGTACGCCGCAGCCGACCAGCAGCGCCACGACCAGCGGGCGGAAGTTTTTCGCCCACCACAGGCTTACTTTTTTCTGCCAGTCCATCGTTTATTTTTCATCCTCTTCGGTCTCGGCCACAATGTAGATGGGGCGGTGCTTGACCTCTAAGTAGGTTTTGGCCAGATATTCGCCCACGATGCCGGTGCAGAACAGCTGGACGCCGCTGCACAGCAGAATGATGCAGACAAGGCTCGGCCAGCCGGAGGTCGGGTCACCGAACATCAGCGCCCGGACAATGACAAAAATAATGCCGATGAACGCCAGCAGGCAGAACAGAACGCCCACGCCCGCCGCCATCAGCAGCGGCGTGGTCGAGAAGCCGACAATACCCTCGATGGAGTATTTGAACAGGCCCCAGAAATTCCACTTGGTCGTGCCGGCCACGCGCTCGATGTTCTCGTAGTCGAACCATTTGGTCTTAAAGCCGACCCAGCTGAAAATGCCCTTGCTGAACCGGTTGTACTCGGCCATGCTCAGCACGGCATCGGTCATCTTGCGGCTCATCAGGCGGAAATCACGCGCACCATCGACAATCTCCGTATCAGACATCTTGTTGATGATCTGGTAGAATTTGCGGGCGAACCAGCTACGCAGCGGCGGCTCGCCCTTGCGGGTCGTGCGGCGGGTGGCAGCGCAGTCGTATTCGCCGGTCAGCAGCGTGTCCAGCATCTGCGGCAGCAGCGCAGGCGGGTCCTGCAGATCGGCGTCCATCGTGGCGACATAATCGCCCCTGGCCGCCTGCAGGCCGGCGTAGATACCGGCCTCCTTGCCAAAGTTGCGGCTGAACGAGACATACCGCACGCGGGGGTCCTGCGCGTGGAGCTCGCGCGCGACGCGCAGGGTGCCGTCGCGGGAGCCGTCGTCCACAAAGATGAACTCAAAATCCGCACCGTGGCTGGTTTTCATCTCCGCCGCCACGCGGGAGGCTTCTTTATAAAAAAGCGGCATCGCTTCTTCTTCATTGTAACAGGGTACGATCAGACTGATGAGCATGGTGTGACCTGCTTTCGTCAAAGTATTTGTTGGTTTTATTATAGCGTAGTTTTACACTTTTGTAAACAATGGATATGACGAACGGGCGGCACACAAAAATCCCGCCCGTGGCTTTTCCCGGGCGGGATTTATCAATCGGTTATTTTACTCGTGCTTGCGCTTCATGACAACGGTCACACCCAAGCCGAACAGGGCAGCGAGGGCAATAACGGCCAGCGCGGTGACAGGCATGTCGTCGGACGTCTGCGGGATGGCGGACATCGTCTTGGCGGCAACCTGTGCCTTGGCCGCGGCCGTCTTGCCAACCTCAGCCTTGCCCTTGACATTGGGATAACCTGCAATCTGTTTCACGCTCTCCACGTAACCGCAGTGGTCACACTTGTAACCACCGTCAACGGCTGTCCAATCGTGGTAACCGCAAGCCTTGCAGGTGTAATAGGCGGAGTCGTCCTGCTTAAGTGCCGGAGCAGGTGTGCTCTGTGCGGCATTGCTCGTGCTGCTCTCGATCGAGGCCGCAGGCTGACTGGGCTGTGCGGGCTGTTCCGGCTCAACCACGGGCAGTTCGTTGGTAAAGCTCACAGTAAATGCACTGAAATGTGTCGTCGTAAACTCGATGTACTTATCACCGTTCTCTGCCGTGCAGATGGTCACATAGCGGTCTGTGTCGCCCTCATGAACGACCTTGGCATACTTGTCTGCAACATCCTTGGGAATCGGCAGACGAACCTTGACAGCCCCGCCATTCAGCTGGTTGTTTTCCAGCTTGACCGCTGCAGCACCATCCACAGAGACCATCGGCTCCACATTGAAGACCAGCGTCTTACCGGGCAGCTTGACCTCCGTCACAATGCCATTAGAATCTTTAATAACCTGAGCATCCAATTCAACTTTCTGCAGGGAAACCTGAACCGAGAAAGTCAGTCTGCCGGCAGAAGCCGCCTCCGGAATCTTGGTCAAATCCGCAATCTGCGTCAGGCCGTTGCCCTTGAAGTCATTGACCGTCTCATTGGCCGTAACTTCTGCGATAATCTTCTCCACAGCTTTCTTCGCATCTTCAGCGGTAGGCTGCTTATCAGCGGGGACTGTTGCATCCGTCTCAGGTTTCTCTGCCTTGGATGCATCCACTTCAGAGAAAACATCCTTCTTTTCAGTGTCAATCTCAGTATTGCTGCAGGCGGTATACAAATCCAGCACGATCTGACGGCTGGCTTCCAGCGCCGCGTAGTTTTCGGTTGCCAGTACACGCTGTACAGCGGTCTGATCCAGATTCATCAGGGCAGTGTAAGCATCTTCAACCAGTTGCTTTTCTTTCGCCGTCATCTTGTTGGCGTTCTTCACCTGGGCCGCCGTCAGTGCAGAGAGCTGCTGCGTGCTGCCGTAGAAGCTCTTCACTGCCGTATCTGCCGTGTCAATTGCATTGGTCAGCTGGGTCGCCGTCTCGACAGAGTACGTCATGACCGCATACATACCGTTGACTTTGTCCTTCATAAAGGCAACACCATCTGCGAGGCCGCCTTGCAGCTGGTCACGGCTTTCCAGGTATGTCACGGCATTGTCATGGTACATTGCCAGCGTGCCGACCAGGGTACCGCCACCACGGATGGTCAACGTACCATTGTTGTTGATAACAGCACCCAGTTGGCCGTCCGACATCTGGGTGATGGTATGACCATCCAGATCAATCGTAACGTTCGTATCCATGTTGATGAACACATTTTCAGACGTATCACGCAGCAGCTTGACGGTTTCGCCATTCTGGCCCTTCATGTACACAGCGTCCTGCACGCTATCGTAAGACGTACCGCCTGCCGCAGCAACCGGTCCGGCATAGCGCACGACGTACATGCCGTCTTCCTGGGTCTGCACGTAACCTCTTGCCAGGCATCTTGCCGGTACTTTACAGTCAAAGCTTCCAGCCATAATGCCCACGCCATTGTTCACAGTTTCGGCATCGCCAAGTTTACCATAGCAAGTAGGCAGGGTCTTGCCATACTGGGACTGTCCTTCGATCACATCACACCAAGCGTAGCCGGTGTTGCCGATGCCGGGCTGGACAGCCAGCAGACTGCCATCTGTTGCCGCAAGCCATATACCGCCGCCAATCTTGACACAACCGTTGGGGGTGTTATTTTCTGAACGTGCCTGGGTCGTACCGTACTGAACTATCGGCTGGCCTGCAGCACCCACAAAATTGCCGCCGGTGATGTAAGCCTTGCCATTGACGACCAAAACCGGAGCAGCGTCGGAAACAAATTTTCCTCCGTTGATATTGAGGTTTGCACTGTTGTCATCATTCGTTTCCTTGACGATGATGGCACTGGAACCTCCACCGTTGACCGTGCCTGTACCGGAGCTATCTTCAATAAAAACTCGTCCCTCACCGGAAATTGCACCGGCCGTGATGGCGGGCTTTCCGTCCTTAGCGGTCAGCGTCCAACCGTCCAGATCAATGGACAAGTTCGCTGTCAATCCCTCTATCGTAATACTCTCGGTCACATTAGTCATCAGGCGCACGCTGCGGTAGCCATCGGTGTTAGCCTCCGCGATGGCGGCGTTGATGGCTTCCTGCACACTGGTGTACTCCGTCCATTGCGGCTTACCTTCAACGCGAGCGATTGCCGACGTAGCCTGACGCACCGTGTACATACCGCCGCGTTCGACCTGCTCATAGCCCTGGGGAATCATAGAATCGGGCAGCTTTTTGTTGAAATTACCACCGTAGAGCAAGATATTGCAGATGTTTCCTTCCTGGATGATGTCAGTATCCGAGGTAAAGATGCCTCCTCTAATCATAAGGGTGCTGTTATCACCGCAGACAATTGCGCTATTGCTGCCGCCTGCTACTACCGTCTGGCCCTGCCAGCTGCGGATGCCCAGCTGTGCGTTCTTTTCCAGGGTGATGGCCGGGCCGTTGGCCGCTGTCAGATTGTGGGTGTTGAGGTCCAGCCACAGCTGCCATTCACTCTGGGGCACCGTGATACTTTCGGTCACATCACGCATTAAGTAGACGTTCGGCATGCTGTGCATAGGGTCGGCAGTCTTACCAGCCTCAACCGCCAGATTGATGGCTTCCTGCACGGTGGCGCAGTGGATGCGCTCTCCCATCGTGGTGTTACCCTGGTCGTCCCAGCTTGTAATCATAAAGTCAGCCGCCGGGTTTTCGACTTCGTTCAGCACGGCGGGGGCGCACTCTTCCTCCGCCGTCTGCTCAACCGCTGCCGGTTCAGACTGCGTGTTCGAGACAGCCGCCGTCTCCGGCGTGGCAGTTTCCGCAAAGGCAGATGTACACAGGCCAAAAGCCATGACTGCCGCCAGCAAAAGTGCCGGGAAACGCTTTGTTTTTCTCTTCATCCGGTATCCTCTCTTTTCCCCAGGCAGAAGCGTCCAGGATATTTTTATACTATATAAGTATACCCCCCCCCCGTTGATTTTAGCAAGTGGTTTATGGAAATCTGACGATTTTTCTGTGTTTTTTGGCAAGTTGCACATTTTTTGAGTTGAAAAATTGTGGGACAGCACTGTTTTTATTTTGCAACACAAAAAAGGCAGAGCTTTCACTCTGCCTTGGGTTCATACTATAAATCAGCCTTTGACCGCAATATTGACCAGCTTGCCCTTGACATAGATTTCCTTGGCAATGGTCTTGCCGGCGATGGCCTCGGCTACGGCGGGCTCGGCCTTGGCGGCGGCGATGGCGTCCGCGTTCTCGATGGCGGCGGGCACCTTGATGCGGGCCTTGACCTTGCCGTTGACCTGCACGGCGATCTCAATCGTCTGCTCAACACACTTGGCCTCATCGTAGGCAGGCCACGGGTAGTAGGCCAGCTGCTCGGTATGGCCCAGCTGCTGCCACAGTTCCTCGGTCATGTGGGGGGCAAACGGGTTCAGCAGCTGCAACAGCAGCTCGTACTCGGCCTTGGTCGCACCGCCGTTATCGCTCAGCGCGTTGACATAGATCATCAGCTGGGCAATGGCCGTGTTGGCCTTGAGGGCGTCAATGTCCTCGCCGACCTTCTTGATGGTGCGGTTGGCAACGGCCTCCAGCTCGGGGCGGACGCCCTCGCCGGGAACGAGCTTCTCGCTCATCGACCAGATCTTATCGAGGAAGCGCTTGCAGCCCTTGATGGAGGAGGTGTTCCACGGGGCGGCCTTCTCAAAGTCACCGATGAACATCTCATACAGGCGCAGCGTGTCGGCACCGTACTCGTTGACAACATCGTCCGGGTTGACGACATTGCCCAAAGACTTCGACATCTTGACGATGGGATGCTCGGCCATCTCGCCGTACTTCTCGACAAGGGCCTTGCGCGCGCCCTTCTCATCGCCGTACTCGGCCAGCAGGCGCTTGCGCTCGGCATCGGGCTGGTTCTCAAACGCGTGGGGGTTCAGGCCCAGGATCATGCCGTGGGAGGTACGCTTCTGGTACGGCTCCTTGGTGGGCACTACGCCGAGGTCATACAGGAATTTATGCCAGAAACGGCTGTACAGCAGGTGCAGGGTGGTGTGCTCCATGCCGCCGTTGTACCAGTCCACGGGGCTCCAATACTCGAGCGCCTCCTTGCTGGCGATGGCATCGTGGTTCTTCGGGTCGCAGTAGCGCAGGAAGTACCAGCTCGAACCGGCCCACTGGGGCATCGTGTCAGTCTCGCGCTTGGCGGGGGCACCGCAGCAGGGGCAGGTGGTGTTGACCCACTCGGTGTGGCGTGCCAGCGGGCTTTCGCCGTTCTCGCCCGGCTCAAAGTCCTTGATCTCGGGCAGGCGCAGGGGCAGCTCGCTCTCGGGCAGGGGCACCCAGCCGCACTTCTCGCAGTAGACCATGGGGATAGGCTCGCCCCAGTAGCGCTGACGGCTGAACACCCAGTCGCGCAGCTTGAAGTTGACCTGCTTGTGGCCCTTTCCGTTCTCCTCCAGCCATGCGTACATCTTATTCTTGGCGTCCTCGACGGACAGGCCGTTCAGGAAATCAGAATTGACCAGCGTGCCGGTGGCCACATCGGTGAACGCCTCCTTGTCGAGGTCACTGGGGGTATTGCCCTTGACGACCTCGATGATGGGCAGGCCGAACTTCTTGGCAAACTCCCAGTCGCGGGTGTCGTGGGCAGGCACGGCCATGATGGCGCCGGTGCCGTAGGTTGCCAGAACATAGTCGGAGATAAAGATGGGGATCTCCTTGCCGTTGACGGGGTTGATGCCCTTGACGCCCTCAATGACGACGCCGGTCTTGTCCTTATTCAGCTCGGTGCGCTCGAAGTCGGACTTGCGGGCGGCCTCCTCCTGATAGGCGGCAACGGCGTCGGCGTTCTTGATCAGGCCTGCATCGACCCACTTCTTGATGAAGGCATGCTCAGGGCTGATGACCATGTAGGTCGCACCAAACAGCGTGTCCGCGCGGGTGGTGTAGACCGTCAGGGTGTCGCCCGCGGTGGTGTCGAAGTTGATCTCGGCGCCGTGGCTGCGGCCGATCCAGTTGCGCTGCTGGGTCTTGACGCGGTCGATGTAATCGACATCGTCCAGGTCGTTGATCAGGCGGTCTGCGTAGGCCGTGATCTTCAGCATCCACTGGCTCTTGTTCTTCTGCACAACGGGGCTGCCGCAGCGCTCGCAGACGCCGTTGACGACCTCCTCGTTGGCCAGAACGACCTTGCAGCCGGTGCAGTAGTTGACGGTGGTCTCCTTCTTGTAGGCCAGACCCTTTTTGAACAGCTGGATAAAGATCCACTGGGTCCACTTGTAATACTCGGGGTCGGTGGTGTTGATCTCACGGTCCCAGTCGAAGGAGAGGCCCAGCGCCTGCAGCTGGCTCTTGAAGCGGGCCACATTCTGGGCGGTGACGATCTCGGGGTTGATGTGGTTCTTCAGGGCGTAGTTCTCGGTCGGCAGGCCGAAGGCGTCCCAGCCCATGGGGTACAGGACGTTATAGCCGCACTGACGCTTTTTGCGCGCAACAATGTCCAGCGCGGTGTAGCTGCGCGGATGGCCGACATGCAGACCGGCCGCAGACGGGTACGGGAACTCGACCAGTGCATAGAATTTAGGCTTGGAATGGTCGATCTCCGCATGGAAGGTCTTTTCGTCCGCCCACACCTTCTGCCATTTGGCCTCAACGGTTTTAAAGTCGTATTTCATAATTCTTCTCCCCACAGATGAAGTTTAGATGGGTAGCGCTAAAGCCTTCCCCCTTTGGGGGAAGGTGGCGCGTCTGCGCGCCGGATGAGGGGTGGGTTTGCCGCAGTTGCCCGTTTCCGGGTCGGCTGCCGCAGGGCTGCCCCTCATCAGTCAGCGGTCGGGGCCGCTGACAGCTTCCCCCGAGGGGGAAGCCGTTCCGCATTTTTACTGCTCGTCCGCACTTTCGTCAGGCATCCACTCACTGGCGGGCACGGGCTTGGCGTCGGCCCAGAGATGCTCCAGATCGTAGTAGTCGTGGGCCTCCTGCGTAAAGACATGGACGATGACGCTGCCGTAGTCCAGCAGCACCCAGCGCTTGCCGTCGTGCCCCTCGGTGCGCAGCACCTTGACGCCCTCGCGGTCCAGCTGGAACTCGGCCTCATCGGCCAGTGCGCCGACATGGGTGGTGGACATACCCGTGGCAATGACAAAATATTCCGTAACGGTGGTCAGGTCCTCAACCGCCAGAATATGGACATTGACAGCCTTCTTGGCGTCCAGCGCACGGGCCAGACGAATGGCAAGTTCTTTGCTTTCCATATAGTAACTCTCCTAGTGTAAATTACGCTGCGGGCTGGCTTTCGGCCTCGGTGCTCTCGCTTTCAGCGGCAGGCTCGGACGCCATGACATCCGTGACCTGATTCGAGCCGTCCAGATTCTCGTCCTTCTGCGCCTGATCGGCCTCCGACATCAGGCTACCCATCCACTGGATGTTCGGGTCGGTGGCCGCATAGCCGGAGACATCCACGGCATTGTCGCACAGATTCAAGGCGCTGGCGTCCACGGGGCCGGTATTCTCGCGGAAATACTGGTTCAGCAGATCCGCGTCCGCCTGACGCGCCGGGTAGAGCAGCGACTGCTCGTTGTACTTGGGGCCGCTGATGACCGGCATCTGGCAGATCATGATCTTGCTGGAATCAATTTTCAGCATACTGATGGCAAAGCTGACAAGTTCAGACGCGCTGAGGTTCGTCTCCATATAATTCAGCACAGTGGGGGTCAGCTTGGCCACATCCCAGATGTTGCCGATGCTCTTGAGCTTGCGGAACAGTGCGGCATAGAACTGGCGCTGCATGTTCAGGCGGCCGATGTCGCCGTCCGGGTAAATGTGGCGCGCGCGCAGCAGGAACTCGCAGGCATCGCCCTTGAGTGTCTGGTAGCCCTGATTCAGATGGCTGCCCTGATAGTCCATCTCCCTCGGGACATAGATCTCCACACCGCCGAACAGATCGACCAGCTCGGTCAGCATTTCTAGGCGGATCGTGATAAAGCCATCGATATGAATCTGGTACTGGTCGGCCACCAGCTCACAGAGGGCGGCCATATTGTTGTTGCTATCGCTGCCCTGCGTCTTGGCCACGCCGTTGATGCGGTAGTTGCCCGAGACACTTGTGTCGGTCGTGACCATTGTGTCGCGGGGAATCTGCAGCATCTTCATCTCGCCCGTTTCATTGTTGAAATGGACATAGAGGATCATATCGGTCATGCCGTCATTGACATTGGCGTCATTGGCCGAGCCTGCGGCCAGCGCCCCGGTGCTTGAGCGGTCAACGCCGGTGACAAGAACATTGAATTCCTTGCCTTGGAACTCCTTGGGGGTGTTGATGAGCTGATTAAGCTTGATGTTGCCGCCCTCCGGGGTGATGGCCCCCATGATGAGAGCGAACGCACCGCCAAAGATCAGCGCGATGACCAGCAGCGTGATGAGCAGGATCTGCCACCAGCGGATCCGCTTCTTTTTCTTGCCGCCCTTTCCATCGCCGCCTTTTTTGCCGCTCTTTTTGCCGCCGGTCTTACCCTTGCGCGGGGCTTCGGCTGCGTCATGGCTGCGCGGGGGCTTATGGCCGCCGCCGCTGCCGCCTGCGGCGGTCTTGGGCTTGTGGGCCGCCT
>OGWZ01002521.1_pt1 | contig 14193 bp, 10 predicted proteins | sample 1576141 | NCBI WGS metagenome assembly OGWZ01 (sample SAMEA3541512, study PRJEB24748) | human gut metagenome | biome: human gut; feature: human-associated habitat; material: faeces | place: China | collected 2012
AAATCCGCTGTTCATTTTGCGGCAAATCGCGCGACGAGGTCAACAAGCTGATCGCTGGTCAGGGTGTGTACATCTGTGACGAATGCGTGAAGATCTGTGACGAGATCCTCGCTGAAAGTGCTGTGATGACGCATGCGGATTTCTCGCAGGAAAATATCCTCAAGCCTGCCGATATCAAGTCGGTGCTCGATGAGTACGTGATCGGTCAGGACGAGGCGAAAAAAGCGCTCTCTGTTGCGGTGTACAACCACTACAAGCGCATCAACCACATTGACGACGCGGCGTCGGACAACGATGTGGAGCTGCAGAAGACAAACATCTGTCTCATTGGGCCAACAGGGAGCGGTAAGACGCTTCTGGCGCAGACGCTGGCGCGTGTGTTAAATGTGCCGTTTGCGATCGCGGATGCGACGTCGCTGACGGAAGCTGGCTATGTCGGCGAGGATGTGGAAAACATTCTCCTGAAGCTGATCCAGGCTGCTGATTTTGATATGGATGCAGCCAGCCGCGGCATCATCTACATCGATGAGATCGACAAGATCGCCCGCAAGAGCGACAATCCGTCGATCACCCGCGATGTTTCCGGCGAAGGGGTGCAGCAGGCGCTCCTGAAGATTATCGAGGGCACGGTGGCGAACATTCCACCGCAGGGCGGAAGAAAGCATCCGCATCAGGAATTCATCCAGCTGGACACGACGAACATTCTCTTCATCCTCGGTGGCGCTTTTGACGGCATCGAGCAGATCATCGACCGCCGCATCGGCAAGGGAAGCCTGGGCTTCGCTGTGGATGCCGAAGATGCTGCAACGCTGGCGAAAAAAGATCTGCCAACGATCAAGAAGATCGAGCCTGAGGATCTCCTGAAGTTTGGTTTGATCCCAGAGTTCATCGGCCGTGTGCCATATCTCGTGACGCTGGAGCAGCTCGACAAGGAAGCGTTGATCCGCGTGCTCGTAGAGCCGAAGAATGCGCTGGTCAAGCAGTATCAGAAGCTCTTCGAGATGGACGATGTGGAGCTGGTGTTTGAGGACGACGCGCTGGACGCGATCGCTGAAGAAGCGCTCAAGCGCAACACCGGTGCGCGAGGCCTGCGTGCGATCCTGGAAAATGTGATGATGGACATTATGTTCGACATTCCAAGCCGCGACGACATTGCGCGCGTGCGCATCACCAGGGATGCGATCCTTGGCGCTGGCGCACCGCTGCTGGAATACAAGGAATAAGATGAAAGGCTTTGCAAGGCTCTCTTTGCAAAGCCTTTTTGAGTAAGGAAGTGATACGATGAGTGCAATTAGAAGCGAACGTGGAGTGATGGTGCCGTTACGCCAGCTTGTGCCGCTGCCAAACACAACGATCACTGTGGACATTGGCCGCGAGCTTTCCAAGCGTGCAGTGGATGTTGCCCGTGCGGAAAATGGCGAGATTTTTCTCTTCACGCAGATCCATCCGGATGTGGAGACGCCAGACATGGAGGCGCTTTATCCGATCGGCGTTCGTGCTGAGGTAACGAAGCTCGAGAAAAATACAGCGATCAACGGCTATAAGATCACCCTCGACATCGGTCAGCGTGTGCAGGCGCTGCAGCTTGAGGAAGAGGATGGCATGCTCATGATGCGCGTCTTCCCGATCTACGACGATTATTCAAGCGAAGCGGCGAAGGCGCTGACTCAGAAAACGGAAGCGCGTCTGCAGACAGAGCTTTTGCGGTTCAACAGATTGACGCGCAAGCTGAGCTCAGCGCAGCTGACGATGATCCAGAATCAGACAGACATCGCCAAGAAGATCGATATCATGACGCATTTGGTTGTGAGTCAGATGGAAAATCGCTACGCGGTGCTTTCCAATGTCTATATCGATCAGCGGATGGAAAAGCTCCTGACATTTTTGGTGCAGGAAAACGAGCTGATCCATCTGGAAATGACGCTCAACCAGCGCGTGAAGGCGGCGATCGATAAATCCCAGAAGGAATATTTTCTGCGTGAAAAGATCAAGGTGATCCGCAAGGAGCTGGGTGAAGAGGTCGACAAGGACGCCGAACTCGACGAGCTTGAGCAGAAGATCGAAACTTCGCTCATGCCGGAGACGGTGAAGGAGCGCGCGCGCAAGGAGCTCAAACGCATGCGCAATTCAACGCCGATGCATCCGGAATACGGCAACATCCAGAACTATCTGGATTTCCTCGTGGGGCTGCCATGGGGCATTTACAAGGAAAACGACCACGATCTGGTTTACGCTGCGAAAATTCTCGAAAAGGATCACTATGGTCTGGAAAAGATCAAGGCGCGCATTCTGGAATTCCTCGCCGTGCAGTTCAAGCGCGGTGACAACGCCGGCTCGATCCTTTGCTTTGTCGGTCCTCCGGGGATTGGTAAAACTTCGCTGGCCCAATCCATCGCGCGGGCGCTCGGTCGCGATTTCATTCGCGCAGCCTTGGGCGGGGTGCAGGATGTGGCAGAGATCCGCGGACACCGACGCACCTACGTCGGCGCGATCCCGGGACGCATCATTCAGGGGATTTCCGACGTTGGCTCGAGCAACCCGGTGTTTTTGCTGGATGAGATCGACAAGCTGACGCGCGATTTCAAGGGCGATCCGTCGGCAGCGCTCCTGGAAGCCCTCGATCCTGAGCAGAACAATACCTTCAGCGACCATTATCTGGAAGTGCCATACGATCTGTCGAAGGAGTTTTTCATCACCACGGCCAACGACATCAGCCAGATCCCAGGGCCGCTGCGCGACCGCATGGAGATCATCGAGATGTCCAGCTACACCGAATATGAAAAGCTGCAGATCGCCAAGCGCTATCTTGTGAAAAAAGCCATGGCTGCCTGTGGCCTGGAAAAGGGAAGCATTTCCTTCACCGATGGCGCGCTCAAGGAAATCATCACGCGTTACACCCGCGAGTCGGGCGTGCGCGAGCTGGAGCGAAAGATCGAGGCCTGCTGCCGTAAATTTGCCAAGGGCGAATACATCGCAGACGAAGCGTTGCCAGCGCGCGTGACCAAGGCAAATGTGAAGGACTATCTCGGTAAGCCGCTGGTGGACCATCTCGCTACAAGCGAGGAGAACGCTGTTGGTGTCGCTGTTGGCATGGCCTGGACGCCGGTCGGCGGCGAGATCCTGCAGATCGAAAGCGTCGCCATGCCAGGCAAGGGCAATCTCATGCTCACCGGCCAGCTTGGCGATGTGATGCGCGAATCCGCGCAGATCTCGCTGAGTTATCTGCGCAGCGTCGCTGCGCGCTACGGCATTGCCGACGATTTCGTCGAGACCCACGACATTCACGTGCACGTGCCGTCGGGCGCTGTGCCAAAAGAAGGGCCGTCTGCCGGCGTGACGATGACGACCTCACTTCTCTCGATGATGACCGGCAAGCCGCTGCGCCAGGATGTTGCCATGACTGGTGAAATGACCCTGCGCGGCAAGGTGCTCCCTGTCGGCGGCATTCACGAGAAGGTGACCGCTGCCCATCGCGCAGGCGCGAAGATCGTGCTCATTCCTGAGGACTGCCAGCGCGATATCGACGAGATTCCACAGGAAGTGCGTGACGATCTGGAGATTCGCCTGGTCAAGCGCGTCGAGGACGTGTGGGAAGTTGCATTTTCTCATGTGGACACAGGCAGAAATGAGGTGATCGGATGATCGTTAAAAACAGCAAATTCCTCATCGGCGCTGTGTCGCCGAAGCAATATCCCGACACCGGCTATCCTGAGTTCGCCCTCTGCGGTCGCTCGAATGTCGGAAAGTCGTCGTTTATCAATCGCATCATCCGCCGCAAAAATCTTGCGCGCACCAGCTCGCAGCCGGGGAAGACCCGCGAGCTCAACTACTACGAGATCGAAACCGACTGTTCGCCGTTCTATTTCGTCGATCTGCCAGGCTACGGCTTTGCCAAAGCGAGCCAGAAGGAGCGTGAAAAATGGGGACAGTTCATCGAGAACTATCTTCTGAAACGTGACGCCTGTCAGCTCGTGCTGCAGGTGATCGATCTGCGCCATTCACCGACCAAGGACGACATCGCCATGTATCAGTGGCTGCGCTATTACAATAAGCCTGTGCAGGTCGTCGCTACCAAAGCCGACAAGATCGCGCGCGGTCAGTACGAAAAGCAGAAAGCCCAGATCCGTAAAGCGTTGGAAATGCCAAAAGGCGAGGAGATCCTCTTGTTCTCCGCAGAAACCGGCCTCGGCGTTGATGCTGTGGAAGCGCTGCTTGAGCCGTATCTGCTGAGCAAAGAATGAGGTTTACAGTAAGAGACACGGAGCGTTCGTGATCCGTCACGAACGCTCCGCTTTTCATTTGCGCGCGGTGTGATTGCGTCGGGAATTATTCTCTGCTATACTTATACAAGACCAAAGGGAGAGGGAGATTCCATGCAAATTGTCATTATTGGCGCTGGTAAAGTCGGCTACAGTCTGGCGCGCATGCTGTCGAGCGACGAGCATGACGTGATCGTTGTGGAGCCGGATATTGAGCGCGGCAATATCATCAATGAAAAACTCGACGTGCAGGTTGTCAATGGCAACGGCGCCAGTCCACGTTTGCAGCGGGCGATCGGGATCGGGAATGCAGATCTGGTGGTAGCGGTGACGGACCGCGACGAGATCAACATGCTTTCCTGTACGTTTGCTAAGCAGGCAGGGGCTAAGCGCACAGTGGCGCGTCTGCGCGATATTGAATACGCCAACGACATCGCTGCGCTGCGTCGGCTGATGCCGGAGGTGGATGTGTTCATCAATCCGGAGCAGGTCACGGCGGAGGTCATCAGCAACTACATCCGTATTCCAGAAGCGAAGAACATTTATTATTTTGACAAGCGCAAGCTGATGATGGTGGAGTTGCCAGTGGCGCCAGACAGCCTTGTCAATGGCAAGGCGCTGAAAGATCTGCCGAAGATCAAACCATTTCTGATCACGTCGATCCTGCGCGATGGTCGATTCATCATTCCAAACGGGAATGAGATTATCCGCGAGAACGATTATATTTTCCTGATGACGCGCACAGAGGATATGAAAGAGATCGAACGCTCGCTGGGCTTCAAGCGCAAGGTCATCCAGGAGGTGATGATCCTTGGCGGCGGGCGCTTGGGCTATTATCTGGCGAAGATCCTGGAGCCAATGGATGTGCAGGTGAAGATCATCGAGCAGAATCTCAAGCGTTGCGAATTTCTCTCCGGCATGCTCGACACGACGATCGTTTTAAACGGCGACGTCGGCGATGCGGACATTCTCGCTGAGGAAGGCATCAGCGACGTGGACATTCTCGTGGCGTCTACAGACAACGACAAGCTCAACATTCTTGCCTGCCTTTTGGGCGCGCAGCTTGGCGCCAAGCAGACGGTGACGCAGATCCGCCGCACGGATTATATGCCGCTGATCCAGTCTGTCGGTATCGATGTGGCTGTGGATCCGCAGACGTTGACACGCGAAGCCATTCTCAAACTCATCCGCAAGGGCAAGCTGGAATCGCTGACGTTGATCGATTCCGGCAGCGCCGAGGTCATCGACCTCATCGTCAACGAGGATCATCGTAAGATCTGCGGTCAGAAGATCAAGGACATTCCGTTCCCGCAAGGCGTGATCATTTCGTCCATCGACCGCAACGACGATGTCATCATCCCAAACGGCGAGGATGTTGTGCAGCCTGGTGACCGCATTACGATCTTTGTCGGCAAGCGCGCTGTGCGTAAAGTGGAAAAACTGATCAATATATAGAGGCGACTCAGTGTGAATCGAACGATCATTGGATTTTTAGGAAAGCTCATCATCCTTGTCGGCCTGTCGATGGTGGTGCCGCTGTTGATGAGCGTGTATGACAACGAACATATCATGGACGTCTACCTGACCTCGATTGCGGTGACGCTTGCCTGTGGCGGGCTTTGTCTCGGCATTGGGCACGGGGCGAAAAGCCTGCTGCGCATCCGCGACGGGTTCCTTTTGGTGACGCTGGCCTGGCTCAGTGCGTCGTTTTTTGGCACAATGCCGATGTTTATGAGCGGCTATTTCCCAAACTATCTCGACGCTTTTTTTGAGACACTCTCCGGCTTCACAGCAACGGGGATCACTGTGCTCGCCGAGGTAGAAAGTCTGCCGCGCAGCATTCTCCTGTGGCGGAGCATGACACAGTGGCTCGGTGGCATGGGGATCGTCGTCCTCTTTGTGGCGATGCTTTCCGGCGTCAGCGGCAGCACCCAGCTTTTGAATGCCGAGGTCACCGGTCCCGTGAAAGAAAAACTCAGCCCCCGCAGCAGCGATTCGGCGAAGATCCTCTGGATCATTTATCTGATCCTGACGCTTTTGAATTTTCTAGCTCTCGTCGTTTGCGGCATGGGGCTTTTTGACGCAGCCAACCATGCCATGAGTACCGTCTCCACCGGCGGCTATTCAACGCGCAACGATGGCATTCTAGCTTTCCCGCAGCAGAGCGTGCAGTGGGTGACGATGGTGTTCATGTTTCTGTCGGCCTGCAGCTTTGCTATGTATTACCGCGTTTTTCGCCGGCGCAGCTTGCGTGTGCTCTGGCACAACGGCGAGTGGCGCTTTTTTGTGCTGCTCGTGCTGCTCTTTTCGGCGCTCATTGTGATCGTGCTTTATCCGAGCGGAGAATATGGCCTGATGGAAACGATTCGCATCGCGCTTTTTAATGTGGTGGCGCTTTTTTCCTCGACTTGTTTTGTCACCGTCGATTACGACGTCTGGCCACCGTTTTTGCAGCTGCTCGTGCTGCTCATCATCTTCATGGGTGGCTGCGCGGGATCGACCGCCGGCGGTGTCAAGCTCGAGCGTGTGATGATCCTTCTGCGCCAGTCGCGTAACGAGCTGCGCAATATGCTGCATCCGCGCATGATCACCAGCCTCAAGATCAACGGCAGCGTGATTCCGAACCGCGTCGTCATCAACGTCGCCATCTACGTCTTTCTCTTCGCGGCCATCATCATCTTTTCGACGTTTTTTGCCGCTGCTGTTGGCTTGCCGATGCTCGAAGCGTTCACAACTTCGCTCACCTGCATCTGCAACAGTGGTCCGTCCTTCGGCGCGTATGGTCCAACAGAGCCGTTTTCCACGCTGCCATCGGTGCTCAAAGCGTATTATTGCGCGCTGATGCTCTTTGGCCGTCTTGAACTGTACACGATCCTCGTGCTCTTCTTGCCGCGTAACATCAAACATTAATCCCAAAGGAGGTGGGTGCATGATCATCCTTGGTCTCGATCCCGGCACCGCCACAACAGGCTATGGCGTCATCCGTATGACCAATTTCAAGATCAGCTGCGTCGCTTACGGCGCCATCATCACAAAACCAGATATGGATATGCCCCAGCGGCTTTCCGTCATCTACGACGACCTGGGACAGATCATCCGCCAGTACCACCCCGACGAAGTTGCTGTGGAAAAGCTCTATTTTGGCAAAAACATCACCACCGGCATCAGCGTCGGGCAAGCGCGCGGCGTCCTGCTTCTGCGGCTGGCACAGGAAAACCTCCCCATCGGCGAATATACCCCGATGCAGGTTAAGCAGGCGCTCGTCGGCTTCGGCCATGCAGAGAAAAAGCAGATCCAGTACATGGTGCAGAATTTTCTCAAGCTGCCCGAGCTGCCAAAACCAGACGATGCCGCAGATGCGCTGGCCATCGCCATCTGTCATGCGCACAGCCGCAGCGGATTGTTATAATGGAGGAAATAATGATAGGATATCTGAAAGGAACCGTCGCTGCAAGCGACGGCCAGATCGTCACCCTTATGGTCGGTGGCGTCGGCTTTGAAGTGATGATGCCAAACGACGGCGAAACCCTTTTCACCATTGGCGAGGAAGCCGCCATTTACACCTACATGCACGTGCGCGAAAATGAGATCGGTCTGTACGGTTTTTCCAGCGCACTTGAGAAAAAACTTTTCAATGTGCTCATCGGCGTCTCCGGCATCGGGCCGAAAAGCGCCATGCAAATGCTTGGCGTTTCTTCACCACAGGGCATCATCACAGCCATCACCACTGGCGATGAAAAACTGCTTTCCTCGCTCCCGGGGATCGGCAAAAAAACCGCTGCGCGTCTCATCCTTGAACTCGGCGAAAAGATCGCCAAGGAATTTCCACTCATCACTCAGGATGCGCCTGCTCCTGTACAGAAGAAAGCTGCGCAGCAGCCAAGCGCCATCGAAAACGATCTCACCGACGCGCTCATCGCTCTTGGCTATCGCGCTCATGAGATCAAGGAGATGCAGGAAGCCACCGACGTGCTCGAAGAAACCGACGTGAACGCAGCCCTTAAAAAAGCGCTGCAGTATTTTGCGAGAGGATAAACCATGCTTGAAGAACGCATCATTTCCCCGAGCGAAAGCATCGAGGATGTAAAAATACAGAAAAACCTGCGCCCGAAACGTTTCAGCGACTACATCGGCCAGGAAAAAGTGAAAACCAAGCTCAAGGTCTATGTCGAAGCAGCGCGCGTGCGCGGCGAAGCGCTGGACCACTGTCTGTTTTACGGACCACCAGGTCTCGGCAAAACAACCCTGGCGCAGATCATCGCCAACGAGCTCGAGGTAAATATCCACATCACTTCTGGCCCGAGCATCGAGCGCGCCGGTGATCTTGTCGCGCTCCTCACCAACATCCAGCCGTACGACCTGCTCTTTATCGACGAGATCCACCGCCTCAATCGCGCTGTCGAAGAAGTGCTCTACTCTGCCATGGAGGACTATGTCCTCGATATCATCATCGGCAAAGGACCGAGCGCGCGCAGCCTGCGCATGGATCTGCCGCCGTTCACCTTGATCGGCGCCACAACCCGTGCAGGCAGCCTTTCTTCACCGCTGCGCGATCGTTTCGGCATCATCGAGCGTCTGCAGTTTTATTCCACTGATGAGCTGGCACAGATCATCGATATCAACGCCCGCCATCTCGATGTACCCATCGAGTCTGACGGTGCGCGTCTCATCGCCAGCCGCTCTCGTGGCACGCCGCGTATCGCCAACCGCCTGCTCAACCGCGTGCGCGATTTTGCCCAGGTAGAAGGAGAGGGCGTCATCAATGCAGAGATCGCGCGCTACGCCCTTGATCGTCTGGAAGTCGACGAAGCCGGACTCGACAAGCTTGACCGCGACTTACTCATGACCATTATGGAGCAGTACAAAGGCGGCCCTGTCGGCCTGGATACCCTCGCCGCCAGCATCGGTGAAGAGCGCGTTACGCTTGAGGATGTCTGCGAGCCTTATCTCCTGCAGGAAGGATTCCTTGCGCGGACGCCGCGCGGACGCGTCGCTACAGAAAAAGCCTACAACCATTTTGGCCTGCCAATGCCAAAACGCATGCAGGAGCAAAATCAGCAGGAGACATTGTTTATCAACGAAGAGGGAGAAGAGACAACAATAAATGAAGACAAGTGATTTTGATTACGAACTGCCAGAAGAACTCATTGCCCAGCATCCCGCTGCACAGCGCGACCATTCGCGCCTGCTCGTGATGGATAAATACACAGGCGCCGTCGAGCACCGCGTTTTTCGGGACATCGTCAACTATCTTCACGCCGGCGATGTGCTCGTGCTCAATAATACCAAGGTCATCCCTGCGCGCATTTTTGGCGTCAAGGAAGGCGGCACCGCCAAGATCGAAGTGCTGCTCCTAAAGCGTGACGACGATCTTCCGAATACCTGGGAGGTTCTCGTTCATCCTGGCAAGCGCGCCAAAGTCGGCACCGTCATCGATTTTGGCGAGGGTCGGCTCAAAGGCGAAGTCATCGCCAATACCAGCGCCGGGCGCAAGGTGACGTTTCACTTCGACGGCATTTTTGAAGAGATCCTCGAAGAACTCGGCACCATGCCGCTGCCGCCGTATATCCACGAGCAGCTCGAGGATCAGAACCGTTACCAGACCGTTTATGCAAAAGTGGATGGTTCCGCAGCAGCGCCAACAGCAGGCTTGCATTTTACCACTGAACTGCTCGAGACGCTGCGCCAAAATGGTATTGAGATCGAAGAAGTGCTGCTCCATGTTGGCCTCGGCACTTTCAAGCCGGTGAGCGAGGAAGACATCGAAGACCACGAAATGCACTCCGAATACTACGAGATCGGCCAGGAAACCGCAGACCGCATCAACAAAGCCAAGGCCGAAGGCCGCCGCATCATTTCCGTCGGCACCACGTCAACACGTGCTCTTGAGAGCGCTGCCAAAGATGGTCGTCTCCAAGCTGGCAGCGGCTGGACAAACATCTTCATCTATCCCGGCTACAAGTGGCAGATCATAGATGGTCTCATCACCAATTTCCATCTGCCGAAATCCACCTTGATGATGCTCGTCAGCGCCCTTTCCACGCGCGAGCACATCCTTGCCGCTTACAAAGAAGCGGTCGCTCAGCGCTACAGGTTCTTCTCTTTCGGCGACGCCATGTTCATCAACCCAGGAGACAAAAAATGAGTTTTGAATTTACAATAGAGAAAAAATGCAGCCACACTGCTGCCCGTCTTGGACGTTTATCCACACCTCACGGCGAGATCGAAACCCCAACCTTCATGCCCGTCGGCACCCAGGCCACTGTCAAGACCCTGACGCCTGACGAGCTCAAAGACGCAAAATCGCAGATCATTCTTTCAAATACCTATCACCTGTATTTGCGGCCAGGGCATGAGCTTATCCGTGAGCTCGGCGGTCTCCACAGCTTCATGAACTGGGATCGTCCGATCCTCACCGACAGCGGCGGCTTCCAGGTGTTCAGTCTCGGTGATCTGCGCAAGATCACAGAAGAAGGCGTGCTTTTCCGCTCCCATCTCGACGGTTCCAAGCATCTTTTCACGCCGGAATCCGTCATGGAAATAGAGAACGCTCTTGGCGCCGATATCATCATGGCTTTTGACGAGTGTATTCCGCACACTGCCGATCGCAGCTACACAAAAAATTCTCTCGAGCGCACCACCCGCTGGCTCGAGCGCTGTGTCAAAGCGCAGAAAGATCCAGCGCACCAGGCTCTTTTCGGCATCGTCCAAGGCGGCATGTACGCCGATCTGCGTAAACTCAGCATCGAGCAGATCGCTCAGTTTGACCTGCCAGGATTTGGCATTGGTGGACTCAGCGTCGGTGAACCAAACCACGTTATGTATCAACTTCTCGCAGAAACTGTGCCATTCATGCCCGAGCATAAACCACATTATCTCATGGGCGTCGGCAATCCGGATAACCTCGTCGAAGCCGCCGGCCTTGGCATCGACATGTTCGACTGCGTCCAGGCGACACGCATTGCCCGTCATGGCGCATTCTGGACTCGCCAGGGGCGTAAGAGCATCAAGCAGAGCCAATATCTCAAAGACCTTTCGCCGCTGGAAGAAGGCTGCGATTGTTATGCCTGTCGCCATTTCAGCAAAGCCTACATCCGTCATCTTTTTAAGGCGAATGAAATGCTCGCCTATCGCCTCCTCTCCATTCATAATATCCATTTCCTCAACAATCTCATGGAAGAGTTGCGGCAGGCCATCCGCGAAGACCGCTATCCAGCATTCAGAGAAGAATTTTTCGCGAATTACCAGCTCTGAGCAACGTAAATTGACACATTCTCACAATCTTCAGCCACAAGAACAGCGGAGATGAGAGAATGTGTTTTTTATTTTGTTGTGCGCTGGACATACAAGTGTCCGCGAGAGATAAAAGTGTACGCCCTTCGTGTATTAAATTATTCAATCGACGGACGCCTTGTTGCGTCTGGTCATTGTAAGATTTTTGTGCAATAATGATGTTTATCGGTTGAAAGGCCGAAATCAAAAACGAAAGAAGGGGAGTGGCAGACAGTTTCCACACCGTCTGCAAATAAACATGAGTATCAAAGAAGCTTTTCACAAATGGAACAGCATCAGCCTCGTTAAGCGTATTCTCTGCGGACTGATCATTGGTATTATTCTTGGCCTTGTTGTTCCACAGGCGACAGGGATCTCAATCCTCGGTGATCTCTTTGTCGGCGCCCTCAAGGGCATTGCGCCAATCCTCGTATTTTTCCTGGTCATGAGCGCACTTTCCAATATGGCAGAAGGCCAGCGCACCAACATGAAGGCCATCGTTGTCCTTTACATTCTTGGTAACCTGACCGCCGCCATGGTTGCAGTAATTGCCCACTATCTGTTCCCAGTCAGCATGACCTTTGCATCTGGAACAGACGTTGGTGATGTCGCTCCACCAAGCGGGGTTACCGAAGTCCTCACTAATCTGTTGATGAACCTCGTTGATAATCCAGTCAACGCCATCGTCAACGCCAACTACATCGGTATCCTGTTCTGGGCCATCATTTTCGGTATTGCATTGAAGAAAGCAAGCGAAGGCACCAAGAACGCATTGGAAAATGTTTCCGATGCAACCTCCATCGCCGTACAGTGGGTCATCAGCTTTGCTCCATTCGGGATCATGGGTCTTATCTTTACCACCATCTCCGAACAGGGACTCGGTGCCCTCGTTGGTTACGCCAAGCTCATCGTCCTGCTCGTCGGCGCTATGGCCGTCGTCGCTTTTGTCGTCAATCCGATCATCGCCTTCATCTGCATCCGCAAGAATCCATATCCGCTCGTCCTCACCTGCCTCAAAGAAAGCTTCATCACCGCATTCTTTACCCGCAGCTCTGCAGCGAACATTCCAGTCAATATGGAACTCTGCAAAAAGCTCCAGCTTGATGAAGACACCTATTCCATTTCTATTCCGCTCGGTTCCACCGTTAACATGGCCGGCGCAGCCATCACCATTTCTACAATGGCTCTCGCTGCTGCCACCACTCTCGGCATCGAAGTCTCCTTCGGCACAGCGCTCATCATGTGTGTGCTCGCAGCAGCCAGCGCAGCAGGTGCGTCTGGCGTCGCTGGCGGATCCCTGCTTTTGATCCCACTCGCCTGCAGTCTCTTTAACATTCCGAACGACATTGCCATGCAGGTCGTCGGCGTCGGTTTCATCATCGGCGTTATCCAGGACTCCTGCGAGACCGGTATCAACTCTTCCACCGACGTACTCTTTACCGCCTGCGCAGAAATGCGTGATCGCAGACTCCATCCAGAACGCTACGTTGGAAAACCAGAAGCACTCATGAAAGTGCCAAAAGGTGAAGCGTAAATAAGACTAAAGATACATAGCCCTGCCTGTTTCCATAGGAGACAGCAGGGCTGTGTTTGTATTTGCAGCGAAAATAGATAGGCTCTGGAAAAATAGCACCAAAATCGGCAAAAGTGTTAAAGTTTCGCTTGCAATCAGTTAAGGAACGTGCTAGTATATACACATCGTCACAGCGGCGCTGAAAAGCCAACAAGAAAATTCGTCAAAAAAGATGGAAAAACCTGTTGACAGAAAGCGCGAGAGATGATATTATATATGAGTCGTCGCGAGAGCGGCGGTTGTTCTTTGAAAATTAAACAGCCAAGCGAAACAAACCAGTGCTTTGAAAGAAGCAACCGAACAATGAATTAAAGAAGAGCTAGAGTAAGCCCTTCGTAAGATATTTACGGAGAGTTTGATCCTGGCTCAGGACAAACGCTGGCGGCATGCCTAACACATGCAAGTCGAACGGACGGAGGCTTGAGATCTCTTCGGAGTGACCGAGCCCGAGTTAGTGGCGGATGGGTGAGTAACGCGTGGGGAACCTACCTTTTAGTGGGGAATAATCGTTGGAAACGACGACTAATACCGCATACAGTGTCCGGATCGCATGATCCGGATAAAAAAGACGGCCTTTGTGCTGTCGCTAAGAGATGGACCCGCGTCTGATTAGCTAGTTGGTAAGGTAACGGCTTACCAAGGCGACGATCAGTAGCCGGCCTGAGAGGGTGAACGGCCACATTGGGACTGAGACACGGCCCAAACTCCTACGGGAGGCAGCAGTGGGGAATCTTCCGCAATGGGCGAAAGCCTGACGGAGCAATGCCGCGTGAGTGAAGAAGGCCTTCGGGTTGTAAAGCTCTATCGTAGCCGAAGAGAGGTGGGGATAGTAACTGATTCACACAGGACGGTAGGCTACAAGGAAGCCCCGGCTAACTATGTGCCAGCAGCCGCGGTAAAACATAGGGGGCAAGCGTTGTCCGGAATCACTGGGCGTAAAGGGCGCGTAGGTGGTCTGTTAAGTCAGATGTGAAATGTAAGGGCTCAACCCTTAACGTGCATCTGATACTGGCAGACTTGAGTGCGGAAGAGGCAAGTGGAATTCCTAGTGTAGCGGTGAAATGCGTAGATATTAGGAGGAACACCAGT
>OGWZ01002537.1_pt1 | contig 14107 bp, 11 predicted proteins | sample 1576141 | NCBI WGS metagenome assembly OGWZ01 (sample SAMEA3541512, study PRJEB24748) | human gut metagenome | biome: human gut; feature: human-associated habitat; material: faeces | place: China | collected 2012
ATTCTCGCCGCCATATTAAGAATTATTCTGTGTGTTATAACATACTCAAACTGTGCAATAACGTCCGCAGGAACAACATAATCCCTTCCGTTAAGCCAGCTCCACGCCTTACACATCTTTACAAGTGCTATAGTCGCTCTAGGACTTGCACCTCTTTCTATATAACGTGACTTTCTTGTAGCTGTAACAAGATTAACTATATATTTGTATATGCTCTCGTTCATATATACATCATATATTTCATTCTGCATACTTATAAAATCATCTATGCTCACCACTGGTGTCATATCACTTGTCCTGCTCTGCTTTCCTACAGACATAGCCATATCAAGCTCACTTTCATAATCAGGGTAACCGATTGATAAAGTAATCATAAATCTATCCATCTGTGCTTCTGGAAGGCTCTGTGTTCCTGCATTACCAAGCGGATTTTGTGTTGCAATAACAATAAAAGGTTCTGGAACTTCTCTGGTAACGCCCTCAACGCTTACCTTTCTTTCTTCCATAACCTCTAAAAGTGCTGACTGTGTCTTAGGTGATGTTCTGTTAATCTCATCAGCAAGCAGCAGATTACAGAACACGCTTCCCGGCTGATATATGAATTGACCTAAGTCATTTCTGTATACAGAATATCCTGTAAGATCAGACGGCATTACGTCCGGAGTAAACTGCACCCTCTTGCAGTCAAGTGCCATTGCCTTGGAAAATGCTGTCGCAAGTGTTGTCTTACCAACACCCGGAATATCTTCCAAAAGTATATGTCCTCCGGCCAGAAATGCCGCCATAATCTCTCTTATTTGTTTATCTTTTCCTAATATAACATTGTTAACCTGCTCTATTACATTAAGTGCCTTTAGTACATTATTATCCAAAACCTCTTCCTCCCTGATATATATGCTTAAAATTATACACTATATACAATAACAAAGCAAAAACAATATATTTTTTATTCAGTTTTATTCATCTGTATAAGAGATGGCACATTTTACGGCTCTTCTCCAGCCTGCGAGAAGAGTATCCCTGTCTGATGGTGCCATACTGCTCTCAAATGTGGAAGCCAACTGCCAGTTATCTCTTATCTCATTCAGATCCTTAAAGAAACCAACTGCCAGACCAGCAAGATATGCCGCACCAAGTGCAGTAGTTTCTATACACTTAGGACGTCTTATCTTAGCTCCAAGAATGTCTGCCTGAAATTCCATTAGGAAATCATTGGCACTTGCCCCACCATCTACTTTTAACTCTTTAACTATATGTCCTGTGTCACTTTCCATTGCCTTTAACACATCATATGTCTGATATGCTATTGACTCAAGCGATGCCCTTATAAAATGTTCCTTGTTAGCACCTCTTGATAAGCCTACAACGCAGCCTCTTGCATAAGGATTCCAGTAAGGTGCACCCATTCCCGAAAATGCAGGAACAATATATACTCCATTGGTGTCATTTACCATTCTTGCATAATCTTCTGATTGTGAAGAGCTTCTTATAAGCCTCATCTCATCACGAAGCCATTGTACAATTGCACCGCCTGTAAATACACTTCCCTCAAGTGCATAATGAAGCTGGTCATCACTTCCTGCCGCAATCGTAGTTATAAGACCATGCTTAGACTCCACAGGCTTATCCCCTGTATTCATAAGAAGAAAACAGCCTGTTCCATATGTATTCTTTACTTCTCCCGGCTCAAAACAGCACTGTCCAAAAAGTGCCGCCTGCTGGTCACCTGCCGCACCTGCTATTGCGATATTTCCAGCAAGAACAGAAGGGTCTGTATAACCATATATACAACTTGAAGGTTTTACCATAGGAAGCATAACCTCTGGTATGTTGAACTTTTCAAGAAGTTCTTTATCCCAGCACCTGTTATGAATATCAAAAAGCATAGTTCTTGAAGCATTAGTATAATCTGTGACGTGCACTGCCCCGCCTGTAAGTTTCCATATAAGCCAGGTATCAACCGTGCCGAATAACAATCTGCCTTCTTCTGCCTTTTTCCTTGCTCCTGCTACATTACTAAGTATCCACGCAATCTTAGTTGCACTAAAATACGCATCTGGAACAAGCCCAGTCTTTGCCTTGATTACATCTGCATAACCATCTTTTACAAGCAGATTAATATCCTTGGCTGTACGTCTGCACTGCCATACAATTGCATTGTATACAGGCTCACCAGTTTCTTTATCCCACACAATTGTGGTTTCACGCTGGTTGGTTATTCCAATGCCTGCTATATCATTAGGCTTAGCACCCAAAAGTGCCATAGCCTCAGACATAACTGCATACTGTGTTGACCATATCTCCATTGGATTGTGTTCCACCCAGCCCGGCTTAGGATATATCTGTTCAAATTCCCTCTGTGCCATTGAACAGATATTGCCAGCCTTATCAAATAATATACATCTTGAGCTTGTCGTTCCCTGATCAAGCGCCATAATATACTTTGCCATATTACTCCTTATTTAATGCCTCATCTAATGTATGCCAGCCAAGTACAGCACATTTTACTCTTGCAGGCATATGTGATATATCTTTAAGTGCTGATGCCTCGTCTAATTCTTCAATCTCCTCATCGGTTGCTTCACCCTTAATCATCTTAAAGAATAAATCTCCAAGCTTTAAAGCTTCTTCTTTAGTCTTTCCAATTATCATTCCAAGCATAATATCAGCCGATGCCTGGGATATAGCACAGCCATCTCCAATAAAAGCTCCGTCCTTAATAATACCGTCTTCAACCTTAAGCTTAAGCCATATATCATCACCACAGTTAGGATTTACACCCTCAAGGACGATATTGGCATCTTCTAAGTCGTGTTTAAATTCTGGTCTTATATTATGTTCTGTAAGTATTTCATTATAAAATCCTCTATTCATCATAACCCATTCTCCTTCTTACGTTAAGCACACTCTCAACAAATGCTTCTGCTTCCTTCTCTGTATTATAGAACATAAAACTTGCTCTTGTCGCATTATTAACTCCAAGAAATGTAAGCAGTGGCTGTGCACAGTGATGCCCAGCCCTTACATCTATTCCGTCAGAAGATAATATCTCGCTTACATCGTGTGGGTGAACCCCATCTATTGTAAATGCTGCTATTCCTGTATGGTTCTTATAATCATCAGAGCCTAATATATGAATGTACTTATGACCTTTAAGTCCGTTAATAGCAATCTTTGTAAGTTTTTCTTCTTTCTGCTGTATATAGTCAAAGCCTATCTCATTAATGTATTTAATTGCTGCTGCAAGACCAACAGCTCCTGCCGCATTTACCGTTCCTGCCTCGAACTTGTGTGGAAGTTCTGCATAAGTTGCACCATCTCTAGTAACTGAATTAATCATCTCACCACCTGTAAGAAATGGCTGCATATTCTTAAGTATGCTTTCCTTACCATAAAGTACACCAATTCCCATAGGTCCCATAAGCTTATGTCCTGAAAATGCAAGAAAATCAGCATCTAAGTCTTTTACATCAATCTTCATATGTGGTGCACTCTGTGCCGCATCAACAACCATAACAGCACCATTATCGTGTGCTATTTTGGCTATCTTTTTAATTGGATTGACACAGCCTAATACATTGGAAACCTGTGCAACTGCAACGATCTTAGTATTAGCATTAATTCCATCTTTAAGAGTATCATCTTTTAATGTTCCGTCCTTCTCACATTCCAGATATCTTAAAGTTGCACCTGTCACTCTTGCAACCATCTGCCAAGGCAGAAGATTGCTGTGGTGTTCCATTATTGAAACTGCTATTTCATCTCCAGCCTTAAGATTATTAATACCATAGCTATATGCAACAAGGTTAAGGCTTTCTGTTGTATTTCTTGTAAAGATTATCTCCTTATCAGAGTCCGCATTAAGAAACTGTCTTACAACCTCCCTTGCATCCTCATATTCCTTAGTAGCGGCAAGACTTAATGGATAAAAGCCACGGAGAGGATTGGCATTATTAACCTCATAAAATCTGCTTTCAGCATCAATTACGCACTGTGGCTTCTGTGCTGTTGCCGCATTATCAATATATATAGAAGAATTATTATTAAGAAGTGGAAAATCTTTTCTATAATCTTTCTGCTCTTTAATCTCCATTACTGCCTCCATTACTGCAACACTTCTTCAAGCTGCTCCTCTGCAAGCTTTTCTGTGTCCTCGTCATTAATCTTTCTTATAATAACTTCAATTCTTCCTTTAGTCATTATATCCTCAGCGTTCTTCTTATCAATGCCTCTTGAAGCATAATAGAACAATGTTTCCTCATCGAGCTCACCGATTGTAGCTCCGTGTGAACCATTAACATCTTCCTCTGCACAGAGTATAAGAGGTATTGTCTTGTTTCTGACATCTTCGCCAAGTAAAAGTACATTTTCTGTCTCTGCACCAACTGAACCAGAAGAACCATTTTTAAAATCAATAGAACCTCTGAAAAGCTTAGAAGCTTCGTCCTTTAATGCACCATCAACTCTTATCCCGCTGTTAGTCTTCTTTCCAATATGATTAGATATAAGGTTAATATCTATATTCTGCTTCTTAGCTCCAAGGTATCCAATATCTGCTGTAAATGCAGAATTATTGCCTATAAGCTCTGTCCTTATTCCATCATAAAGGCTGCCCCTGCCTACGAATACCTGAACAATCTCAAATGAGGCATTATCTGAAAGCCTGCATCCTGTATCGCTTAATACATCAATGCTTTCTGGCTGCATATATACCTGAATAAGGCGTACCTTGCTGTTAAGACCTGTATCTATAAGTGTTCTTAATGCTACCCTGCCTTCTGTACTGCTCTCACCTTTAAAGTTCTCAATTATTGTAAATGTAACATTATCCTCTACATTAACTATAATCTTTCCTGACTGGCTCTTATCATTGCCATTGACATTAATATATAATGTCTGGCCGTTAGTTTCTTTATCTGCATTTACAAGTAATGTATTAGTTACGCCTGCTTCAAATAACACATCTGCTTCTTTGCCTGCACCTGTAAGAACTGCATTTTCTATATCACTGTAATCTTTAGCATTAACATCTGAACATACCTTATCACAGCCTTTTGTATCCATATCACAAGGTACTAAATTATCATCCCATAAAAGACGTGTATCATTCATATTAAGCTGGTACCATGTCTTTGCTGGAAGTGCATTTATTCTATATTCATTATTATTCATAAATTTCTCCATTCCTGCTCATCTTATCAGCACAATTAACCTATACTGCCTTTCATTTCAAGTCTTATGAGATTATTCATTTCAATTGCATATTCAAGTGGAAGCTCCTTAGATACGTTATCTGCAAATCCACTTACGATACAGGCTCTTGCATCTTCCTCTGTCATTCCTCTTGACATAAGATAGAATACTGCTTCATCGCTTATGCTTCCAATCTGTGCTTCGTGTCCGACATCCGCCTTGCTTGTCTTAATATCCATTGCCGGGATTGTATCTGAACGTGATATGCTGTCAAGCATAAGTGACTGACACGATACAGAAGCCTTGGAATTCTCTGCCTTGGAATTAACTATAACTGATGACCTGAATGTACTAATTCCACCATCCTTTGATATTGACTTAGTATTAATATATGAGCTTGTGTTCTTTCCTGTATGGACAACCTTTGCACCTGTATCAAGATTTTGTCCTTTTCCTGCAAATGTAATTCCTGTAAATTCCATTTTAGAATTATCACCCTTAAGAATACTCATAGGATAAAGATATGATACGTGTGAGCCAAATGAGCCTGATACCCACTCAATTGTACCACCTTCCTCAACAATAGCTCTCTTAGTATTAAGGTTATACATATTCTTAGACCAGTTCTCTATAGTTGAATATCTAAGCTTAGCATTCTTTCCTACAAATAGCTCAACACAACCGGCGTGAAGATTGGCTACATTATACTTAGGTGCTGAACACCCCTCTATGAAATGCAAATCAGCTCCCTCATCTACAATAATAAGTGTATGCTCGAACTGTCCGGCTCCCGGTGCATTAAGCCTGAAATATGACTGTAATGGTATCTCAACTGATACTCCCTTTGGAACATATACGAAAGAACCACCAGACCATACTGCACCATGAAGTGCCGCAAACTTATGGTCAGTAGGCTTAACAAGCTTCATAAAATGTGTACGCACCATATCTGCATATTCACCCTTTAACGCACTCTCCATATCTGTATATACAACACCCATCTCAGCAACTTCCTGTCTTACATTGTGATACACAAGCTCTGAATCGTACTGTGCTCCAACACCAGCAAGTGACTTTCTTTCTGCCTGTGGAATACCAAGCTTTTCAAATGTATCCTTAATGTCTTCTGGTACTTCTGACCATTTAGCTTTCATATTAGTATTAGGTCTTACATAAGTTACTATATTGTCCATATTAAGACCTTCTATAGATGGTCCCCAGTCAGGTACTTTCATATTATTATATATCTGTAATGACTCAAGCCTGAAATTCTGCATCCAAGCAGGGTCATTCTTCTCCTTTGAGAGCTTCTCAACTATCTCAGGAGTAAGACCAGCATTTAACTTATATGTGTCCTTATCATCATTCTTGAAATCATATATGTTTCTATCTATATCATCTACATATGTCTTTTCTTTCATAATTCGATGTAAACTCCTTTCATATATCAACGTATGATTATGGCTGACTATTCTGCTTCGTATTCTGCGAAACCATTTTCATTAATCTTATCAATATGCTCTTTCCACTGATCAACAAAATATACTTCAGATCCACCCTGTGCAAGTGTACCACCGATCGTACTTCCAAGGGAACCTGTTCCTAACATACAAATCTTCATGGAATCTATTCCTCCTTATAAAATCTCTGACCGCAATTATTTATCTTCTTCTAATGGGAAGAATTTTAAGATATGTGTTGCTGCTAATACGATATCTCCATGCTGATTGAATACTTCCAGTTTAGAGAATGTCTTATTTGTCTCTTCTTCGATACGGTCCACTGTATATTTACATGTTAAAGTATCCCCAAAGAATACTGGTTTGATGAAACGTAATCTGTCATATCCATAAGATGCACTTGGAACTGGAGATTTTACCTGCTCCTGAATCTTTGTTGATGCTGTACATCCGATCGCAAATGTTAAAATACCATGTACAATTCTTGTTCCATACATTGTTTTCTTCATGAATTCTTCATTGAAATGCATCTGACTGTAATCTGCTGTGATACCACCGAATAAATATACATCTGTTTCTGTGACTGTTTTTGTAAATTCTGCTGTATCTCCTACATGTAATGGAATTTCTACTTTTTTAATGTTACTCATGATCGTGATTCTCCTTTATATTTTGTTTTTATTATGTTTGTTATTTTTTATTTGAAAGACTGATTCATGAACTCTTCACGAATGTTCATCTTTTCGTCTTGAAAGATTCGCTCATCCATCGGTTTTAACTCTTTGGAAATGATCGGCTTAAATCCCATCTGTGCAATGATATCTTTTTCGACATCAATTCCTGGAGCGACCTCTGTTAATACAACTCCTTCTTCTGTTAATTCAAATACTGCACGTTCTGTGATATAAACAACTTTCTGTCCCTGTTTTAATGCCTGTTCTCCGCTAAATGTGATCTCTTCACATTCTGGAATCATCTTTTCAAATCTTCCTTCCTGTACTACTTTGATCTGACCATTACCTACTTCAGTTTTTAACCCACCAGCTCGTAAGGTTCCACAAAGAACAACTTTTTTAGATCCAGAGCAAATGTTGACAAATCCACCGGTTCCCATGATCTTGCCATTGAATTTATGCACATTTACATTTCCTTTTGCATCCAGTTCGGCAAAACTTAAAAATGCGACATCCAATCCGCCGCCATCATAGAAGTCAAACTGTGATGGCATATCCATCAATGCTTTGGAATTGATACTTGCCCCAAAGAAGATTCCTTGTGCTGTCGCTCCTCCAACTGGTCCTGTCTCTACCGTTAAAGTAAATTCTTCACCTACACCTTCTTCCCTTGCCACTGTTCCAATTCCATCGGCAATTCCAACTCCGACATTTCCAACATTTCCAGGTCCGATTTCCATTAATGCACGTCTTGCAACGACTTTTCTCTGGTCCAATGGAAGTGATGCATTTTCATCTTCTTCTGCAATATAATCTCCTGTAAAGAATGCATCAGAACCATTATATAACTGCTCCTGTTTTTCATTGATCACAACGATGTCAACCAAATATCCCGGAACTTTTACCTGTCTTGGATGAATTGTACCTGCTTTTACCATCCGTTTTGCTTGTAAAATAACAAGTCCGCCATTGTTATGGACTGCCTGCGCCATCGCAAGAACATCAACATATGTGATCTCATCTTCCATCGATGCGTAACCATCGCTGTCAACTGTTGTTGCACGGATAAAGCAGACATCTAATGGAAGCGTTGGATAAAATAAATATTCTTTTCCATTCAGTGTTGTATGTTTGATCAGATCCTCTTTCGTTACATCATTTAACTTTCCACCCTTTTGTCTTGGATCTACAAAAGTGTTTAATCCAACATGGGATAATAAGCCAGGCTGTCCGGCTGCTGCTGTTCTTAACAGCTGTGCCATGATTCCCTGAGGAAAATTATATGCTTCGATTTCATTTCTCTCTGCCATCTCCGCAAGTCTAGGAGACTGTCCCCAGTGACCACCGATCACTCGTTTTACAAGTCCCTTCTTTGCAAGTGGCGACATTCCACGATCATTTCGATCTCCTAATCCTGTAGCATGCCAGAGTGTCAGATCTTTTGGTTCTCCAGTTTCTTCGTATCTCTGACTCAATGCATTGATCAACACCTCTGGGTCAACGATTCCACCACCAGCTCCACAGATTGCTACACTGTCATTATCTTTGATATATGTTACTGCCTCTTTTGCTGTCATTACAGGAACTTTTGTTCCTTTTCTTTCTGGTTTTCTCATCCTTAAAACCTCCTGTTTTCTATACTTAAATTCTACCAAATATCTTGTTTTTTGAAAGAATGTATCCTGTTGTACTTTGTAATTATCTTGTTTTATTTTTATGATTAATATATAATAAATGTATATATTATGGTGCATTTTTAAATTATCTTGTTCTACCATAGAATTATCTTGTATTTTAAGGAGAAATCATCATGTTTTTAGAAGAATATCCAAAACAGACAAAACCACCTGTTTTTGAAAATGAGCAGTACGCAAAGATCACTCGTTTATCACATAGTTACAATAATCCAAACTGGAGCTATCAATATCATCTTCACAAAAATGAGACAGAATTTATTTATATAGCAGGTGGCAAAGGGGCCTTCAGTATCAACACAAATTTATATCATGTCACAAAAGGAGATATCCTGATCGTAGAAAAAGGAGCCATCCATTCTCTGATTTCAGATAAGGATACTCCTCTTGACTGCTGGACTTGTGCCGCATATGATTATAAACTTTATGACCGAATCTATGTTGGATTTATGCTGCCTGCAAACGTGTGTCCGCATATGAAAGCAGGAATTCACGAACCGCTGATCCAGTCTATTTTCCATGAACTTGATCTGCTTCGTACTTTCCCATCAAATACAAGAATTTCTACTTCTGATATTTTAGGAACTGCTCTTGTTAATATTTATTATGAAATCTTTCGTGAGAATCCAACGATGGAACGAAGAAAAGATTCTTCTTTTGCACAGAACATTCTAATCTATATTAATGAAAATTATGATAAAAAAATAACATTAAAACTATTATCCGAACATTTTCATATCAGTGCAGATTATATCAGCCATGAATTTCGTAAAATCTACGGAATCTCTCCGATCAATTATGTGATCGACCGCAGATTAAATGATGCAAAATGGCTTCTGATCAATACCAATCAATCTCTTGTATCTATTTCTGAAAAGGTTGGTTACGAAAATACTAGTTATTTTTCTAAATTGTTCGAAAAACGAATTCATTATTCACCTCTTGAATTTCGTGAAAAATATAAGAAATAGTCAATATTTTGTACGCAAAAAAGAAGCACGTAATTTTGTCTTACATGCTTCTTTTTTATAATTTCTTCTATTTTACACGATTATTTCTCTGCACCGCTTAAATATGCATTATAAATATCTCTTGAGATATTCTTCTTGATCGCATCATAAACTGGATGTGCCTGCTTACGCATCTCTTTCTGTGTCTTTGCATCAAGTTTCACAATCTTTGTACCACTGTCTTCAATGATTTTGATACGGTCTGCGATTCTCTTGTCAGATGCTTCTCTTGCATACACTTTCGCTGTCTGCGATGCCTGATCGATGATCTTCTGCTGGTCTTTTGACAGACTGTTATAGAATTCATCACTGACGATCAGCGAAATATAATGTGGCAGATGGTTTGTCTCTACAACATAATCCTGCTGTTCATATAATTTGCTGGAAACAATAACTTCGTAAGGATTCTCCTGTGCATCAATTGTTCCCTGCTGAAGACCAATATAAACTTCACTGAATGTCATTGGTGTTGGGGTTGCTCCAAGAGTCTTCCAGAACTTCAGATGATAACTGTTCTCCATGGTACGGATCTTCTGCCCTTTGAAGTCTTTGATACTTTTAATATTCTTGTTTGTAGACATAACACGAAATCCCTGATCGGCATATCCAAGGAGTTTGTATCCACCTTTCTGGTATACCTTTTCCATCTTTTTATAGAATGTTGGATTATCCACAGCCTCTTGTGCCTGCTTGATCGTTGTAAATGCACTTGGTAAGTCAAACACTGCTGTATCTGGAAGGAATGTTACCTGTGGTGCAGTATTCTGCACTACAAATGGAATATCTCCATCTTTACAGCTCTCAAGAAGCTCACGGTCTCCTCCCAATGTACTGTTTGGATAAACCTCGATCTTCATCTTTCCATGGCTTAACTTAGAAACTTCTTTTGCAAATTTCTCTGCATATAACTGCGTTACCGTATCTTCCGGACTGGAAGTTCCAAGCGGCCATGCATATCTTTGTACTTCGTCTTTCTTTTGTTTCTTCTTGCATCCAGATAAACTAAATAATAAAACTCCTGCAAGAAGAACAACAACGGATCTTTTTATGATTTTTCTCATGAAATCCTAAACCTCCTTATAAAAGTGCCAGACTGATCTGTGGAATAAATGTGATCAGAAGTAATGCGATCAGGAAGCAGATAATCAGCGGCATTGCTTTCTGTGCAATCTTCATCACCGGAATATCCGTTAAGGATGATGCCACAAATAAGTTGACTCCAATCGGTGGTGTAACGAAACCGATTGCAAGGTTTACAACCATCATAACACCAAAATGAATTGGATTCATACCGATTGCTGTAACGATCGGTAATAAAATTGGTGTCAAAATAAGAATCGCTGGTGTCGTATCCATGACCATACCTACAATCAGTAAGAATATATTGATCACAAGCAAGATCACAATCTTATTATGGAAGTTACCTAAGATCCACGCACTGATGGACTGTGGTACACGCATCAATGTTAATACTCTTGAGAACGCAATGGATGCTGCCAAAATAAACAGAATAGGGGCATATGTTCTCACACCTTCTACCATGATTCCCCAGATATCTTTAAATTTCATTGATTTATAAATAAATAAGCTGACGATCAAAGAATAAAACACGGAAATAACCGCTGCTTCTGTTGGAGATGCAACTCCTGTGTAAATACATCCAAGAATGATCACCGGACTTAAGATCGCAAAAAAGCTTTCTTTAAATACTCCGATAAATCCTTTTGCATGTAACTGATCGATTTCTGCTGCGATCTTTTCTTTATCTTCTCCATGTTTCTTACAATAATAAATAGCATAAACCATTAATAAAGCTCCGATCAGTAAGCCCGGTACAACTCCTGCCATAAACAGGTCACTTACAGATTCCCCGGATGCCATACCATACATGATAAATGGAATACTTGGCGGTATGATAACTCCCAGTCCACCAGCTACCGCTACGATCGCCGTTGCAAATGATTTGTCATATCCTAAACGGACTAAAATCGGAATTGTCATACTTCCTACTGCTGCTACAGTTGCAGGTGCAGATCCTGAGATTGCTCCGTAAAATAAGCAGGTTACAATTACTGCACATGGCATTCCTGCCGTTAATTTTCCAATAAAAAATGCAAAAACATCAAAAATCTTCTTAGAGATTCCGCCTTTTGCCATGATCATTCCAGATAATACGAACATTGGAACTGCAAGTAATGGGAAACTGTCGATTCCTCCAAGCATAGAACGAATAACAAACTGTCCACTTGCTGTAAATGACGGATCAAATGCTCCTGGAAGTACAGATACGATCCCAAGGGCGATTGAAATCGGAATTGCAATGATCAAACAAACAAAGAAGAGTAAAAATACGACTGCTGCTGACATTTATTTTTCCTCCTTTTCTTCACCTTTGCGGATCACGATCTTAAATTCGATGATCCAACGCTGGATGATACGAAATGCTACTAAAACAAAACTAAACAGCGGGGCTGCCTGAATATAATACATTGGAATCTGACATGCGGGACTTACCTGTCCACTTTCAAATGCACTCTTTAGATAAAGAACTGCATATGGAATCAGATATAAAAACAAGGCAAGTTCGATCGTGTGGTTCACCACTTTGAACAATGCTTTCCCTCTTCTTGGAAACATTGCTACAAACTGTTCAATTTTAATGGAAATACATTTCTTAGTACAATAACTTACACTGATAAAGCCTGACCAGATAAACAAATATCTTGTCAGTTCCTCTGACCATGAAAGGGAAGCTCCAAGTGCATATCTTGCAAATACCTGGATTCCCATGATCACTGTCATTGCAATCAATAATGCTACCATTAGAAATTCTTCCAGATTCTCATCAAGCCATTTTAGCATGATTCACCTCTTTCTACTTTCTATAACAAAAGTCTTTATTTTCACAAACTATGGCAAAACTTTAACGATTTGCCATACTAAATTATACCGAAAAAATAGGATTTCAGCAAATATTTTTCGTCTATATATATCATAGATTTTATCTATTAATATCAGATATTCCCCATTGAAAAACCAATATTTCTATTTCACCCAAGGTTAATTCCTTAACAATCTCGTTAATACTATAACAATTATTTATGCATAAAACAAATAAATCTTTTTTTGAAAATCAATAGATATTTTTTATGTATTTAAAAAAGAGGAAAAGAATAACCAAGAATCTTCTCCTCTTCTACATTTAATTTTTAAAGATTCAGTTCTTATAATCCCTGATTTTCATGAAGGAACTGAAGCATATTATTTAAATCGTTCACTGCTGCCTGTCCAGGTGCAGATGCTTTTTTCGCTGCTCCGAATGTAAGAGCAGATCCGAATACTTCACCGCAAAGACGGCTGATCAGCCCTGTTCCTGCCATAGACATTGTGATGATCGGACGATCTGCATGTTCTGTATACATTTCTTCTGTTGCACAAAGAAGTGTTAATACGTCACGTCTGCAAGTTGGCATAACTGCGATCTTAGGGATATCAGCACCAAGTTCCTGCATTTTGCAAAGTCTTCTTACGATTTCATCTTTTTCAGGTGTTTTGTCAAAATCATGGTTAGATGCAACAACTTTTACTCCACATTCGTGAGCTGCTGCTACAATCTCTTTTACGATCTCATCCCCTGTAAATGCTTCTACGTCTACAAGATCAACATATCCTGTTTTCGCAGCAGCGATATTTAATTCTTTATAAGGTTCGGCTTCGATTGCTTTTTCTCCACCTTCTTTTGATGTACGGAATGTGAAAAGAATTGGTGTTTCACCTAAAGCTTCTCTTAAATCTTTTAATACATCTTCTACTTTATCAAATTCGAAAACTCCTTCGAACCAGTCAACACGCCATTCAACAACGTCTACTGGGATGCTGTCAAATGTTTTCGCTTCTGCGATGATCTCATCTTTTGTAACCCCTACGATAGGTACACAGATTTTAGGAACTCCGCTTCCGATTTCAATATTTCTTACTTTTACTGTATTCATTGACAATTTTCCGTTACTGAAAACTTATAAAAAAGTTATAAACCTTTATGTTTCATTCCTACTTCAACGAGTATGCTTTTGTAA